>VFQT010000624.1_pt1 | contig 50226 bp, 49 predicted proteins | sample 3512381 | NCBI WGS metagenome assembly VFQT01 (sample SAMN10412376, study PRJNA504923) | tailings metagenome | isolation source: Relicate 2 Philex TSF3 active mining site | place: Philippines: Tuba, Benguet | collected 2017-08-29 | reverse complement strand
AAGGGCCCCGTTCTGTCATCTCATCTGACATATGCAAACATTCACAGCGTGCCGACAGTGCATTTTGGATTCGAACGATGATCCGGCCCTGGAGCTGGATGAGCGCGGTCTATGCCAGCATTGTCGAAGGTTTGAGGCGGACAAGCGCACTTTTGTGCGGGAAGGCGATGAGGGCGCGCGGATGCTGGCAGATGCTGTCCGTAAAATGAAGGAAGAAGGATCCGGTAAGCCTTATGATTGCCTGATCGGAGTGAGCGGCGGTGTGGACAGCAGTTATGTGGCGTACATGGCGCATAAGTTGGGACTCCGTGCCCTCTGTGTACACTTCGACAATGGGTGGAACAGTGAACTTGCGGTCAAGAATATTGAGAACATGGTCGCCCGTCTGGGCTTTGACCTGTACACCTATGTGATCGACTGGCAGGAATTCCGGGACCTTCAACTGGCTTATCTGCGGGCCTCGGTGGTGGACATAGAAGTGCTGACCGACCATGCCATTTATGGGAGTACGTTCCGGATCGCGAAGGAACGTCAGATCAAGTATGTGATCGGTGGCAATAATGTGGCGACGGAGGGAGTACTGCCCTATCACTGGACGTACAACAAGAAGGATCATGTCAACATCCGCGCCATTCATAAGGCATTCGGGCAGCGGGAACTCAAATCCTTTCCCTTTTTAGACCGGAAGATGAAGAAATTCATTGCCGGTTCGGGGGTGACCTTCATCAACTATCTCAACTGGATGCCCTACGAAAAGGATGAAGTGAAACGCACACTCATTCGGGAGCTGGAGTGGCGCGACTATGGCGGCAAACATTATGAGAGCATCTGGACCCGCTTTTATCAAGGGTATATTCTTCCTGAAAAATTCGGAATAGATAAACGCAAAGCTCATTTTTCTTCGCTGATCTGTGCCGGCCAAATGACCAGGGCGCAGGCATTGGAGGAAATGAAGCAGCCAGCCTATGATCCGGCATTGCTCAGGGAAGACATGGCCTTTGTATTGAAGAAACTGGGCTTGACAGAACTGGCGTTCGATGAGATCATGCGCTTGCCGGTGCGTGACCATCGTTCATTTGACACGGAGGGATCCATTTTCCATGATTTCCCTGTCCTGCAGCCTCTGCGACCGCTTTGGGAAGGCTTTAAGCGTTTGACTGGATGGAGGAGATGAATCACCCGGTGGTTTCCATCATCACGCCTTCCTATAATCGGGCCGATCTGGTGGAAGAGACGGCCAGGAGTATCTATGCCCAGCAATATCCGCATTGGGAGTGGGTGATCGTAGATGACGGAAGCACCGATGGAAGCTGGGAGATCCTGGAAGGATTTGCAGCCACCGATGACCGGGTCCGCATTTTCCGTCGACATCGCCAACCGAAGGGTGCCTGCGCCTGCAGGAACATTGCGGTGGAAAAGGCTACCGGTGAATATCTGATCTTCCTGGATACGGATGACGTACTTGCCGATCATTGCCTTGAACAGCGTGTGGGGGCGATGCAGCAGGCGCCGGATATGGATTTCATCATCTTTCCGATGCTGATGTTCAAGAGGGAAAGGCATGACATGAATCTGCTCTGGAACATCGATAAGGACGGAGATGATATTGAAAGACTCCTGTTTGGCGACGGGGTATGTCCGGGTACCGGAACGATCTGGAAAAAAGACAGTTTCGTCCGGATCGGCATGTGGAAGGAGGATCTGGGCATGTGGCAGGACGTGGAGCTGCATTTGCGCAGCATGCTTGAAGGCCTGAAATTCGCCAAGCGCTTTGACCTCCCTCCGGATATATATCTACGCGTTTCGGATGTGAGTATTTCCAGGACAGGCTTCCATTCTCCGGAAAAGCTGGCCAGCAGGATCACCGTGCTGCGAGAAGCAGGTATCCGCATCAGGGCAAAAGGGCTACAGGATCGCTATCGCAGCGGATTGCGTTCAATGTATCTCGATGTCTTTTTCAGTTGTGCCAGGAGTCTCCATACTCCGGCCGTTGCATGGTTGAAGTCCCTGGATCGAGCGTGGGGATTGTTTACCCGGACCGAGCGATGGTGGATGTTGGCTGTCATCCTGCTCTATCGTCTGCGTATGTACCGGATCCCCGGACTTGCCAACCGGCTGGTCAGCAGGGTAAGATCGATCGAGCCGCGTCCGGCGACCACACTCAATAAGATTACCTACATCCCCTCCAACCATTAAATTCAGTACACCGAATCATGAATCTGAAAACATACGACATCAGGGGACATGCCATCACGGCATCCGTGCCCAGCGATTACATCGCCGATTACTGGGAGCGGGTACAGGACGGCCGCTGGGAGAAGGATGCCTTCGATGTATTTGACCGATATGTGGATGCGCAGACTGTCTGTTTCGACCTCGGGGCTTATATCGGGTTCACCTGCACCTACCTGGCCTCTAGGTCAAAGGCTACCCATGCGCTGGAACCCGATCCGGAAGCGTATAAGTACCTGGATGCGACCGTGGCGGCGAATGAATTGCCCAATCTGCACATCTATCCATATGCGGCAGGCGGGGAGGAGAGCACGGTCGAGATCAAGAGTTCATACAGTGGCGGTAATTCCGGCAGCAGCCTGCTGCTCAAGAATCCCAAGACATCCTGGAAGGTCAGGATGGTTGACCTGAATGCATTCATCGATGAGCGGGTGTCCGAAGGCGATAAGGTCTTCATGAAAATGGACATCGAAGGCTTTGAGTATACGCTATTGCAGGCGATCCTGCCCACGCTTCAGAAGCATAAGGTGACGATATTTTTGGCCCTGCATCCGCAGATCGTGGCGGGTATGGTGTCAGGCAATTCCGTGATCGATAAGATCCGTCGGCGGACCGGCCTGATCTCTGCGCATAAAATTCTGTTGAAACTCAGATCTGTCGCCCGTTCTGTTCGATTTGCCCATGGCATTGAGGAGGCCGATCCGATCGGACATATCTATCGGGAGATTTTGCTCAAAGGGCAGCTTCCGGAAGAGAAGAAGGAATTGGTGATCCAATGTTGATCTTTGTTCATGGCTGAACAATACTCGGTCGATGCCGTCATTCCCGTGCTGAACGGGCACCCCGAGATCCGGGAATGCGTGGAGGGGCTGTTGTCCCAATCGGTCAGCATTCGTCGGATCATCGTGCTCGATTCCGGTTCAACGGACGGCACGCTTGAATACCTCCGTAGCATTGACCGTGTTACCATCGTTCCCGTTTCCGCAGGCACCTTCAATCACGGCCTGACCCGTAATCTCGGCTGGCAGCATTCGGATGCGGACCTTCTCTTTTATACCGTACAGGATGCCCGCACCGTGCACCCGGATGTACTGGCGGAACTGATCACGCCATTCCGGGATCCGGCCGTGGCGGGTGTTTGCGGCCGGCAGATCGTATGCCGGGATGCACGTCACAATCCGGTTGAATGGTTCCGGCCCGTCTCCGAATCCCGGATGGAACGCTTTCAGTTGCCTGATGGAGCGGCGTTTGACGCCCTGAGTCCGGAACAGAAGCGGGGAATGTGCGGTTGGGACAATGTGGCGGCCATGTATCGTCGTTCGGTGATGGAGGAGATACCTTTTCGTGACCGGGTGTTTGGAGAGGACCTCGCCTGGTGTGTAGATGCCCTGCGGTCAGGAATGGCGATCGTTTACCAGCCTTCCGCAAGGGTCTGTCATTATCACCTGGAGGATCCGGCTTTCACCCTGCGTCGTGCGTTGAGTTCGATGTTCGTGCGTTACCGGTCTTTGGGTTATGTCCATCCTGCACCGGATGGTTCGCTTCGGATGTTGCTGCGGATCTTTCGCCTCTCTCTGTTCGGCAACGATCTGTCCCTGGGCCGGAAAATCTATTGGTTGCGGTACAACCTGCTGCGCAGGAGATCCATCCGTCAGGCGCATAGGCTGTTTGATGACGCATTGCGTGCAGGAGAAACAGGATTGAACGAACTTTACCGGACCTACATTGAAAATCCGCACAGACCCCTGAAACATGGCTGAACGATCGAATCCCCTGGTCAGTGTGCTGGTCACGTCGTATAACCGGGCCAACTATATTGCGGCGACGCTGGACAGCGTGTTGGCATCGCATTTTTCAGATATCGAGGTGATCGTTTCGGATGACGCCTCTGCTGATGACACGGTCGGCATCGCTCGGGCCTTTGCCGCTCGGGATGAACGCGTACGTGTTTTCGTAAACGAACAGAACCTTGGTGACTATCCGAACCGAAACCGGGCCGCGTCACAGGCCCGGGGTCGGTACATCAAGTACGTGGATTCTGACGACATATTATACCCTCATGCCCTGACCGTGATGGTGGAAGGAATGGAGCGTTTTCCTGAAGCAGGGTTCGGTTTGTCGAGCCTTCCGGACCCGAAGGTTCCCTATCCGGCGGTTACAGAACCACATGAAACCTATCTGGAGCATTTTAATGGTTTTGGTCATTTCGACCGGGCACCGGGTTCTGCGATCATTCGTCGGGAGGTTTTTGAGCAGACGGGTGGTTTCAGCGGTCGCAGGATGATCGGAGATAACGAATGCTGGCTCAAGATCGCAAGGTATTACCCACTGGTCAAGCTTCCTGCGCATTTGTATTGGGCGCGCAAACACGAAGGTCAGGAGTCTGCCTCCGGTTATGCCCGGCGATATGCACAGATGCGAAAGGAGGTATTTGAATCTGCCATCGCACATCCTGACTGTCCACTTTCCGATGATGAAAAGATCTGGGCATTGTCCACCATGCGCAAGCATGATCTGAAAAACCGTGTGCTGACATGGCTCGGAAGGTGAATGAAAAGTCATGAAAACACTAATTTCGCCCGCATGTCATTCGATCCCGTCGATTATTGGAATAAAAGGCTTGATAAAGAGTTTACCCTTAAGGGAGTAGGGCACACTACTTTTTCTAACAGCTATAACCGTTGGTTGTATGCACGCAAGGAGCGCATACTTAATCAGATTTTTGCCAGACTGTCGGAAAAACTCGCAGGTCGTCAGGTCCTGGACATTGGTTGCGGCACGGGGTTTTTTGTTCAGCGTTATTTGGATCAGGGTGCGAATGTTACGGGTGTTGATATATCCCGAAAGAGCATTGAGGAATTGAGCAGGAAGCATACGGGATCTGAATTCCGGGAGTTGAACATTTCAGCAGTGAATGGTCGGTTGACCGACCGCAATTTCGATATCATCAATATGTGGGATGTCATGTACCACATTGTGGATGACCGGGGCTTTGAGGAGGCCTGTGCGAATATCGCCTCAATGAGCAAAGAGGGTACCCGCTTTATTGTGACTGATCTGTTCGCCTCAGACAGTATGATCAGACCGGCAGAGCATGTTGCATTCAGAACACGGCATCAGTATGAGGTTGCTCTGGGCAAGTTCGGATTTGTGGAGGAGACCACTTATCCGCTCTACCGTTTTCTGAACCGTTCATTCCCCTGGCCAGATGTCATTACAAATCTGCTGGCTCCTCTTTTCTATCTATTGGACAATCTGAATCGCAAGTCGGTACCATACAATCTATGTGTGAGCGTCTGGGTATGCCGGAAAGAAAAATCATAAGGGTCGCGGTAGTCACCGAAACCTTCCCCAAACTTTCGGAGACCTTTGTGATGAATCACATCCGGGGGTTGCTTGATGCCGGGTTGGAGGTTGACATCTACGCTTTCTATGGTCAGCAGGAAGGTGAACCTTTGCATCCGGTGGTGACCGAATACGAACTCATCAGCAGAACTACCTACAAGCCTTTCGAGCCCTTGTCCAAAGGCCCTCGTTTTCTGGCGGCGCTTGGCATACTAAGGCGACATATCTGGTCATTTCCTGTTGCGATCTGCAGGGCCCTGAACGTATTTCGGTATGGGAAGGAGGCGCTCAGGCTTCATGGCCTTTTCGAGGCGGCGACATTTTTCAACCGCCAGCGTTATGATGTGATCCACTGCCATTTTGGGACGACTGCAGAGAAATTGGCGCGCTTTCAGGAATGGGGATTGATGCAGGCCCCGCTGGTGACCAGTTTTCATGGGTATGAACTGGACGACAAACAGGTGGTTCGTCCGGGTATGTATCGTTTTTTAAAGGACCGCGGCCGACTTTTCATCGCCAATTCCCAATATACGCGGCAACGCCTGCTTGAATTCGGTTTTGACGAAACGCGTATCAGGATCATGCCGGTATCGTTGGACACCCGATTTTTTCAGCGCAGAGGTAGTCAGCCCGATAAACCTTTTCATTTGCTGACAGTCGGAAGACTGGTCGAATTCAAAGGGATCGAGTTTTCTTTACGGGCCCTGGCCACGCTTTGGCACCGTGATGGCATTAATTTTCTATATTCGATTGTAGGAACCGGGCCTCTCGAGGCTGAATTACAATCAATTACATGTGAATTGGGCATACAGTCGCAAGTCAGGATGCTGGGTGCCCGCACTCAGTCGGAGATCCGTGATCTGATGGAGCAGGCTCATGTATTTATCCTCACCGGGGTCAGAGCTTCAGATGGTCGGGTAGAAAACCAGGGCCTGGTCATACAGGAAGCACAATCCATGGAGTTGCCTGTGATCGTCAGTAACCTGGGAGGGGCTCCGGAAGGTATGATCGATGAAGAAACGGGATTTCTGGTGCCGGAACGAGATGTCGAAGCCATTACTCGTAGCATCAGGATCCTGCATGATGAGCCGGAACAAGGCCGGCGCATGGGAAGGGCGGGCAGGTCATTCGTGGCAGATAGATACAGCATTCATAAGACCACCAGACAAATGCTTGAATTGTATGCATCTATGTAAGAATTAAGTATGCTGATAACCTACAGAAGAATAACGATGCTACGATCATGTAGTGGTTGGTCAAGCAATTCATTAGCGTTCGGTATGTCTTATCGAAAAGCCTGAATATATCCTATGTTCACATTCAGCGATAAGACCATTTTCATACTGTCTCCCGAAGCCTGGGGCGTGATGCGCATCAGCAAGCATCATTACGCGGTGGAGCTGGCCAAAATGGGGAACCGGGTATTTTTCTTCGAGCCTCCGACATTGCAGGGGAGCACCCGGGGTGTGTTGATCCCCACCAATGAAGGTGTACAACGGGTGACCTATAAACCTGTGGCAAGAGGCAAGCGATATATAGGCAGGAAACTTTATGCCCTGATGCAGCGTACACAGATGCGCAGGTTCATCAGGGAACTGACCGGAAAACCTGACGTGGTGTGGTGCTTCGATCAGGGTACTTTTGATGATCTAAACATCTTTGGAGCACCTCTTCGGATTTTTCATCCGGTGGATCATAACCTTGAGCGTTGCATGCCTTCGGTGGCGCATACGGCTGATCTGGTCTTCTCCACATCACACAAGATCCTGGAATATATGTGTCCTTCAGGAACGAAGGGTATTGTCATACATCACGGGCTCAACGTCACTTTTGAAAGATTTGCGAGACATCAGCTAGACAGATTTTCTGAAGGCGTTACCCAGCCGGTCTTTGGTGGACGCATTGGTTTCTGGGGTTCACTCTTCAAGGAAAGCCTGGATCGCCGGAAGGTACTGATGCTTGTCAAGGCATTCCCCGACTACACCTTCCTCTGCTGGGGAGCCAGCCAGATGGCGCAGAATAACCTGGCGGGCAAGAACGATGCGGAAGTGGCAACGTTTATTCAGGCATTGTCTGCCAGCCCGAATGTCAAAATGATGGGACCGGGCACCGCTGAGGATTTTATCGCAGAAGTGCCGGGTTTGGACATACTCCTCAACGTAGAGTTTGAGTATTCTGCCCGCTGGGATAATGGCAACCCCCATAAATTGATGGAATACCTGTCCACCGGTAAACCGGTGTTCAGCACTCCGGCGCTCATGTATGCTGATACCGATCTGCTCTTCGTCTCCCGCAGCGAGGACGTCGTATCGGATTTCCGGACCCTGGTCGATGAATGGGCAACTTGGTCTGATGCGGCGGAAAGCAGAAAGCGGATCCAATTCGCCCTCGAGAATACGTATCGCCAACAGATCGGGCGCATTGAATCACATATCAACGGGCTATCGCACGAAGGAGATTGATCCATTCAGATCGATCTGTGAAGGGGCGGCCTGTAAAAAATATTTGAAAGTGGTACATAGGGCCAGCATGGTAAAATCAAACGGACTCGTTCTTTCCAAAGACGATCCGTCATATCGCAGGTGTACGCTTTCCGTGATGGACAACATTGCGGATCCGGATATCCGTTTCGATGAGCGGGGCGTTTGCCATTACCATGAAGCCTATCTGAAGGCAGAAGCCGAACATGTGAGACCAGGCAGATCCGGCTGGGATCAACTGAGCACCATCGCCGACCGGATCAAGGCAGATGGCGAAGGACAGCCTTATGATTGCATCATGGGGCTCAGTGGTGGTGTTGACAGCACCTATGTGGCGCTGTTGGCCAAAAAACTCGGACTTCGTCCATTGGCCGTCCATTTCGACAACGGCTGGAATTCAGAATTGTCTGTAAAGAACATTGAAGAGATCATCACCCGCAGCGGAATCGATCTGTACACCTATGTCATCGACTGGCCGGAATTCCGTGACCTGCAGCTGGCCTATCTCAAGGCATCCGTGGTTGACATTGAAGCCATTACGGATCATGCGATCACCTGCACGCTCTTCCGGATGGCGGGTGAGCGCAACATCAAACATATCCTGAGTGGTACCAATGTGCAGACGGAACAGACCATGCCGAGCACCTGGATCTATCCGAAGGCCGATCATATCAATATCCGCGCCATTCACAAGGCATATGGAACACGCCCGCTGAAGAGTTACCCGTTGATGGATGCCCGATTCAAACGGTATCACTATGAAGTGAAAGGGATCCGAACGGTCTCTGTCCTGAATTACGTCGATTATAACAAAAGCGAGGTCAAGAAGGTCATTGCCGAAGAGCTGGGCTGGAGGGACTACGGCGGCAAGCATTTCGAGAGCATCTGGACCCGTTTCTACCAGGGGTATATCCTCCCGCAAAAATTCCATATCGATAAGCGAAAGCCCCACCTAAGCGACCTTATCTTTGGAGGGCAGATGAGCCGGGAGGAGGCATTGATGGAACTGGCGAAGCCGATATACGAACCGGCAAGATTCAGGGAGGATTATGATTTCGTGCTGAAGAAACTCGGTTTGTCGGACGCCCAGTTCCAGGAACTCATGCGCATCCCTCCGAAGAGTCACTATGCTTTTGACCATGAACGCCCGTTAGAGGAACGTTATCCCTTTCTATCACCCATCAAGAAGATATACAGGGCGGTTTTTCCGTTCTCAAAAGCCTGAGAGACACCCGAACAACCATGATCACGATCGTCAATTACGGACTCGGCAACCTGGCATCGATACAGAATATGTGTCGAAAGCTCGGTATTGATTCGGTCATCACCGATCTTGCGGAGGTCATCGAAAAGGCCGATCGCCTTATACTGCCCGGCGTTGGGCATTTCAAGGCGGGCATGGACAACCTGCATGCCTCCGGCCTGAAGCCGCTGCTGGACCGGCTGGTGATGGAAGATAAGAAACCGGTGCTGGGGATCTGCCTGGGTGCTCAGCTCATGACCCGACACAGCGAGGAAGGTGATGTTGACGGACTGGGCTGGGTCGATGCCGATACGGTGGCCTTTGATACGTCCAGACTAGGAGGGTTGAAAGTCCCGCATATGGGATGGACCGACATCGATATACGTGCAACCGAGGATCCCATCTGGGCGAGGATCCCGGAGGAACCCCGGTTCTATTTTGTGCATTCATATCATTTCAAGTTCCGGGCAGCAGAGGAAGTGGCCGCCACCTGCAACTACGGTTATGAATTTGCCTGCGCCTTTCGCAAGGGGAATATCTATGGCATGCAATTTCATCCGGAGAAGAGTCACAAATACGGCATGAGGGTTTTGGAAAATTTCGCACGCATCTGACATGGGAAGGGTACGCATCATACCGGTTTTGTTGCTCGATCGGGGCGGTTTGTACAAAACCGTGCGTTTCGATAAGCCATCTTATGTTGGAGACCCTATCAATACTGTGAAGATCTTCAACGACAAAGAGGCGGATGAACTTGTGGTCCTGGATTACAGGGCAACCATTGAGCAGCGTCAGCCGGACTTTGAAAAGATCACTGAGATCGCAGGTGAGGCTTTCATGCCCATGGCCTATGGCGGTGGCATCCGTAATCTGGATGACGCCAAGCGGGTGTTTGATTGCGGGTATGAGAAAGTGGTGCTGAATTCTGTCCTCTATGAAGATCTCTCGCTGGCAGCGTCGGTCGCTTCGATCTATGGAGCGCAGTCGGTTGTGGCATCCATCGATGTCAGAAAAAACTGGCTGGGACGCACCCGTTGCTTTGCCAGGTCGGGCACCAAGGATACCGGTCATGGCCCGGAGGAATGGGCACAAGAGCTGGAGCGTCATGGTGCCGGAGAGATCATGTTGCATTCGATCCGTCAGGATGGGACCTGGGAAGGCTATGACCTTCCGTTGATATCATCCGTATCACGAGCCGTAGGCATTCCGGTCATCGCCTGCGGTGGTGCCGCATCCACGGAGGATTTCCGAAAAGCAGTGGAAGCCGGGGCCTCCGCTGCCGCTGCAGGCAGCATGTTCGTATATCAGAAAAAAGGGATGGGGGTGCTGATCAGTTTCTGCACAGGGTTCGAATTGATCAAAGAGCGCAAATGAAGGGATCACGAGAAAACTTAATTGACGAAGAAAGGGTTGATCAAACGCTCAACCCGACCAAATAAATGTTGAATGTATCCATTGAGGAATAAGACGGTCTATCTCATCTCTCCGGAACGCTGGGGTAAGATGCGCATCAGCAAGCACCACTATGCGCTGGAGCTTGCGGATCGCGGCTGTACTGTCTATTTCATAGAACCACCGACCCTCGAAACCAAGGGTGTCACCATCAGATCCACATCGGATCATCCGCGGGTGTATGTGGTGACCTACAAACCCGTCTTCAGGGGGGAACGTTTTCTCCCTTCCATGATATTTGAATGGCTGCTGAAACGCCAGATCGACCTGTTGGTCAGGGAGATCGGAAACAAACCGGATGTTGTCTGGTGCTTTCAGAGTTTCCTGTTCCGTGACCTTCGCTGGTTTGGAGCGCCCGTCCGTATTTTCTTTCTGGCAGATCAGTTCAATAAACCCGGTGTGCCGCCGGAAGCGGATACGGCGACCCTTACACTGGCCGTATCCGATACGATCTTTGACCGGATCAAGGCAGGTGGTCGTCCGGTCTGCAGGGTGAATCACGGATTGCAGCGCGCCTTCCATACATCACTCCTCCGTCGCCTGAATGAACCGGCTTCATCAACGGTTCATACCCCGAAGGTGGTCGGCTATCTTGGCAACCTGAGGATGGAGGCGCTGAACCGGGAAGTAATGTTGCAGATCGTTGACAGTTGTGCTGATCTCACTTTCATTTTCTGGGGATCCTATAAGCCGGCGGAACTCAACCTGGGCGGATTGCAGAGTGAGGAGGCCAACCGATTCATTGATCAACTCCTCTCCCGACCGAATGTTCAGTTGAGGGGTGCCTTTCATGGACAGGAACTCAGAGATCAGATGGAAGAAGCGGATGTCTTCTGGCTCTGTCTGAAACTCGATCTGACGGAGGTTTGCGACGGATCCAATTCTCATAAGATCATGGAGTATCTGTCGACCGGCAAGCCAGTCATCACCCAACCAGTGAGCAGTTACCGGGATTCCGAACTGCTGTATATGATGCCTGATGCGCGGGATGATTTCGCGCTTTACTTCAAGACCGTGATCGAAAAACTGGCCTCCGGGGAAGATCCGGCGCTCGCCCGCAAACGGATGGATTACGCTCGGGAGAATTCTTACGAGGCACAAATCGTGCGTATTGAGGAATTGCTTCCATCGAACCCTGCCAACGCCTGATGGCCTCCCTGCTGTTCATCACCACCCTTTCACTTTCCGCGAATCCGCGTCTGTACAAGGAGATCCTTAGTGCACAGGCGGTTGGACATAAGGTTCATGTGCTCTGTTTTCGACTGGGCAACTGGACGGATGCACAGGACGATGAAAAGATCCGGGCACTCCCCGGTGTGCATTTCATCAGGCTTTCGGCCACCAGAACCCATTTTATTCCGTGGTTGATCTCCAGCCTCCTGGAACAAATGGCCCGCAGGGTGGCATCCTGGTGGAAACGGCCGTTCATTGACTCGTTGGCGGCCGGAAAACGGTCGTACATTCTCGAATCGGCACTTCGTGGCAATCGCCTCAAACCCGACTGGGTCATCGCTCATAATCCCGCCGCATTCCTTCCGGCGAAGCGTTTTGCCTTCCGCACCGGTGCAAGATTGGGTATCGATGTGGAGGATTACCATCCCGGTGAGATCGCTGACCCCAGGGCTTCGGCATCTATGCGCAGACTGATGCGTCACACCCTGTCTGCCGCGGATTATGTATCCTTCGCTGCTCCGCTGATCCGCAGGGAGACAGCGGCGGACATGGGGGGTGAACAAGCGGGCTGGATGACCATCCTCAACTGGTTTCCCTCCGCTGAATTTATACCGCCCGTATCAGTCCCTTCAGGTCCACTTCGGTTCGTGTGGTTTTCTCAGTGGGTGACCGCCCGGCGGGGACTGGAGCTGGTGTTGCCTGCCATCATTGCCGCAGGGGATCGGGTGGAGCTGCATATCTTTGGACATCCGGATCCCACATTTACAGACCGATATATCGGGCAGGCCCGTAATATTTTTCTGCATGGCCCCGTCAGGCAGTCGGAACTGCATCAGCGGCTGGTCGGATTTGACATCGGCCTGGCCATCGATGTCGTAGCCGACAGGAACCGGGAACTGGCCATCACCAATAAGATCCTTGCCTACCTGCAGGCGGGATTGTTCCTGGCCGTTACAGAAACAGAGGCCCAGCGGTCATTCATGTCGGATCATCCGGCGCACGGCATTCTTTTTTCGCCGGATCCGCTCGCATGGGAAGGTCTGTTGAACGAACTGCTGGACCGTAAGGAAAGCATCAGGGCAGCACAACAGGAACGCTTCAATACCATGCGTGCCTCAGGATGGGAGCGAACCTCCGTCTTGTTGGAACAAGTATGGTCATCTTCTATTCATTGAACGAACAATCCAAGATATGCATATAGTTAAGAAAATCTTCAAGGAGATCCTGTACAGACTCTACCCCCGGGAAGCCGGAGGTAATATCGTACGGGTATGGAGCGGACCTGCCAAGGGAGTGAAGATGAAGATCGATATCAGATTGGGAGCATCTTATCTGAAAGGGGATTACGATCAGTGGATATTCGACCGGGTGAAATTGCACGAGATCGTGAAGCCGGGCATGGTTGCCTGGGACTGTGGCGCCTTTTACGGCTATTATGCCGCCATTTTCCGGAAATTGGTCGGGCCATCGGGAAAAGTGGAGGTATTTGAGGCATCCGGTGCCAACTACGATGTGGTATCCTCACTTCCCCGGCTCAACGATTGGGATAATGTCCGTGTACACCAGCTGGCGGTTGGTCCGGATCATTCCCGGATCCAGTTCACCCGAAACCTGGGGGGCAGCAGCGGACCTTTCGGGCTCTCCAAAACCTACGACGAAAACCAACAGATCGAACTGGAGGATGTCACCTGCTGCGGTGTCGATGAACTCATCGATGAGCGGGGTGTACCGGCGCCGGATATCATCAAATTCGACCTGGAATCTGCGGAGGTATTTGCCCTGCATAATGGCCATCGCCTGTTTACCGGCAAGCGTCCTTTGATCTTACTGGAATTGCATGGACGTGAAGCCCTGGAAGCAGCCGCGGATTTTCTGGAGAAATATGACTACCATGCTTATTCCGTTTGGCAACTTGATCGTTCGGAGCGCATCCATTTCCGGGATAAAAGATCGCTGACGGATCTGAATGCCGTACCACACATGCTTATCTGTTTTCCTTCCGGTCACCCGCTTCCCTACTGACGAATGGCTGCCCAGACCCAACGAAGGATCCTGATCATTACGCCGCACTATCCGCCATCGAACCTGGCGGCCGTGCATCGCTCCAGGCTTTTCGCACAGCATCTGCCCTCTTTTGGGTGGGAGCCGATCATCCTTACGGTTCACGAGCGGTTCTATGAAGAGGCGCTGGACCATGACCTCGAAAGGCTGCTGCCTGAGGGACAGCGCATCATCAAGACCAATGCGTTTCCGGTGACGAGGCCCCGGTTCATAGGCGATATCGGATTGCGGGGATTCCTACAATTGTATCGGGCTGCCCGGAAGTTGATCCGGGATGAAGGGGTGGATCTGCTGTACATTCCCATCCCATCTTTTTATGGCGCTTTGCTCGGCCGTTTGCTTCATGCCACCACCGGCATCCGGTATGGCATCGATTATATCGATCCCTGGGTACAATTCTTCCCGGGTTCAGAGGAAAAGTGGTCGAGGCACTGGTGGAGTACCGTCCTTTCGCGCATCCTGGAGCCGATTGCGGTCAAACGGGCTTCTTTCATCACCGGCGTGGCAGAGGGCTACTACAAGGGGGTGATCGATCGCAATCCCAAGCTCTCGAAGCAATGCCTCTTCGCTGCCATGCCTTACGGAGGCGAACAGGCAGATCACCAGGCGGTGGCGGGACTGGGCAGGGAACCATATCTCTTTCAACGCAACGACAAACTTCAGTTCGTATATGCCGGGGCCATGCTGCCCAAGGCTTACGGTCCGCTGGAAGCCATCTTTCAGGCAATATCGGAGGACATAGAAGCCTTCAGCGATGTCGAATTCCATTTCATAGGAAGCGGCCAGCGCCCAAACGATCCGGAAGGGTACAATATCCGACCGTACGCCGAGCGGTTCGGACTCTGGGGGACGATCATTCACGAATATCCGGCCCGTATTCCATACCTGGATGTGCTGGTGCATCTGGAAGCCGCAGATGCCGTTTTCATTCTCGGCAGCACGGAAGCGCATTACACCCCTTCCAAAACCTATCAGGGGGTCCTCAGCGGAAAACCCATCCTTGCCGTACTGCATGAAGCCAGTACGGCCGTGCAGGTCCTCCGGGAAACCCGGGCGGGAATCGTCCTCGACTTCCCCGGAGAAGCGGGCGTTGCCGGTATTTGCCGGCAATTCCCGGCAACGTTCCGGTCATTCCGGTCATTTTATGCCGAATTCGACCCAGGAAAAGTGGACATGCGGGCTTTCGATCAATATTCCGCCAGACAGGTCACGCAGACGCTGACAGAGCTGTTGGATCGGGTGCCGCCTTCTACATGAAATCCACCCTGTCGCAACCTCTTCCACACAGATGCCCAACATCGATCAGTTGATATTTGGTACCGCCGGATTGTCGGCCCTGCCTACCCAGGCGCATGCCATGCGTCTGCTGGAGGAAGCATATGCCGGGGGCATCCGTCATGTGGATACCGCACCCCTTTACGGGCAGGGATACGCTGAATGGGTGCTGGGCCGCTTTCTCTCGGGGAAGGGGGAAGCCGTCAGGGTTACGGGAAAGTTTGGCCTGGCGGGTGGCGTATCGCCGCGACTGGATCCCCGACTGGCCATGCCGTTGAATCATCTCAGAAAAAAATATTTAACCGCCCGTCCTGCTCCGGGAACTGCTGTCGTTGCACCTAACCATTCCCCGTTGCCGGCACGCCGCATCACGCGGGAACAGGTGGAAACATCCTTCAGGGGGAGTTTGCAGCGACTGGGATGCAAGCGGTTTGATTGTTATATGATCCACGAAGGACTGCCATCCTTCCTGGATGATGACGCCAGGACGTGGTTGCAGCGTCAGCAGTCGGCCGGTCTGATAGGATCCCTGGGCTTGGCTGTCCGCGGACAGGCCCTGCTGGACTTGAATTCAGCAGACCTGGAAGGATTTGAGATCCTGCAGTACGAAGCAGGCAGTATCTTTGAGGTACTGATGTCGCGGCATCCGGGAAAGAGACATTTCCTGCACAGTTGTTTCTCTGAGCGCAGTATGAAAGAAGCATCGCTTCTGCCAGAAGGGGTACTGTCGTACTGGGCAGACCGGAATCCGGATGGAAAGTTGCTTTTCTTTACCCGCCGTCCCGCTGTCCTAAGAGAGAACATCGCCCCTTTTCAAACCCAATAAGCATTCCCAGTACATGCCATACATTGACCTCGATCGAGTTGATCTGCCCTTTACAGGGGAAGCATTCGACTATGTGATCGTCGGTTCAGGTGCTGTTGGCATCATGATGGGGGTTGAATTGTCGAGGAAGGGAAAGAAAGTGCTGATGCTCGAGTCGGGCCGGATGGGCGAGCACGCCGACCGTCAGGTCGATAACGAGGTGGTACAGACGGGCAAGCGCCTGGAGAATGCCGTGTGGGGAAGAAAGCGGGCAGTCGGCGGTACGACGATCGCCTGGGGTGGGCAGTCATTGCCGTTCAGAGCGGTTGACTTCAACAGGCGGGACTGGGTGTCTGACAGCGGATGGCCTATTTCCTTCGACGATCTTTCCGCCTATTATACGCCGGCCAATGCCTTCATGCAGATCGACGGCCTCGACTATCATGATGATATTTTCACGATGTTCGGTCTTCAAAAGCCGGACTTCGATCAGGCCATTGATTTTCACTTTTCCAAGTGGGCGCCGGAGCCGGACTTCACCAAGGTCTATGCCCGGACATTGCAACAGGACCTGCAGGTAGTGTACAATGCGATGCTGACCCGCCTGATCCCCGACGGTAACGGGAGCATCTCCGAAGTGGAAGTCAGCAACCATGCCGGCCGGAGATATGTGTTGAAGGTCAACCAGCTCTTGCTGGCAACCGGAGGCATCGAGTCCAACAGGATCCTGCTGAACAGCCGCGACCTGAATGGGACGGTCATGGGTGATCATTCCGGCTGGCTGGGCCGCGGATTCATGGACCATCCCTGTATCTCGACCGGCAAGCTGCGTCCAAAGGATGCCTACGCATTCCAGCGGCTGTTCAATACCAATATCCGCGGTGGACGGAAGTATTCCAAAAGACTTTCGCTATCGGAGTCATTCCAGACCGACAGGCAATTACTCAATGCCTCCGCCAGTCTGATGTTCAGTTATCCGGAAGAAGAGTTCAACCCATATCAGGAAATACTGAGTCTGCGGAACCGCCGGATGCCGAATATTTTCAAAGTGATCAGGCATGCCGATACCTATGTACTGGCTGCCCGGGGATATCTGATGGACCGGTTTGTGTACAAGCATCGGGCAGAAGCGACGCTGATCATGATGTTGGAACAGGAGCCGCTGAGCAGCAGCCGGATCTCATTGTCGGATCAGTCGGACAGATTCGGGCTCCCGAAGGCCTCCATTCACTGGGATATCTCGCATAAGACCTGGGAATCGATGATCACGCTGAGCGATCGGTTGGGTGCCGAGTTCACCAGGCTTGGCCTGGGAACCTATACTCCGCACAAGCATATTCGTCAGGATACCGATCGATGGATCGATCACCTCTCGGATGTCAACCATCATATGGGAGGTACCCGCATGAGTGCGGTCGCTTCCGAGGGCGTGGTGGATACTGACCTGCGGGTCTGGGGCTACCGGAACCTCTATGTCATGAGTGCTTCCGTATTCCCGACAGGATCCCATTCCAATCCCACACTCACGCTGCTGGCACTTTGCCAGAAATGGCTGAAGGAACAGGTTCGCTCATGAATACTTCCGCCATGACCCGCATCGCCATTGTCACCACCCATCCGATACAGTACAACGCGCCGCTGTTTGCCAGACTGGCCGCGGAACCGGATCTTGAGGTGATGGTTTTTTATACCTGGTCACAGTCCAGCGCCGGTAAAAAATACGATCCGGATTTCAAGCGGACCATTGAATGGGACATTCCCCTGCTTGAGGGATATTCTTATCGTTTTGTCGATAATATTGCCACGCGTCCCGGTTCTGATCATTTCCGGGGGATCGACAACCCCACCCTGATAGAGGAGATCCGGGCATGGAGGCCGGATGCCCTCATCGTTTATGGATGGGCTTTCCGCAGTCACCTTGCCTGCCTGCGATATTTCAAGGGCAGGGTGCCGATCCTGTTTCGGGGAGACTCCACATTGCTTGACGAGACCATAGGATGGAAGAAGTGGCTGCGTCGGATTTTTCTGACATGGGTATATCGTCATGTGGACATCGGGCTTTACGTCGGTGTGCACAATCGGGCCTATTATCTGGCCCATGGCCTGACCCCTGCGCAGCTGGTGCCTGCGCCCCATACCATCGACAACGACCGGTTCGCGGCCGATGATACGCCAAGCACTGCCGCGGCGCAGGAGAGAAGGCGCGCACTGGGTATTTCCGATCAGGATCATGTGCTGATGTTCGTCGGTAAGCTGGAAGCTAAAAAGGATCCGGATTTTCTGCTGCGCCTGGCAACTTCGCTGGATGATCCGACCTTCCATGTCATCTTCGTGGGCAACGGGGCGCTGGAGACGGAATTGAAAGGGAAGGCATCCGGAGATCCCCGCATACACTTTCTGGGATTCCAGAACCAGCAGGCCATGCCCGAGGTTTACCGCATGGCTGATCTGGTGGTCCTCCCGTCGCGCTGGAATGAGACATGGGGGCTTGCCGTCAATGAAGCCATGGCCTGCGGGCGTCCCGTGCTGGTTTCCGACCGGGTGGGATGCGCCCCGGATCTGGTGGTACAGGGCGAAACCGGTTGGATCTTTCAGACTGGGCGACCCGCGGAAAAGGAAGTGGCCGGCTGGTTGAAGCGCGCGGTCGATCGACCGGACAGCCTGTCGGTCATGGGACGGCAAGCACAGAAAAAGTTACGGGATCATTCCATTGAAAAACTGGTCGGGGGCATACATCAGGCGATTCGATCCATCAACAGGAACCAAAAGAACGAGGGAAAACCAGCGTGAAACCCATACATTTCACTTTCACTTATCTGACAGTATTCGTCGTCTCGCTGACAACGGATGCATTGAATGTGGAGCTCGTGATAGCGATCACCATTGCTGCGGTACTCTCCATTCTGGACAAACTGGGTCGGGGCATTGTATTGCGTGAGTCGATTGCGGCGTTGTATATTTTCACATGCCTGGACATGCCATTGCTTGGCTACAAGGTGTACAATTTCCAGAATCCCCTGTCCAGGGCTTTCAAAAAATACATGCTGGTCCCGGAAACCGATTATTTTAACCTGGCTTTGCCCGCCATTGCAGGTTTCTGTATGATGTTGTCGATCCCGATGCGAAGTGAAGGTTCATCCGATGAAGGCGATACCCTCAAGGTAACGCTCGAGAAATGCCGCCGGATCCTGGTGCATGACCAGGCGGTCGGCGTGGCCATCATGCTGATCGGGGTGGTGGCGCTGGTCCTCAACGAACTGCTGCCCGTTTCGCTACAATACATCGGCGTAATCCTATTCTTCACCTCTTTCGCCGGGATGCTCTATGTCAAATACACCGAGGATCTGCCCTACAGGAACGTGATCCTGTTCATATTCATCGTATTCATTATTCTGAACGGTATTCTGATCGGGATGTTTACGATCGTAGCCTACATGGGCATCACGATCTTCTCCTATTTCTTTATGGGAAGCAAGGTATCCCTGGGTCGAAAGATCTCCTTCTTTCTCTTTTCCATCTTCTTTGTGGTAGTGCTGCAGAATACCAAGACCACATACCGCAAGATGATCCGAAATGCAGAGATCCGGGATAACAAGGCCGCTACTTTCACTGTGTTGTTCTTTGAGAACCTGCAAAAAGGATCCACCTTCTTTGAAGAGCGGAACTTCTTCCTCATTTATACCCGGATGAATCAGGGCAATATCGTCACCCAGGTGATGCAAAGGATCCCAACCATCCAACCTTTCGATGACGGAAAGTATCTGTTCAAGACGATCCTGTCGAGTTTTGTACCGAGATTTCTCTGGCCTGACAAGCCGGAGGCGGGTGGACGTTTCAATATGCAATACTATGCCGGCAGGAAAATGAACCTGGTCACATCCATGAACGTGGGTCCGTTGGGAGAGGCTTATGGAAGCTTTGGTACCCGGCAGGCCGTCCTCTTCATGGTGCTGTTGGGCCTGTTCATCCGATGGGTGTATGGGATCGTATTCAGGATCAGCCGAAAGACACCGTTGCTGGTATTATGGCTGCCGGTGATGTTCTATCAGATCACCTATTCGGCAGAGACCGATACATTACAGATCCTCAATTCATTCATTAAGACTGCATTCTTCATCTGGATATTGTATCGCATAATGCCTCGTTGGTTTGGAAAGTCGTCCCGGACGGAACGGGCCAGATTGAACGATGTGAAGGCTTACGCATGAAGGTTACCCTTATCTTCCGTAGGAAAAATCCCCGGTTCTTCAGCATTGAGTCGGTATTTTCCAGGATCCTGTCAGCATGGCCCTCGGCCGAAAAGCCCGGATCAGTGGAATTACCCGACATGGGTGTGTCCATCCGGAACATCCACTTCCTGAGGAACCATCGCCGTCAACATGCTTCCGATCTCTGGCATATGACCGGCGATTCAACCTATGTGTCCATTGTCCTTCCGGGTAAACGCACCATCATTTCCATTCATGATTGCGGGTTTTTTGTCAGGAACCGAAATCTGAAGACCCGGATCATCAAGTGGATCCTGCTCGACATTCCGGTCAGACACGCTGGCCATGTGCATGCCATTTCCGAAAAGACAAAAGAGGAGATCCTCCGGCTGACCCGTTGCAAACCGGGCAAGATCCGGGTCATTTCCAATCCCGTATCTCCCTTGCTGGTCCATACGCCCCGGGCATTTCGGGATCACGCTCCGCAGTTGCTGTTCATCGGACTCACCGAAAACAAGAATTTCTCGCGTGCTTGCGAAGCCATTACCGGTATCCCCTGTCTGTTGGTCATCATCGGCCAACCGGATGAAGAACAGTTGGGCATACTGAGGCGGCTGAATATCACCCATCAGATCAAACACGGCCTGACGGAGGCTGAGATGGCCAGGGAATATGAGGATGCAGACGTTGTCTATTTTCCTTCGCTGTACGAAGGCTTCGGCCTGCCCGTCATTGAAGGATTCAGGGCCGGGAGGGCCGTGCTGACCAGCGATATCTCACCCATGCGGGAGATATCGGAAGGGGCCGCATGCCTGGTGGATCCGTTGCAGCCGGCGTCCATCCGCGAAGGCCTGCTCAGGCTGATCCGGGAAACCGGCTATCGGGATGCGTTGATCCGAAGAGGGCTCGTCGTCGCAGAACGATACACGCCGGAGGCGAAAGCTGCGGAATTCAGTGCATTTTATCAGGAAGTTTACGAAGAACTATGTGCGGAATAGCCGGAATTTTCAGGCGCGATGGTGAGACCCCTGATGCATCCGTCATCAGGTCCATGTGCGATGCCATGGTGCATCGCGGACCTGATGCGGGCGGGGACATCACAGGGGAAGGCATCGCCCTGGGACACAGGCGACTGTCGATCATCGACCTGTCCGATGCCGCCAATCAGCCTTTCACGGATGCATCCGGCAGGTACACGCTCGTCTTCAACGGAGAGTTGTACAACTATCGTGAAATACGCAGGATGTTGCCCGACTATCCCTTCCGCACCAGCAGCGATACCGAAGTGCTGGTGGCAGCATTCGCCGCATGGGGACAGTCCTGCATCGAACGGTTTAAGGGGATGTTCGCCTTTGCGGTATGGGACAGGAAGGATCGGGTTTTGCATATCTGTCGCGACCGCCTCGGGGTCAAACCCTTGTATTACGCGGATCATGACGGGACGATTCTCTTCGCCTCCGAACTCAGATCGATCCTTGCCTCGGGGATGATCCCGCGCCGTCTGGAACCCTCCGCCGTTGCGGATTACCTCTCATTTCAGTCGTTCGGATTCCCGAATTCCCCGATCTCCGGGATCCGTCAGCTTGAAGCGGGATCCTGGATGCGCGTTTCCGCCACAGGCATCGAAACCCGCAGGTACTGGTCGGTCACGGACCCGCATTCTTTCCATGTGGATATGGAGGATCCGGCCGCCGTCAGGACTCATATCAGGAGCCTGCTCCGAACGGCCGTCGAACAACGTCTGGTGAGTGATGTTCCGGTCGGCGCCTTTCTTTCCGGCGGCATTGATTCCAGCGTTGTGGTGGGACTGATGGCTGAAGTATCCCCGGACAGGCCATCCACCTTCAATGTGTCCTTCACCGAGAAGGATTATGATGAATCGGCTTTCGCGGTCAGGGTCTCAGAGCGATTCAATTCCCGGCATACGACCATCAGACTGACCCCGGACGATTACCTCGATCAACTTGGCCCCGCCCTTGATGCGATGGATATCCCCAGCGGCGATGGAACCAATACCTATGTGGTGTCCAAGGCGATCCGCGAAGCGGGCATTCGTGTGGCGCTTTCCGGCATTGGCGGGGACGAGTTGTTCGCCGGCTACCCGTTTTTCCAACAATTTCTGTCGCTCCAGCCATATCAACAGGTCTTTGCCCACAGCGGTCTGATCAGGAGGATCGGTGCCGCGCTGCTGGACCTCTCCGGCACTTCCAGGTTTCACCGGATGGCCGCACTGCTCCGGGCGAAGGACGTTTCGATCAGCAGCACCTATCCCGAATTCCGACGGATCCTCTCCGAACGGATGATCGGTCGGCTCACCCGGCGGGATCCTTCAGCAGACCGGTATTTCCAGCGGATCCTTGAAGGGCGGGCGCCCGAACTTGGACGTCTGCCCCTGCTCAGTCAGGTCACCGCGGCTGAATTGATGGGATACACCCAACAGACCCTGCTGAAGGATACCGATCAAATGAGCATGGCGCATGCCCTCGAAGTGCGCGAGCCCTTCTTCGACCACGAACTGGTCAGTTTCATGCTGCAGGTACCGGATGCCATCAAGCGACCCGTCTATCCGAAATCCCTGCTCGTCGAATCGGTCTCCCCGCTGTTGCCGGACGAGATCGTACACCGCAAAAAACAGGGCTTCCTGTTCCCCTTCCCGCTTTGGATGCGAGGAGTCCTGCGGGACTTCTGCGACCAACGGATCCGGAGTCTGTCGGAACGCGACTTCATCCATGGGAAACCACTGCGCGCATACTGGCAAAGATTCCTGACCGGAGATAAGCACATCAGCTGGTCGGAGATCTGGCAATTTGTGGTCCTGGAATACTGGATGGAAAAGAATGGAGTACAATGAGTGATCAGGTATCCGGGGAGATCAGGGAAGGACGAAGGCCGCGGGTACTGGTCATGGCCGACTGGTATGCGCCCGGCTTCCGGGCCGGCGGACCGATCCGCTCCGTGGTGAATTTCGCTGCGCAACTCGATCAGGTACTGGATATATATGTACTTACGACAGACCGGGATCTGGGCATGCATGCATCCTATTCGGGGATCAAGGCAGATGAATGGGTCAACTATGGCGGACATCAGGTATGTTACCTGTCACCACACCGACTCTCCTGGCGCAGCATCACGGATATCATTCGCCGGGTCCGGCCGGATCATATTTATTTGAACAGCATGTTCTCCCGGTACATGACCATTTATCCCCTGTTATTTGGTCGCATCGGTGGGACAAAGTCTGGCATACTGCTCGCCCCCCGCGGCATGCTCATGGCATCCGCACTCGCGGTGAAACCCTGGCGGAAGCGGATATTTCTATCCCTGCTGCGTTTCGCCGGCATCGGCAGTCGTATCAGATTCCAGGCCACGAACGAGGAGGAAGTGGGGGATGTCAGGCGCTGGTTCGGTCCTGATGCGGAGGTCATCCGCCTGGGCAATCTGCCTGCACCGGTGCCTGCATTCGTTGCTCCATTTGACAAAGAGCCGGGCAGTCTGCGGATCGTATTCATCGGACGGGCCCATCCCATCAAGCAATTGGACCATCTTCTTCAGGTATTGTCCGGCGTTGGACAGCAAGTCCGGCTGACCGTGATCATGACACGGGAGGATGATGCCTATGCGACGCATTGCCGGGAAATCGCGGCAACACTGCCTGCGAACATCTCCGTGGACTTCAGGGAGGATGTTCCGCACGATGAGATCACCGATATCATCCGGTCAAATCATATTTTTGCGCTCCCGACCCGCGGTGAGAACTTCGGCCATTCCATTTACGAGGCGCTGGCTGCCGGCAGACCGGTGTTGGTCAGCGATCAGACGCCTTGGCGCGGACTGTCCGCCAGAAAGGCAGGCTGGGACCTTCCCTTGAAGGATGCCGCTGCCTTTCGTGAATGCATCGAGGAAGCCGCTGCACTTGATCTGAACGGACTCCTCGAATGGTGCCGGGGGGCATGGGCCCTCGCCAGATCCACCGCAGAAGACAGACCAGACAGAAAAAACTATATCACTCAATTCTCATCATGTATATCCTTGGACTGAACGCCTTCCACGCAGACTCTTCCGCCGCCATCTTCAAAGACGGCGTGATGATCGCCGCTACGGAGGAGGAACGCTTCACCCGTGTGAAACACTGGGCCGGATTTCCGGTTCAGGCCATTCAATTCTGTCTGCGGGAAGCCGGCATCAGCCTGGAAGAGGTTGATCACATTACCATCGGACGTGACCCAAAGGCAAAACTGTTCCAAAAACTGAACTACATCGTCACCAATCCATCGCTGGTGCTCGCCGCTTTCAAGCGACTGGGCAACAGCCGGGAAGTCAGCCGACTTGAACACCTGTTCAGGGATGTGGATGCCTCAGCTTCTGAAGCGCATGTCCGCAGCCGGATCCGCCATATCGAACACCACCGGAGTCATCTCGCCTCGGCCTTTTTCGCCTCTCCGTTCGAAGAAGCCGCCCTGCTGTCGATCGACGGATCCGGGGATTTTACCACCACCATGATCGGCATCGGCAGGGGTACGAAGATCGAAGTCCTGGATAGCGTGGGAATCCCGGTTTCACTGGGTTTCTTTTACACTGCGTTCACACAGTACCTGGGATTCCCGCATTACGGCGATGAATACAAGGTGATGGGACTCGCGCCCTACGGCGAACCGAAATACGTTGACCAGGTCATGAAGATCATCCGATTCCTGCCGAACGGACTTTTCTCCTGGGATGATCGGTTCTTTGTGCCACCTGCAAAGGCCGGATTCGAATATGTCGATCATGTTCCGAAGGTCGGGAACCTCTATTCCGAGCATTTTGTGAAGGAGTTCGGACCGGTTCGCCAGCGGGGAGAAGAGCTTACACAGTACCATAAGGATCTGGCGAGCTCGGTGCAGCGGGCCACTGAACAGATCATCTTCCATGTGATGCGGAACCTGCGCGAACGCACGGGACTTAAAAATGTTTGTGTGGCCGGAGGTGTCGCCCAGAATTCTGTCGCCAATGGTAAGATGGCGGAGGCCACCGGGTTTGAAAAAGTGTATATCCCATCCGCCGGGCACGACGCGGGTATTTCGATGGGGTCTGCCCTCTACCAATATCATCATGTGCTGGGGATGCCCCGGAATCCACCCATCTGGTCGGCATACACGGGCATCCGGTTCACGAACGAACAGATAGAAGCCATTCTGCAGGCGCGCGGCATTCAGTATCGTCGCCTCCCGGATGAGGAGTTGTATGATGTCGTGACCGATAAGCTCATAGAACCCGGTGTGGTAGGCTGGTTCAACGGACGGGCCGAATTCGGTCCGCGGGCCCTGGGTGGCCGGTCGATCATTGCGGATCCCCGCAATCCGAAAGCCAAGGACCTGCTCAACCTGAAGATCAAGCGCCGGGAGAGTTTTCGTCCCTTTGCCCCTTCGATCCTCCGGGAATACACCAGCGAATATTTCACGAAGACGGATGAAGTGCCGTTCATGGAGAAGGTGTTTCCGATCCGGCCTGAGAAGCATGCCGTCATCCCGGCAGTCACGCATGCCGACGGTACCGGCCGTCTTCAAACAGTGGACCGGGAGATCTCTCCGAGATACTACGATCTGATCGAGCGCTTCAGGCAGAAGACGGGGGTACCCATCCTGCTGAACACCTCTTTCAATGAGAACGAGCCCATCGTCAACACCCCGGAAGAGGCGCTGGATTGCTATCTCAGAACGCAGATGGACATGCTGGTGATGGAGAATTGTATTGTGCAGCGCGATGCCTGAGGAACGAAGATGAAGATCTCCATCATCACCGCCACTTTTCAGTCGGCCCGCACCCTGAGGGATACCATCGACTCGGTACGCCGTCAGTCGTGGCCGGATATTGAGCATATCATCGTGGATGGAGGATCTTCCGACGACACACTCTCCATCCTGGCAGCAGCGGACCATCTCAGCAAGGTGATCAGTGAGCCAGACAGGGGGATCTACGATGCCATGAACAAGGGCATCGGCATGGCAGATGGTGAGGTCATCGGTATTCTGAATTCCGATGATTTCTATGCAGATGAACGGGTCATTCAGGACATTGTTGAGCAATTCAGGGATCCGGGAGTGGAAGCAGTCTACGGCGACCTCGATTACATCGATCCGAACGACAGCAGCCGGGTGACCAGAAGATGGAAAGCCGGTCTGTACCATCCGGGCAGCTTTCGATGGGGATGGATGCCCCCGCATCCTGCTTTTTTTGTCAGACGCAGGCTTTACGAGCAACACGGCGGTTTTAATCTGGACATGGGTACCTGCGGAGATTACGAACTGATGCTCCGCATGGTGCACCGGCATGGTGCCAGGTTGGCCTATGTCCCGCGCACGCTGGTAAAGATGCGGGTCGGTGGCGCCAGCAATGCCACGCTATGCGCAAGACTCCGGGCCAATCGCAACGACAGGCTGGCCTGGACCGTCAACGGGATGAAACCTTACTGGTTTACCCTTTGGTTGAAACCACTCCGGAAGATCGGACAGTTCCTCCCTATTCCCTGATATTTTTCACGGATGGAACCGGGCCTGGCGAACTTTGCTTTTCCTTTGTGCCCCGAATGCGGATACTTTAGGCTATGAACCTGCGTTATACATGGAATAACGCGCTGATAACTGTTGAATCAACACTAAAACATTGAACTGACATGGGCAAAGTCGCTCTCATCACAGGCATCACCGGACAGGATGGTGCCTATCTCGCTGAATTGTTGCTGGAAAAAGGATACACAGTGCATGGTATCAAGCGGAGGAGTTCCCTCTTCAATACTGATCGCATCGATCATCTGTATCAGGATCCGCATGAGAAGCAGATCCGCCTGCATTTGCATTACGGCGATCTGACCGACAGCACCAACCTGATCCGCATCATCCAGGAGACCCAGCCGGATGAGATCTACAACCTGGCGGCCATGAGTCATGTGCATGTGAGTTTCGAAACGCCTGAATATACCGCCAATGCCGATGGTATCGGCACCCTCAGGATCCTGGAGGCTGTACGCCTGCTGGGATTGACCAAAAAGACCCGCGTCTATCAGGCATCGACCTCTGAATTGTACGGTCTGGTGCAGGCTGTCCCTCAAAGTGAGACAACGCCGTTCTATCCCCGTTCTCCATACGCTGTTGCCAAGCTCTACGCCTACTGGATCACGGTGAACTACCGCGAGGCTTACGGTATGTATGCCGTCAATGGCATCCTCTTCAATCACGAATCTCCGCTTCGGGGAGAGACCTTCGTTACCCGGAAGATCACCCGCGGTGCCGCCAAGATCGCTTTGGGTCTGCAGGACAAGATCTACCTGGGCAATCTGAACGCACGCCGCGACTGGGGTCATGCCAAGGATTATGTGGAGGGTATGTGGCGGATCCTCCAGCAGGATACGCCCGAGGATTATGTACTGGCGACGGGTGTCACTACCCCTGTTCGGGATTTCGTCCGGATGGCTTTCGGCGAGCTCGGCATCGAACTTGAGTTCAGGGGAGAGAACGAACAGGAAGTGGGTGTGGTGAAATCCTGCAGCCACCCTGACTACATGCTTCCGATCGGAAAAGAAGTAGTGGCGGTGGATCCTCGTTACTATCGTCCGACAGAGGTCGATCTGCTCATCGGCGATCCGACGAAAGCCCATGAAAAGCTGGGATGGAAGCCTACGTTCGACCTGCCCATGTTGGTGGCAGACATGATGCGTTCGGATGTTGAGAACTTCAAGCGGGAGAAATTGCTCCTGAACTCGGGCTTTGCCGTTAAAAATCAATACGAATAGGACTACTCAGTTTTCAAACGGATATGGAAAAACACAGCAGGATCTATATTGCAGGACACCGGGGAATGGTGGGTTCCGCCATCCTCCGAAAGTTGCAGCAGGCGGGGCATGATCAATTCATCCTGCGCAGTTCCCGTGAACTTGACTTGAGGGACCAGGCAGCTGTCATGAGTTTCTTTGAACAGGAAAAGCCCGAATACGTCTTCCTGGCTGCTGCCAAGGTCGGCGGTATCCTTGCCAACAATACCTTTCGAGGCGAATTCCTGTATGATAACCTGATGATCCAGAACAATATCATCCATTCATCCTGGATCAACGGGGTAAAGAAACTGATGTTCCTCGGATCGTCTTGCATCTATCCGAAAATGGCTCCCCAGCCATTGCGGGAGGATTATCTGCTTACCGGACCGCTGGAACCGACCAACGAGCCGTACGCCATCGCCAAGATCGCCGGGATCAAACTCTGTGATGCATACCGCGCCCAGTATGGTTGCAACTTCGTGTCTGTCATGCCGACCAATCTTTACGGACCCAATGACAATTACGACCTGAATAATTCCCATGTGCTGCCGGCACTGATCCGGAAATTTCACGAGGCTAAGCTGTCTGGCGCCCCCTCCGTAACACTCTGGGGTACCGGAAAGCCAAGGCGTGAGTTCCTGCATGTGGATGACCTGGCAGAGGCCTGCATCTTCCTCATGCACAACTATCATGAGGAGGGCCTGGTGAACATCGGTACGGGCGAAGACATCGAGATCGGTGAGCTTGCGCGGATGGTGAGCCGCATCGTTGGTTATGAGGGGGAGATCGTGCATGATCTGTCCAAGCCGGACGGAACGCCGAGGAAGCTGATGGATGTGTCCAAACTCCACAGTTTCGGCTGGAAACACGGCATAGATCTTGAATATGGGATAAAATGTGTCTACGAAGAGTATAAGTCGCGCTAAAATCGGAGGTGATTCGGTATTTTCGCAACTACACGCACTATGAAAACGGCACCGCCAACCTCCGAACCGGATGTTTTCATTCTTTAATAGAAAGAAGCCACAGGATAAATTCCCGTTCCATCGCCTGGAAACGGATATGCACTCGCATATCTTGCCCGGACTGGACGACGGTTCTCCTGATCCCGAGACTTCAATGATCCTGATCAAAGGATTGCAGGAGTTGGGATACAAGCGCTTCATAGCCACGCCACATGTCATGGAGGATCTGTTCCGCAATAATAAGCGGACGATCCAGCACGCCTACGATAACCTGCAGGATCATATCCAGGAACACAATGAGGATGTCAACATCAGGTATGCTGCAGAATACCTGCTGGACGGAAATGTTGACGTGATGCTGGCCAAGAAGGTGCCGATGCTGACCCTGAAGGACAAGCTTGTCCTGGTGGAAGTGTCTTTCGTCAGCCCGCCGATCCATCTCAAGGAGATCCTTTTCGAGATACAGATGAAGGGATATCAGCCCGTTTTCGCCCATCCGGAACGCTACGGCTTCTATCACGCCAAACCCTCTGCCTACGCAGAGATCAGGGACATGGGCTGCCTTTTCCAGAGCAATCTGCTCTCCTTCGGAGGATATTATGGTGGTGCCGTCAAGCAGGCTGCAGAATACCTTGTGAAGAACAATCTCGTGGATATGCTGGGTACCGATATCCACCACGAAAAGCATCTCATGGCGCTGCAGGAACTCCCTTTTACTCCCCCGTTGCGCAAATTACTGGACGAAAAAGGGGTGTTGAATCATACGTTGGTCTTCTAGACAACCCGCCGCATAAAATGATCAGTGAACAATTCAGGCAAGCCATTGTTTCTTTACCCTGATGAATGCTTTCACCATTAAGGATCTGGAAAATCTGACAGGGATCAAGGCCCATACCATCCGCATATGGGAGCAGCGCTATTCATTCCTGAAGCCCAACCGGACAAACACCAACATCCGTTACTACACGAACGAAGAGCTCAAGAAGATCCTGAACATTGCCCTGCTGAACAAGTACGGGTACAAGATCTCCCATATCGACCGGATGACGGAACCGGAGATCAATGAAAAGATCATCACGCTAAATAATGCCCTGGCTCAACAGGAAAGGGTCATCAACGACCTGATCCAGACCATGGTCGATATGGACACGGAGGCATTCGAATCCAGCCTGTCCGAATACATCAAACTCCGTGGGATCGAAAAGACGATCAATCAGATCATATTTCCTTTCATGGAGCGTATCGGGGTTCTTTGGATGACAGGGCATATCATCCCGGCCCAGGAACACCTGATGTCCAATATCATCCGTCAGAAGATGATCGTGGCCATTGATTCGGCAAAATCTCTCCTGAATGTCGAGAGAACGGGTCTGTTGTTCCTGCCCGAGGGAGAATATCACGAACTCGGACTCCTCTTCGTTTATTATCTCCTGAAATCCAGGGGCGTCAAAGTCCTTTACCTGGGTGCCAACGTGCCCATCGATGACATCCAATACGTCATTCGGGAATTGAAGCCTGATTTTCTGTTCACCCATCTTACTTCTGTATCGCACGGCTTCAATTTTGACCGGTTCATTACCCAGGCGGTCAAGAAGTTCGACAATGTCCCCTTCCTCATCTCCGGCCGTCTCGCACACACTTACGAGAAAAAGATCCCTCCGGCCATCCATTTCAAACGCTCTCTCCAGGAAGTCACTGAATTCATTGGTTCACTGGCCTGACCCTGTTTCCCTGTTTAAGGCTCCCCTTGCATCATTCTGTTTGATTATCAGTCAAATAGTATCTCTATGCGTTTTCTGTTTTACATTTTAACAAAATAATTAAACAAAAAATGCGCCGCCGTATATGGTTTTTGTTTAGTTTTAACAGGTAAAAAATAAACAAAAAGCCATGTCCACAAAAGAGTTCAACCAGCTGCTGCTTCAGAATACCGAGTTCCTGAAGCCTTTTGCCGTTACGCTCACCAAGGATCAGGAATCGGCGAAGGATCTCCTTCAGGAGACGATGTTCCGGGCATTGGCCAATCACGAAAAGTACAGTGTAGGGACCAATATCAAGGCCTGGCTCTACACGATCATGCGCAACATCTTCATCAATAACTATCGTCGCAAGGCCAAGCAGAACACGATCTTCGACAGCACGCCGAATGATTTTCTGATCAACTACAACCAATCGACGATCGATAACGGTGCTGAGAGCAACCTCCGGCTCAAGGATATCCGTGCCGCGGTGCACAATCTCCCGGAGATCTTCAAGCAGCCGTTCATGTTATATTTCGAGGGGTATAAATACCACGAAATCGCGGATGCGCTGGGTGAGCCGCTGGGTACCATCAAGAGTCGCATTCACTTTGCACGGAGGCTGCTGAAGGAGCAGATCAGCAGATTCTAAGCAACTTCCGGCCCCTCGTCGGGTCTCATTCTCATTTCTCAATCATTACCATTGTCAAAAAAGGCCATTGTTATAGGAAGTGGTTTCGCGGGCATGTCCGCCGCCTCTTTTCTGGCGCGTGCGGGCTGGCAGGTGCAGGTGCTTGAAAAGCATGACATCCCCGGTGGAAGGGCCCGTAAGTTCAGTGCAGAAGGGTTCACATATGATATGGGACCCAGCTGGTATTGGATGCCCGATGTCTTTGAACGTTATTTCGCCCAGTTCGACCGGAAGGTTTCCGATTACTATGAACTGGTGAGGCTGGATCCGTCTTACCGGATCTACTGGAATGATGGCTCAATGGACATTCCTGCCTCATACGACGAACTCTGTGCGTTGCTGGAAAGCCTGGAGCCCGGTGCCTCAGCACGACTGGACGACTTCATGCGGGAGGCAGCGTACAAGTACCGCGTTGGGATCAATAAACTCGTTTTCAAGCCGGGACAGTCACTCGGTGAACTCATAGATCCGGAACTGATCCGGGGTATTTTCCGACTCGACGTGTTCAATTCGATCAAGAGTCATGTCGGTAAACATTTCAAGCATCCCAAGATCCGGCAACTCATGGAGTTCCCGGTCATCTTCCTGGGTGCCCGTCCCGAAGACACTCCGGCGCTGTACAGCCTGATGAACTATGCCGACATCAAGCTGGGCACCTGGTACCCGAAAGGGGGCATGTACGCCATTGTGGAAGGTATGCACAAACTGGCGACAGAATTGGGGGTGTCTTTCCATTTCGGTCAGAATGTTCAGCGCATCGAAGTGACATCGGGCGTTGCCCACGCTGTCGTGACCGATGACGGCCAGCGATTTGAGGCCGATGTGATCATCGGCGGAGCAGACTACCATCATGTCGAACAGCATCTGCTGCCTGCCGAATACCGGAGTCATACGGAAGGATGGTGGGACCGTAGGGTGATGGCACCGGGTTCCCTTTTATATTATGTTGGACTGGATACCAGGATCCCCGGTGTTCCACATCACATGCTCTTTTTCGATGAGCCATTCGATCCACATGCCCGCGACATCTACATTACCAAACAATGGCCGGATAAGCCCCTGTTCTACCTGAGTGCATCGAGCGTGACGGATCCGACGGTTGCCCCGGAAGGATGTGAGAACCTGGTATTCCTGATCCCGCTGGCAGCCGGACTGGAAGGGGATACAGAGGAAGTGCGTGAAAAATATTTCGACATGATGGCGGAACGCCTCATGCAACATACCGGGACCGATATCAGACAACACATCCGATACAAGCGGTCATACTGCCACCGGGATTTCATCGAGGACTACAATGCTTTCAAGGGGAATGCCTACGGACTGGCCAACACCTTGTTGCAGACGGCCCATCTGAAACCTTCATGCCGGAGTTCGAAAGTGAAGAACCTGTTCTATACCGGACAATTGACCGTCCCGGGACCGGGTGTTCCACCCAGTCTGATCAGTGGAGAAGTGGTGGCCGGACAGGCGATCAAACATTTTAAAGGATGATTGGTTATCCGTAAATAGGGCAGGTAATAATGCCCCGGTATGATTTATCTGCGGTGTTCAGCCCATTGTACTACCTTCAATACAATTCACGATTATGATCCGCATCTTCCATGACGTCAGCCAGGCCTGCAGCAGGCTCACTACAGAGCGCTACAGCACGTCGTTCAGCAGTGCGATCCGATTGCTGAATCCGGAGATCCGTACACCCATCTATAACATTTATGGATTCGTGCGCTTCGCGGATGAGATCGTGGATACCTTTCATGAGCATGACAAGGAAACACTGCTGCGCGAGTTCAAAGCAGAGACCTATGCCTCGATTGACAGGGGCATCAGCCTCAACCCGATCCTGCACAGTTTCCAGATGACCGTCAACCGGTACAACATCGATCATGAATTGATCGAGGCGTTCTTCAGGAGCATGGAGTTCGATCTCGAGAAGCGTGATTATGACCGCGCCGGTTACGAGACCTATATTTATGGCAGTGCCGAAGTGGTTGGTCTGATGTGTCTTTATGTCTTCTGCGATGGCGATACCAGTGAATACGAAAAGCTCAAACCGCATGCCCGCTCGCTGGGTGCGGCTTTCCAAAAAGTCAACTTCCTGAGGGATCTTCGGGCCGACTACCAGGACCTGGAGCGCGTATATTTTCCCGGAGTTGATTTCCGCGCCTTCACCGACGATAAGAAGCGCGAAATTGAAGACGACATAGAGCGGGATTTCCGTCATGCCTACGAAGGCATCGTGAAGCTGCCGCTGAAGGCACGTTTCGGAGTTTATCTCGCCTATAAATATTACATGAGTCTGTTCAGAAAGATCCGGAGCATTCGTCCGGAGCGGATCATGGAAGAGCGTATCCGCATCCCGAATTACGCGAAGGCCTGGGTAGCCACCAAGGCGCTGATACGCACACAGCTCAACATGCTTTGAATTGATCGGCTGAAAGTGCTGATCTCTCTTTTTTACTTATCGCCCAGCAATCAATCGCAGGCACAGGACATGCCTTCCATGTCCACCACCCGCCGTTCCGGCGTGAAGTCTTCATATCTACTACGAAGGTCTTCGAGTATTTCCTCCACCATTTCCACCGTTTGTGCGGTCACCAGTTTCTGTCTGTATTCCCGGATGTTCGGGAGTCCTTTCAGGTAATTACCGTAATGCCTGCGCATCTCATTGATGCCCGGCACCAGTCCCTTCCAGCTCACGCTTCCGCGCAGATGTGCGGTGATGACTTCGATGCGTTCATCGATCGTTGCGGGGGGCAGCACCGTTCCATCCTGCATGAAGGCCTTGATCTCGCGGAATATCCAGGGATAGCCGATCGCAGCGCGTCCGATCATGATGCCGTCCACGCCGTAACGATTGCGATACAGCACGGCCTTTTCGGGGGAGTCGATGTCGCCGTTCCCGAAAACAGGTATGCGTAACCGTGGGTTCTCCTTTACGCGCGCGATCCAGCTCCAGTCGGCCTCGCCCTTGTAAAGCTGGCTGCGTGTGCGTGCATGTATGGAGATGGCCTGAACGCCAACATCCTGCATGCGTTCGGCCACTTCTATGATGTTGATGTTTTCGTGATCCCAGCCCAGTCTGGTCTTGACGGTCACCGGCAGTGAGGTGGAACGTACGACGGCCGTCGTCAGTCTCACCATGAGATCGATGTCTTTCAATACGGCGGCTCCTGCACCTTTGCTGACGACCTTCTTCACCGGGCAACCGAAGTTGATGTCCAGCAGATCCGGATTGACGGTTTCCACGATGCGGGCGCTCATGGCCATGGCCTCTTCATCGCCTCCGAAGATCTGAATGCCGACGGGACGCTCTTCTTCGAAGATGTCCAGTTTCTGGCGGCTCTTGATGGCATCGCGTATGAGTCCTTCGGAGCTGATGAATTCCGAGAACATCAGGTCTGCACCATGGGTCTTGCAGACGGCACGAAAGGGCGGATCGCTGACGTCCTCCATCGGTGCGAGGAGGAGCGGGAAATCGGGCAGGGTTATGTTACCAATTTTCGGCATGGGAAGGATGCAAAAATACAAAGTTGGCGACGTTGATGCGTCGTCTTAATTTTAGCGCAAACCATCCGATCATGTTCCAGGCACCCGGACCCCGAGGGGGCTTTACTTTTTCTGCCGCATTCCTGATCCTTATGGGCTTGCTGCTGACAGGATTCGTGCTGGGAGGAGGGGTGTCCATTGCGCTTTGGCCCCTGCTTACCGGACAGCCGGCATCGTCCATGCAGGCGGGTTTGACCGATCCGGCCTTTGTCAACCCCATTCGGATCCTGCAACTGGCCAGTACCTTTTTCATCTTCTTCCTTCCGGCACTGGTCACGGCAAGGATCCTCGATCCCCGCCCGCTTCCATGGCTCGGTTATAACCGGCTCGCAAGTGTAAGAGTGATGCTGATGGCCATGGTATTGATGGCGCTGAGCATTCCCGTTGTGGGCATGTTGTCGGAGATCAATGAGATGATCCCCGTCCCGACCGGTCTGGAAACGGTTTTCCAAAGCATGGAGGAGGCCTATGAGCGTCAGGTAAAAGTGATGACGCGGATGAATGGGTGGAGTGATTATATTTTCTCGCTGCTGGTGATGGCCCTGGGCCCGGCCATCTTCGAGGAGACCTTTTTCCGCGGAGGTATGCAACGCATTCTGCATGGCATTACCGGTCGCACCTGGTCTCCGGTGATCATCACGGCACTGGTCTTCAGCGCGATCCATTTTTCCTACTTTGGATTCATTCCCCGGGTGGCACTGGGTGTCGTGCTGGGATTGTTGTACCAGTACAGCGGCAGTTTATGGACCTCCATCGCTGCGCATTTCCTGAACAACGCCGTCGTGGTTACGATGATCTTCATCTACACGCAGCGCGGACTTCCCGTCGAGCAGGCCATGGAAGCGGATGCTCCGGTATGGATCGCCATTCCTGCCCTCGCGGCGGTGGTTTTCTTGTTCTTAAAATACCGAACTGTTGCGGAACGCTCCAGAAAAGAACGCATGGATCCGGAGGATAAGGCATGGGAGGAAAAATGGCTGGCCTGACGACCCATTGGTGTAAAGTGTATTCCACGCCCGACAGGGTTCAGGCAGAGATCCTGCACGGCATGCTTGAATCGAACGGGATCGCATGCACGTTGGTAAACCGTCAGGATTCCAATTATATTTTCCTGGGAGAGGTGGAACTGCACGTTCCTGCTGATCGGTCACAGGATGCATTCGCACTCATCCGGCATGCATTGAATCCTCGCACAGAAAACTAATCACAGATGGCATTCAACAAGGAAGTATTCCGAACAAGGGCATTAACGGCCGTGATCTTCGCTGCTGTCATGCTGACCGGTCTGCTGTGGAACGGATGGTCTTTTTTTATCCTGTTCTCGATCGTGCATTTCGGATGCTGGCATGAATACCGAAAGTTGATGTCGCTCATCGAGCCTGAGTATGCGCAGATCGGGGATGACCATTTCACCTGGATCAGTGTGGCCGGATGGATCGGTATGATCGCGGCTTCCGGCCAATTGCTGGACCTCGAAGCATTCCGGATCAATGAACCTTCGAGACTCGCACTGCCACTGATCATCTGGGCGCTGCCTACGGTTGCAGGACACCTGATCCGAGGCCATTTACCCTCTGCCAGAAACCTGATCATATCGCTGGCGGGTTCACTGTATATTTCAGGCAGTATGATGATGCTGATACATCTGCGCAGCGGATCTGCCTGGGGCGCATCCGAGCCGGCAGGTTCATTGGCTTCCGGTCTCGGACAGATCTTCGGTTATACATTACCGTTAGTCATCATTGCTTCGATCTGGATCAATGATACCATGGCCTACATCGTGGGTTCATTCATAGGAAAGACCCCGCTGTCTCCCATTTCTCCGAAGAAGACCTGGGAAGGTACGATCGGAGGTGTCATCCTCAGTACCCTGCTGGTCACCCTCGGCGGTAGTCTCCTGTTCCATGGGGATACGACGTTATTGCTGGCTGTTTCTTCCATCAGTGCGGTCGCGGGTACTTTCGGCGACCTGCTGGAGAGCAAGCTGAAGCGACTGGCCGGGGTCAAGGATTCGGGTAGTTTCATGCCGGGTCACGGAGGTTTCCTGGATCGTTTCGATTCCCTCTTGCTGGCGGTGCCATTTGTCTGGATATTCTGTATCTTGTTCATGAGGTGACAGAGCGGTCCTTGGGGGTCGCGTGTGTCCGGCGGCTGAAAATATCTACGTATGACCCTGACCGTTACCATTCTCTGCATTCTGTCGCTGGTGCTTCTGATCACCTGGGGCCGCCTCAATGCTTTCCTGGCTTTTTTGCTGGTGGCGCTGGCCACGGGTGTGGCTTTGGGGATTTCTCCTGAGACGGTTACAAAGTCCGTGCAAAAGGGACTGGGCGACACACTCGGTTCGCTGGTGGTAGTTATCGTGCTGGGCGCGATGATCGGAAAGATGGTGGCGGTTTCCGGAGCGGCGCAGCGGATCTCACAGGTGCTGATCCGTCGATTCGGCGAACGTCATATCCATTGGGCGCTGATGCTGACAGGCTTCATCGTGGGCATTCCGCTCTTCTACAATGTCGGATTTGTATTGCTGGTTCCCCTGATCTTTTCGATCGTACGACAGATCGGTAAGCCTGCCGTATGGCTGGGGGTGCCGATGCTGGCCGCCCTTTCTGTCACCCACGGGTTCCTGCCCCCGCATCCTTCACCCACCGCCCTGGTGGGGCAGTTCGGTGCTGATATGGGTCGGACCCTGCTTTACGGATTCATTGTTTCCATCCCTGCCATCATCCTTGCAGGCCCCGTCTTTGCCCGCACCCTGAGGCATATTTCCAGCAAACCTCCCGAAACGTTCACCTCCGTTACCCTTCCGGATCACGAACTACCGGGTACGGCTACCTGTTTTTTCGCATCCCTGCTCCCGGTGTTGTTGCTGGCGGGTACGACCTTGCTCCCCATGTTCCAACCACCTGAGGCTGCCACCGCTTCGTGGATCGTCTTTCTGTCGGAACCCGCTGTGGTCATGATGATCTCGCTGGTTTATGCGACATGGGCTTTGGGGCTTCGTCGTCGTATGAAGATGGATGCCATCATGGCCCAGTATGCCGAGGCCGTGAAGGACGTGTCGCTGATCCTGCTGATCGTTGCGGGAGCGGGTGCGCTCAAGCAGGTGTTCACGGACAGCGGAGTCAGCGGTCAGATCGCCGGGCTGATGAACGGTGCACCCCTGCCACCATTGGTCCTCGGATGGCTGATCGCTGCGATCATCCGCGTGGCGATGGGATCCGCCACCGTGGCGGGTCTCACCACTGCCGGGATCATTGCCCCGGTAATACCGGCCACCGGCGCGGATCCCAGCCTGATGGTGCTGTCCATCGGTGCCGGCAGCCTCATGTTCTCCCACGTGAATGATTCCGGCTTCTGGATGTTCAAGGAATATTTCAATCTGAGTGTGAAGGATACGATCCGTTCGTGGAGTCTGATGGAAACGATCGTTGCCGTCACCGGCCTCCTGGCGGTGCTGGCACTCAACGCCATCATCCATTGAACGGGCTTCTTAATTTTACCACAACAAACGATATCTATGACCCCCGAACAAAACCTCGCCGCCCTGCAGGAGACCCTGCCTGTCATCCCCGCTCCGCGGGCCATTTACAAGCCCTGTCTGATCGACGGTAAATACCTTCACGTATCTGGTCATGTGCCCCTGCGGGTAGATGGCTCGCGCATCCAGGGCAAGGTTGGGGTTGACATGGATGCCGATGAGGCGCGCCAGGTCGCCCGTCAGGTCGGTCTTTGCATCCTCTCCACCGTTCGTGCAAAACTCGGCACCCTCGATCAGGTAAAACGGGTGATCAAGATCTTCGGAATGGTCAATGCCACCGCTGATTTCGAACGCCATCCGCATGTCATCAACGGCTGCAGCGAACTCTTCGCCCAGGTATGGGGAGAGGAGAATGGCGTGGGCACCCGGAGTGCCGTTGGCATGGGATCGCTGCCCGACCGTGTACCGGTAGAGATAGAGGCCGTTTTCGAACTGCATATAGAGGCCGGCGCATGAAACCCTGGTATCATATCGAAGACATCGACCGGCTCGACAGCCCCTGCCTGGTGGTATTCCCCGACCGCGTCGCTGCCAACATCCGGCGGATGACCGACATGGTGGATGATGTCAGCCGGCTTCGCCCGCACATCAAGACACACAAGACCGCAGAAGGCATTCGGATGATGATGGAGGCGGGCATCTCCAAATTCAAATGTGCCACCATCGCGGAAGCCGAACTCCTCGGCAGATGCGGGGCACCCGATGTTGTACTGGCCTACCAGCCACATGGTCCCAAGATCGATCGGCTCTCCAGGGTCATACTCACGTACACGGATACACGATATGCATGCCTGACGGATAATATCCTGTCTGCGACCCGCATGGCAGAAAGATTCAGTGCAGCGGGACTGACCGTTCCGGTGTACCTCGATCTGAACCTGGGGATGAACCGCAGCGGCATCCGTCCGGGGGATGATGTGGTCGGTCTGTGGCAGCATTGTGCGAAGATCGAAGGGATCCAGCCTGTCGGCCTGCATGCCTACGACGGACATCACCGGCATCCCGATGTCCGTGAGCGGAAGACCGCCTGCGATGCATCTTTCGAAGCGGTCAATGACTTACGGTCACGTATAACCGAAAAATTCGGCCATCGACCCGTCATCATCGTTGGAGGCTCTCCAACCTTCCCGATCCATGCTGCCCGCAAGGAGGTGGAATGCAGTCCGGGTACATCCATTTTCTGGGATGCCTGCTATGCGGGCATTTGTCCGGAACAGCCCTTCGAACCTGCGGTCGTGCTCGTCACACGCGTGCTCTCGCTTCCGACGGATACACGCGTGTGTACAGATCTTGGCCATAAATCTGTGGCTTCAGAAAATGACATTGCACGTCGTGTCATTTTTCCGGAAGCGACAAACCTGACCGTTGTTTCACAAAGCGAGGAGCACCTTGTAGCGGAGGTGCCAGCCGGACATTCGTATCGGCCGGGGGATGTGCTGATCGGCTTGCCCTATCATGTATGTCCGACGGTGGCTTTATATGAGCGTTTGCCGGTGATCGTCGATGGTGAGCAAGCCGGTGACTGGATGGTCATCGCCAGGGATCGTTGTATTGGCATCTGATATTAAATATAAATATAAATACAAATGTTCACGGTAGATCTGCATCTTGACCTTTCCATGAATGCCATGGAATGGAACCGGGATCTGCGTCAAAGCGTGGATGATATCAATGCCAGAGAAGCCGGCAGGACGGACCTCCCGGGCCGTGGACGTGCCACGGTTTCTTTTCCTTCACTGCGCACCGGCGGCATCGGGCTGGTGGTGGCTACGCAGATCGCAAGATTCGTCCCGCCCGGCGGAACTTTGTCGGGATGGCATTCTCCCGAACAGGCCTGGGCTCAGACACAAGGCCAGCTCGCCTGGTACCGTGCAATGGAGGAGGCCGGAGAGATGGAAATGATCCGGGATCGTTCTTCCCTGGAAAGATTGCTGGAGCGGATGCCGCAGGGTGATGAGCCCTGGGCGGGTCCGATCGGATATGTGCTCAGTCTGGAAGGTGCCGATTCACTGGTACGTCCTGATTTCCTGGAGCGCGCCCATGCTTACGGGCTGCGGGCCGTAGGTCCCGGCCATTATGGTCCCGGCAGGTATGCCCATGGCACCAATGCCACCGGCAGGATGGAGGCGCCGGGTATAGAGCTCCTGCGGAGGATGGATGAACTGAATATGATCCTGGATGCCACACATCTTTGTGACGATGCATTCTGGCAGGCCATGGATCTTTATCAGGGCCCTGTCTGGGCCAGTCACAATAATTGCCGTTCGATTGTGGATCACAACCGTCAGTTCAGCGACGATATGATCCGTGTCCTCATCGAACGCGATGCGATCATCGGCGCGGCCATGGATGCGTGGATGATCGTGCCGGGCTGGGAGAAAAATGTATCTACTCCTCAGGGCATGGGCTGTACGCTCGACCGACTGATGGACCATGTGGTTCATATTTGTTCGATCGCGGGCAACTGCCGGCACGTTTGCATTGGATCGGACCTCGACGGCGGATATGGCAGTGAACAGTGTCCGGCCGATATCCATACGATCGCAGATATTGCCCGGATCCCTGCACTCCTTCGTGCCAGGGGATTTTCAGCGGCAGATGTAGAAGCCATGATGCATGGCAATGCCCTGCGTTTCCTCCGGAACGCCCTGCCCGCCTGAGGATGAAGTCCTGAAACCACTTACCTTTACTGCATGACAATTCACAAGGAAGGAACGCCCAGCATACTCATCGTACTTGCCTTCAGTACTGCCCTGGCATATGCCGCATTTCATTTTCTGGGAGACAGTCTCCCCTGGCTGGCCTGGCTGATCTCGATCGTAGCAGCCGGACTCTTCATCTTCATCGTTTCCTTCTTCAGGATCCCATCCCGCGCACATACCATGGATGCCGGTGCGGTTGTCGCTCCGGCCGATGGAAAGGTGGTCGTGATCGAAGAAATGCACGACAACGAATATTTCAACGACCGAAGGCTGCAGGTATCCATCTTTATGAGTCCGCTCAACGTGCACGTCAACCGTAATCCGATCGACGGAGAAGTGCTTTACAGTAAATATCACCCGGGCAAGTTCCTCGTGGCCTGGGATCCCAAATCGTCCACGGACAACGAACGGCACAGCGTTGTGCTCCGCAACGAACGCGTCACGATCCTGGTCAAACAGATCGCCGGTGCGCTCGCCCGCCGCATCGTCAATTACCTGTCAGCCGGCCAGCAGGTGAAGCAGAACGATGAGTTCGGATTCATCAAACTGGGCAGCCGGGTGGATATTCTGCTGCCGGCCGGCACACCGGTCAATGTCAGGATCGGGGATGTCGTTCAGGGTGGTGTCACTGTCATCGCCCGCGTCTGATCGCGGAATCGTTTACATTTTCATTGACCGATCTGAAAACACCTTACAGTCATGCGCGTTACGATCGTAGCCGGTGCCCGGCCCAATTTCATGAAGATCGCCCCGATCATCCGGGCGATACACCAGGCGAATGATAACGGCGCCGGACTGGCGTTCAGGCTGGTACATACCGGACAGCATTACGACAAGAAGATGTCCCAGGACTTCTTCGATCAATTGGGCATTCCGGAGCCGGATGCGAATCTCGCAGCGGGTGGCGGTACACAGGCGGAGCAAACGGCGGCCATCATGATCGGCTTTGAACGGGAGCTGATGTCGCATCCGACCGACCTGGTGATGGTTGTCGGTGATGTCACCAGCACGATGGCCTGTGCGATCACGGCCAGAAAACTGTGCATCAGGGTGGCGCATGTTGAGGCAGGCATCCGGAGTGGTGACTGGCGTATGCCAGAAGAGGTCAACCGCATCGTTACGGACAGCATCAGCGACTGGTTCTTCACCACGTCTGAATCCGCGGGTCAACACCTCATTCGCAGCGGTGTTTCGCCGGAAGCCATCTTCTTCGTGGGAAATACAATGATCGATACGCTCCACCAACAGATGGATGCATTCATGCCGCCGGCCTTGTGGACGGAGTCGGGGCTCACCTCCGGGGGATACCTGGTCATGACGCTGCACCGACCGTCGAATGTGGATGATCCACAGACCCTGCGCAGCATCATCGATATCCTGGAAGAGAAGCTCTCGGGCAATCCCGTGGTGTTTCCCGTCCACCCGCGCACCCGTGCCAATTTCGAACGTTTCGGCCTTTCTACACGCAACATCATCTTGTCGGAACCCCTTTCATATCTCGAGTTCAACTACCTCGTAAAGCATACTAAAGGTGTCATCACGGACTCGGGCGGCATCACTGAGGAGACAACGGTGATGGGTATTCCATGCATCACCCTTCGGGATTCAACGGAGCGGCCGGAGACTTGCACCATCGGCACCAACGAACTCATCGGGAACGACCCGTCGAGGCTGCGGGAAGCCATCGATCAACTCCTGAGTGGTCGATGGAAGAAGGGAGGCATTCCTCCTTTGTGGGATGGTCATGCGGCCGAGCGGATCGTGGCGCATCTCATTGGACTGAAGACCGGTCTTTGAACTTTACAACAACTTTCGCAGCCCGCTCAGCCGGTCTATCACGTGTGTCGGTATGATCCCGTCCCGCGGAGGGACGGCCGGGTTGAAATAGATCGTATCGATACCGGCGTCCCTGGCACCGATGATATCGGCATCGAGGGTGTCTCCGATCATGATGCAGCGATCCGGTGTGGTACCTGCCTTTGACATCGCAAAGGTGAAGATCTCGCGATGTGGCTTCATGATGCCGGCAGCCTCGGAGGTGATCACATGGGTGAAATAATGGGTGATGCCGCTGTTGCGCAGTTTCGCATGCTGTGTTTGTTCGAAGCCATTGGTGATGAGGTGCATCGGGTAACCCTTGTGGGTCAGATAGTCCAGTACTTCGATGGTGTCATCGAAGAGCCTTTTTTTGGTGGGCAGGATCTCCAGGTATCGTTCGCTCATCGCTTTGGCCAGTCCATCGTCCGTGATCCGAAAATCCGTGAGTGTCCGCCACATGCGCTTCCATCTCAGTTCATCCCGGTTGATGTAACCCTTTCGAAAACGGTCCCAGAAGAGCTGGTTATAGTGATAGTAGGTATCGTGGAACTGCTCGAAATTGGGGATACCCCGACTTTCGAGATCCAGTTCGAGATAGAGATCCTGCAGGGTTTCGCGTGAGTTGGCGTCGAAATCCCAGAGGGTATGGTCGAGGTCGAAGAAGATGTGATCGTAACGTCTGTGGGTCAAGGAAAGGAATTTGAGGCGAAGTTACGGTAGCTTTGTCTTTAAGGGCCGGGGATCGCCGGCAGCTAAAATTTCACGACATGAACATCGTTGTCAGCGGGGCAAGCAAGGGTATCGGAAGGGCTGTTGCGGAAGGTTTCGCCCGGAGTTTTCCGGGATGCCATTTGATCCTGTGTGCACGGCATATGAGTGCCACGATGGCCTGGCAACAGCAGTTGTCTGCCAGCCATGGGTGCAGGATCACCGTTTTCGATGCCGACCTGTCGAAGCGAGAGGGGGTAGAGGCCTTTGCCGACCAGGTCATCCAGGCCTGCGATGCTGTGGATGTGCTCGTCAACAACGCAGGTTTTTTTGAACCGGGTTCTGTGCATGACGAGCCGGAAGGCACCCTCGAACGCATGCTCGACAGCAATCTTCTCTCGGCCTATCATCTTACCCGCCGCCTGCTTCCCGGGATGATGGCCCGTCGTTCAGGGCACGTCTTCAATATCTGCTCCGTAGCCTCCTTGCAGGCCTATCCGAATGGCGGAGCCTACAGCATCAGTAAATGGGCCTTGCTGGGTTTCAGTCGTAACCTGCGGGAGGAGATGAAGCCGCATGGCATCAAGGTCACCGCCGTGCATCCGGGAGCTACGCTGACGGCTTCCTGGGATGGTTTTGATATCGAACCCACCCGGATCATGGAGTCCGGGGATGTTGCCGCCATGATCACGGCTGCGGCCGGTTTATCGCCTCAGGCCTGTGTGGAGGAGATCCTCCTTCGACCGCAACTCGGCGACCTTTGACCGGATGGAAGTCCCGCTGATCTTCTGCGCTCCATCCCGGGCGCACAGGGGCTGATCCGGCCGTCTGACGGAGAACCTTTCGTATTAGGAGGGAATCGGGTCGTTTAGGGGCATCAGATGGCCTCAGAAGGCCATCAGGAGGTCGATCTCCTGCCCCGCGAATCTTTTATTGCGACAGTTCGTCTGTGAACCTGTATCCCACGCCGCGGACAGAATGGAAGAATTTCGGGTCCCGGCTGTCTTCTTCGAAGTATTTTCTGAAGTTCAGGATGAAATTATCGATGGTACGGGTGGTGGGATAGACCTGATAGCCCCATACGCTCTGCAGGATCTTTTCCCGTGACACGACTTCATTCCGGTGGGAGATCAGCAGCCGGAGCAGCATGGTTTCCCGCTGGCTGAGTTCGAGCCGCTCTCCCCTGAGATTTACGGCTTCCTGTGCGTTGAAGTCGATCCGGTTGCCTCCAAAGGTGACGACATCATCGATCGGGGTGGTTTCCTGCAGTTTTCGGTTCTTTCTGATGAGTTTGTCCACCCTGAGCAGGAGTTCTTCCAGGTGGAAGGGCTTGGTCAGATAGTCGTCGGCCCCCTTTTTCAACCCCAATACCCGGTCGCTCCCGCCCGAACGGGCGCTAAGCATGAGGATGGGCAGGGTGGTATCCGTCAGCCGGATGGTTTCACAGACGCTGATGCCGTCGAGTTCCGGCAGCATGATGTCGAGGATGATCAGATCGAAGTATTCTTCCCGCACCCTGCGCAGGGCTGTCACGCCGTCGGATGCCACGGATACCTCGTATCCTTCGAGCGAAAGGCTGAGTCGGAGGGTGGTCTGCAGGGCTTCTTCGTCCTCTACGATCAGAATGGTTCCTTTTGGGGTTTTGTTCATGCCGGGTGCTTGGGTATCTCCATTACAAAAATACTGCCCTGCGGACGATTGTCCCTGACTTTAAGGGTGCCGCCATGGGCCTGTGCGATCTTTCGGCTGAGGTATAGACCGAGCCCCGTACCCTTGGCTTTGCGGGTGGCTTCGGATCCGGACCTGTAGAATCTACCAAAGATCTTCTCCTTTTCTGCATCCGGAACGCCCATGCCTTCATCTGCCACGGTGATCCGGAAGCCCGAGGGTGTAGCTTCGGCCCTGAGGCTGACGGTGGTATCGGGTGGCGAATATTTGATGGCGTTGTCGATCAGATTGTGGAGGCAGAGTCGGAGCAGCAGCGGGTCGCCGGCCAGGTTGGCTTGTTCCGTTCGATCTATGGAAATCGTTCGCGAGGGAACACGCTGGTGATAGGTATCTGCCGCCTCCTTCAGGAGGGCGCTGAGTTCGACGGATTGTTTTTCGAGTTGCTGGCTGGCGGATTCAAGTCTGGAACTCAGCAGGATGTTCTCGCAGAGTTCGTTCAGTCGTTGTGTTTCTACCACGCCCTGCTGCATCATGCGTCGCCGGTCGTGCTCCTCCAGCGGGAACTTGAGCATGGTTTCCAGGTTGAGCCGAAGAATGGAGATCGGGGTTTTGAGTTCATGGGTGACCGCCATCAGGAAGTTCTCCTGCATCATGTCGAAACGAATTTGCCGGCGTGCGGCGCGGTAAACAAAGACGGCTCCCAGCAGGGTGAGCACGAGGAACATGAGTCCTTCCCCGGCATACTGTGCGGCATTGCGGTCCCGTTCGTCCGTGATGCGATCCATCAGCCGGTCGTAATCGCGCATGTCTTTCCTTAGCAATGCTTGTTTGAAGGCGAACATCTCCAGATTCTGCTGTCGGAGTTCGATGTACCACCAGGCCAGGGCGGCTATGAGATAGGCCAACAGGAACCAGTACACGACGGTGATCAGTGCGAACCTCCGTTTCCTGCCTTCGTGCCTGTTCATCGGTTCGTCCTTTCAATACGGAATCCCACATTCATTACATGCCGCAGTGGATCCTGCCGCATCTGGTGATGCAGTCTGACGCGGTAACGTCCCGTTCTTCTGAAGCGCACGGGTTCGCGGTACATAAGAATGCGATGTTCGCGGATATCATCCATGGCGCTGCCCGACCAACGGTCGCCACGCGAAAGTGGCAGGTCGAATCGCTGGGCGGTAAATGCAGTGTCACCGGGGGACATACTTTCGGCGACGATCCAGATGTTGTTGAATTCGTAGGCATCGGTATGCCTGATCACAAAAAAAAGGCGGTGCAATGATGTCGTGTCCGTGATGTCAAAAGAGCATTCGGGTACCATGTCGGCGGACCATGCATGGCCGGGTATTCCGCTGGTCTGCTCCATGACCCCGTGACTTGCGCAGGAGACAAAACTCATCGAATACAGGATGATCGCGATGCAGATGGCGCTTTTGTTCACGATGAATGCTTTGTACGAAAATACGAAATGGCGGGATGCCGATCACTTGTCAGCCAGGCGCTTCAGAGTACGTTCAACACCTGCTCCTTTGCCTTTTCCAATTCGTCCTTCATCAATACTACGCTGCGCTGGATCTCGGCATCATAGGCCTTCGAGCCGGTGGTATTGATCTCGCGGCCGACTTCCTGCAAAACAAAGGATAGCTTCTTTCCTTTGCCGTCGCCCGGCTCATCGAGCAAAGATTTGAAATATGCGCAGTGGTTGCTGAGTCGCACCTGTTCTTCGCTGATGTCGATCTTCTCGATGTGATAGATCAATTCCTGTTCCAGGCGGTTGGTATCATACCTGTCGGGTCCCACCTGTTCTTCCAGTGTCTTGCGGATGTGTTCGCGGATCTTCTCCCTGCGTTGCGGTTCGACGCGCATTACTTCCTGTTGCAGTTTTTCTATATTGCTGATGCGTTCGATCAGATCTGCTTCCAGTGCCTTTCCTTCATTCATCCGATGTGCATCGAGTTCTCCGATGGCACGGGTCAATACGTCCCGGAATGCTGACCAGTCGGCATCCGAAAAAGTATCAGTATTAGGTACGATCACTTCCGGCAGTTTCAGCAGTGCGTCCAGGATATTGGATGTATCAAGGCCCAGCGCATCCGTCAGTGACTTGAGTTGATTATAGTAACTTTTTGCCAGTTCGGTGTTGATGGTAACGGGTTTTGCGGCGCCGTTTACGCGCATCGTTACGGTACATTCGATGCTCCCGCGCAGGAGACGTTCTGACATCAATCCGCGTATCTCAAATTCGTATGGCTTCAGCATTTGCGGGATCTTGAGCAGCGCTTCGAATTGCTTGCCGTTGAGCGAACGTATTTCCACCAGGAAGGTTCGATCGCCGATGGTGTGTTCACAACGGCCATAACCTGTCATGGATTTAAGCATAAGTGGAAGTTTGATGCAAGGTAAGCCAATTCAGGGGGATGGTGATTAGCAATAAAAAGGTGAGGATGTTATGAGATATGCAACAGATCATCCAGACAAAAAAAAAGCCCGGAAGATCCGGGCTTACAATAATGGGTTAGTGAGTGCGGGAATAAATCCCATCACAATATTAAAGTTATTTTTTGCCGTAGTAAAATTTTTCAATGGATTTTTTATCAACATGAACGTGTGCCGACTGTGAATTGATGTGCGTCGTCGTGCAGCATCAAGGAATGATCATCCACCTTCGAAGTGGCGTAGATATGTGGTTTCGTTATTCCGTTGCAGCCCGTTGTCAGTCCTTACCTTTGCATGCAAAAGCAAACACATGAAATTTCCTGCTCCGGTGCAGCTTTCCGTTGTGGCCTCGTGGATCGGTGCGCGCATCGTTGGTGATGCAAACCTGTATGCCACGGGCATCAATGAGATCCACAGGGTGGAGACCGGAGATCTCGCTTTTGTAGATCATCCGAAATACTATCGTACCTGCATCGAATCTGCAGCTTCTTTCATTATCATCGATCGGGAGACGGATTTCCCGGAAGGCAAGGCTTTACTGGTGGTGGAACAGCCTTTCGAAGCCTATCTCAACATAGTACGGCGATATCGTCCATCGATCGTGCAGACGGAATTGATACATCCCGATGCCGTGATCGGTGAGGGTACGATCGTGTATCCGGGGGTGAGCATCGGCGCACAGGTGATCATTGGAAAAGATTGTGTGATCCATCCGAATGTCACGATCCGTGATCATTGCATCATCGGAGATCGTGTCGTCATTCAATCCGGATCGGTCATCGGTTCGGAGCCCTTTTATTATAACGCGAAACGTCAGCGGGATGTCTGGTACAAGCGGATGGAAAGTTGCGGACAGGTCGTCATCGAAGACGATGTGGAGATCGGGGCATCGTGTACCATCGATCGAGGTGTGACACATGATACACGCATCGGTGCCGGTACCAAGATGGATAACATGGTACACATCGGCCATGACACGATCGTTGGCCGCAACTGTCTCTTTGCTGCACAGGTGGCCGTGGCAGGAGCAGTGGAGATCGGAGAGGGTGTCATCCTTTGGGGACAGGTGGGTGTGAGCAAAACGCTTAGCATAGGCGACCACGCAGTAGTGTTGTCACAGAGCGGTGTGGCGGGCAGTCTGGAAGGAGGGCGCACATATTTTGGTTCACCGGCGGTTGATGCCTCTCAAAAGCGCAGGGAGCTTGTTTGGGTAAAACGTATATCTGAGATCTGGGATCGCATGATCGCATTGGAACGCAGTCGTGCTGATGATGATCATTCCGGGTCATAGTCATAAGGAACGAGTTCGGCCAGTTTTTCCCAGCTCCAGTATCCATTTATCATGATGTCTTTTTGATCATAAAAGTATCCGTTCTGTTCGATCAGAATGTAATCGGGAAAATCCAGGATGGAAATCTGCACCGGAGTGTTGGCTGCGAGTTTTTTCACCTGCAGGTATTTGGCCTCAGGTCTTTCCTGCGTATAAACGACGCGCAGTTTACCATCGCTGAGCAATAACACGTCCCCCTCATCCGTGATGCCGTAACGTACCGAATCGTAAGGATCATAGATCATTGCACTTTCTTCGGTGCTGCGGTCGATCCGCTCCAGTTTGTAACCGTTGAGTCGCAGCGTGCTGTCATAATAACAGCGCACGAAATGCAGCATGGATCCGTAGTATGCCATCTCTCGCGCTTCCGACCATTTCTGCTGCTGCGCATCATCTCCTTCCATCTCTTCAAAGAATGCATAGCCCGTATATTCGGTCAGTCCGCTTGCAAATTCATGCACGAAAGAATCCAGTTCGTACCTGATCACGTAGCCCAGCGCCTGGTTCACGATCCTCAGTGGTTCGCGTGCAAGCACTTTCAGTCGGTCGCGTTTCTTGCTGTAGAAAAACCGGAGTGAATCTCGGTTTTCGATCCGGCAACTGTCGCTGTTGATGGTCATTCCGATGAACAGTCCGTTGAAAAGATCTCCGTATCGTTTCCATCCTTCCCGTACTTCCGTTGTAGCTACCACTGACACGGTTTCCAGGCTTCGGTCTTTCATTTTCAATTTCACATCCATCGACTGAAGACCATCCGTAGAGGCGTTGATGCGCATGCTTTGGGTTTCATATCCATTGAATGATATGACGAGGTCATATCCCCCGTCGGGGACCTGCATTCTGAACCGACCTTCTGCATTGGTGACGGTGCCCATGGTGGTATTCTGGCAGAACACGGAAGCGCCGGTGAGCGGTTGACCGCTTTGCAGATCGGTCACAGTCCCTGCGACGGAAAAGCCCTGTGATCTTGTGATAGCGGCGGTCATGGTCATCAGCAGGCATATCAGGAGTCGGAAGTT
>VFQT010000623.1_pt1 | contig 50255 bp, 42 predicted proteins | sample 3512381 | NCBI WGS metagenome assembly VFQT01 (sample SAMN10412376, study PRJNA504923) | tailings metagenome | isolation source: Relicate 2 Philex TSF3 active mining site | place: Philippines: Tuba, Benguet | collected 2017-08-29 | reverse complement strand
GCAGAGATCATCGGGTATTACCTACAGTTTCCCGTAGCTATCCCCGTCCAGAGGGCACGTTCCTACACCTTACTACGCCGTTCGCCGCTCTCGTATTGCTACGAGCGCTCGACTTGCATGCCTAATCCATGCCGCCAACGTTCATTCTGAGCCAGAATCAAACCCTTCAAAAATATGCTTTTACCGAAACCGAAGTTTCGGCTGCTAGCGAAAGGAATGACCTGAAAGCTGCTCCGGTCAAAGAGCAGCAAAATGACCAACAAATTCGGCCAAAATCACTCAGGCTCACAAACTCAATCATGTTGTCAAAGATCAATCCGAACGTCGAGGTTTTACCCTCTCTTCCTCACTCGCGTCGTTTCCGACTTCGTTTGGTCGCGTCCGGGGCGGGGCAGTGTATCGGCGTCGGAGGAAGTGTCAATACTTCGCTCTCAAATTTCTTCACGAGATTTTTCAATCTCATTTTTTGCCAACTCTGACCGCTCTTCCATCGCTCCTGTTCCATCAAAGTAACAGTCGAAGGACAGCCACAGTGATCGGGCATACCGAAAGAAAACCACAGGAAAAATGACACAAAATGTCGCTAATGCCGGAATCAGCAGTTTCTTGTCCACTTCAAACCCAAACCTCAGAACGATGTACGTCCAGGTTGTGAGAAGCGTCGTCAATCCATAGTTGATGTAGGTTGACCCCAAAAAATAGCCCGGACCACGCTCGAACCGAAATCCACATTCCGGGCATTCTTCGTTCATCCGGACCACCCCGGAAAACAAGTTCCCCCTCTGACACATCGGACATTTCAGTGACACACCGCGACTGAACGCCTGTCCCACAGATTGCGGTGGGAAGCGTTTTGCTGCTGTTTTCTCCACTGTTTGTTCTTCCATGTCACCCTCGTTTCTACTTCTCACAACTCCTGCCAACTTGTTCAAGGCGAGCGACGGAACCATTGCGATGGCCCCAACCGTTTGCCTTTCGTGGCTCCCTGTTCACGAGGCTACATAGACGGTTACGGGATCACGATCCTCCTCACTGGCGAAACAAGTGATTCCCGGAAACCGCTCCCCCAGAATCTTCGCCAGCTCCTCAATCGCGGGCCGCTCACTTGGATAATGTCCGGTCAGGATGAGATTCACTCCGGCGGCCTGAGCTTCCAGAATCGAATGGAACCTGGCTTCCCCCGTGACAAACGTGTCACAGCCACGCCGAACTGCGTCCTCCAGAAACTCAGACGCTGCCCCACACGCGATCGCCACTCTCTGCACTTTCTCCGGCCCGGCCAGAGTCGTCTGCAGAAATGTGGCGGCAGTCACTTCCATCACCCTGCCCAGAAATCCAGAAACTGGCTCCGCTGCCTCCAGAACTCCCCAGCGGCCCGCTCCTAGACCCGGAATCTCGCCGCTCGCGCGAATCGGCGCGATGTTCTGCAACCCAAGCAATTCCGCCAGCTGTTGATTGATCCCCTGCCCTGCACTGTCATAGGCCGTATGAGGACTGAAAACACCAACTCCATTTTCAGCCAATGTCAGCACCATGCGCCCCTCTGCGGTGCGATCCGTCAGCCGCTTTGCTCCCCGAAACAGAATCGGATGATGAGTCACGATCAGCTGCACGTCGCTGTTCACAGCTTCTTCGGCAACGGCCTGCGTCAGAGTCAGACACGTCATGATGCGGCGAACGGGCGCGATACCTCGCCCCAGCAACAGACCAATGTTGTCCCAGGTCTCGGCAAGCTTCCCTGGAGCAAACTGTTCAAGGAACGCACAAACATCCTGAACCCGAACCATGACACTTCCTCCACTCATATTCTCGCTCCAGACAGTCGAATCACCTGTGACAGACGGAGCATACCAACCGCGGACAATTCCGCGGATCGGAGAGGGCCGCTGGTTAAGCAATTTGAAGATCAGCGGTTCGCCTCTTGATGCAGCCCGTTTGGCCTGCCCCCGACAAGAGGTTGCCCCATGAGCACAGCAATTCGACATCCTGGTCTGCTCATTTGTGTCCCGATCACGGTGCTCGCCATCGCTGCTGACATGGCCCCGTTCTCTCCGCCGGTAGTCATGGGCATCGTCGCGGCGGGACTGTTTCTCGTCCTGAAAGTCTTGACCTTCCTCTCTCAAACACACTCGGAAGGCCGCTGGTACGATTTGCTGGTCTGGTGCTTTGCCACTCCGACGCTAAATGCCGCCGACTTTCTTGCCGGCCGGCGTCCCAGTGCGGCCGTGCGATGGAAATCCGAGATCCTGCTGCCGGTCGCGTTTGTGATCTTCGGACTGGCAACGCTGATCTATGTGGTGCCTGTGCTGAAGTCGCAGTCTCCGAGTCTGGCAGGCTACGCGGCAATCGCCGCCCTGCTCTCCATCCTTCACTTCGGACTTCTTCATCTTATCGTGAGCTTCTGGAATCTGGCGGGATTCAAACTCAAGCCTTTGATGAATGCTCCCTGGGCTTCCAGCAGCGTCACAGAGTTCTGGGGCCAGAGATGGAACACCGCGTTCCGTGATCTTGTCCACCGCCATGTCTTTCTGCCCACACTTCGCCGCCACGGCCAGACATGCGCGCTGTTCACTGTCTTTCTCGCGTCGGGACTCATTCACGAACTTGCGATCTCAGTCCCTGTCAGAGCAGGCTACGGAGGCCCTACTCTCTACTTTCTGATTCAGGCCGTTGCGGTCTTGATGGAACGACGATTCCCGGAAGGTCGCTCTACGGCAACTCGGACTGTTCGACACATCACAACGTGGATCGTTTTGCTTCTGCCTGTACCACTCTTGTTCCATCCGCCATTTCGTGATCGCGTTATCCTGGCATTGTTGCCCTGGTGATTCCATCTGACGGCGACACAGTCTTTGCCCGGAAGCAACTGACCGCGAACGCTGAGGAGTCTTCTAATGTTCCATCTGACTCTTGCTGATCTCATCGTTCTGAGCGGCTGGTTTCATCTCGCAACACTGACAGCCAGCGCTCAGGTTCCACGAGAGCTTCGGTTTCGCGAAGATCTGCCAAAGCTGAATCCACTCCTGAGACAGTGGGTGCTGGTGGCGGGCATCTACATCGTGTTCAACATCGTCGCGTTCGGAATCATTTCGCTGTGCTTCTCAAAAGAGCTCGTCGCAGGGACGCCTCTTGCCAGAGCCTTCTGCGCGTATGTCTCGCTGTTCTGGGGACTGAGACTGCTGATTCAGTGCTTCGTGTTTGATGCAAAGCCGTATCTGACGAAGTGGTATCTTCGAATCGGTTATCATGCCCTGACCGGGCTGTTCGTCTGGCAGACCGTGATCTATGGCTACGCGGCTCTTCGTTCACACGGATGACGGCATTGGCGTTCGTTCGGTAGATCTGTGGTTCGGCGTTGCGGTGGGGAGTTGACTCGGAGGGCTGACGCGGCTGACGCCCAACCGCTCGCCGGAAGGTTATTGCTTCTGTACCATGTGGCTGTACGGCCCCGGTCGTTGAACTGCTTCGCTGTGATTCCTGCGAGTGCGCGTTGAGTGTCGTGGGAAGCGATTGGGGACAATCGCTTTACACAGGGGTGACCTGCCACTTTCGAAGGTCCTGCCATGGTGATTCGCCCTGCCTGCGTTTGCTTCATGCTGTTTCTGTCGAGCCTGCTCTCGATGTACCCTGCCCTGTCGGCGGACGAATCTTCCAGCAAGGACACAGAACAGTCACGCGATACCACTGAAGCCATTGCCATTCTTCGCGAACGTTGCTGGTCATGTCACGGACCAGAAAAGCATGAAGCCGGGTTGCGTCTCGACCAGCGTGAACTCGCGGTCAAAGGCGGTGACTCGGGGCCCGCTCTCATTGAAGGGCAAGACCAGCAGAGTCTTCTGCTGCAGCGAATCCTGAGCACGAATCCCGATGAGCAAATGCCGCCCAAAGGCGAACGCCTGTCAAAGGACCAGACTGAGAAGATCGCTCGCTGGATCGCAGCGGGTGCTCACTGGCCAAGTCCTGCGTCTGGCTCTGCGGCCCACTGGGCGTATCAGTCAGTAACGGTGCCATCTCCAAAGACTGACCACTCGCAGCACCCGTGGCGAAAGAATGTGATCGATGACTTTGTTCTGGATCAGTTGACCGCCGCCGGCATTCAGCCGTCTCCGGAAGCGCCGAGGGAACGTCTGATTCGAAGACTGTCTCTGGATCTGACGGGACTGCTTCCCGACCCCGAACAGGTCGACGCATTCGTGAACGACACAAGCCCCGATGCATGGGAGAAAGTCGTCGACGCATACCTCGCTTCTCCGCATTTCGGCGAACGCTGGGGACGCCACTGGCTGGATCTGGCTCGCTATGCAGACTCCGATGGCTACGAGAAAGACAATGCTCGTCCCGATGCGTGGCGATGGCGTGACTGGGTGATCGATGCCATCAACCGCGACATGCCTTTCGATCAATTCACTGCCGAACAGCTGGCGGGCGACCTTCTTCCCGATTCAACGCCCGATCAAAGACTCGCAACCGCCTTTCATCGCCAGACACTCACCAACACCGAAGGCGGGACTGATCAGGAACAGTTTCGTTTCGAAGCCTGCTTTGATCGCTCGGAAACAACCGCGTCCGTTTGGATGGGCATCACGCTCGGCTGTGCTCGCTGCCATTCGCATAAGTATGAAGCGATTACTCAGAAGGAGTATTTCCAGCTCTTCAGCGTCTTCAACAACGCGGATGAATCCACCACGACTCTTCCGGCTTTACCCTCGGACGTTCAGGCATGGCAGAAAGAACATGAAGCATGGCAACAGAAGATCGATGCTCTGAAATCCCAGCCTGAAAAAGCAGCCGACCTCAAGGAGCTGAAAAAGAAGGAGCCACCAAGACCCGAACCTGTCGTGCGAGTTCTCGCGGAACGAACTAAGGAGCCTCGAACGACATGGCTGCTGCATCGAGGCGATTTCCTGGAACCCGTCAAAGAGACGCCACTAACTCTGCAGGCTCCGTCGATTCTTCCGCCGATCGTCCCGCGAGATCCCGCCGCGCGGCCGGACCGCCTGGATCTGGCTCGCTGGCTTGTGTCTCCGCAACATCCGCTGACGGCCCGAGTCGCGGTGAATCACATCTGGGGGCATTTGTTTGGACAGGGTCTTGTTCGAACACCTGCGGATTTTGGTGTTCGAGGCGAAGCGCCGACGCATCCGGAATTGCTGGACTGGCTGGCGTCAAACTTCGCCGGCCAGAATCCAGCCGCTGACAGGACTCAGCCAGCATGGTCACGAAAGGCGATCATTCGACTGATCGTAACTTCCGCAACGTATCGGCAATCGTCCACAGTCAGGCCGGAGCTGCAGACGATCGATCCTCAGAATCGTTTGCTGGCTCGACAGAATCGCGTTCGAGTCGACGGCGAGATCATCCGAGACATCACGCTTCAGGCGTCTGGTTTGCTGAGCCCAAAAGTGGGCGGCCCGAGCGTGTTCCCGGCGTTGCCTGCCGGAATCGCGGAACTGAGTTACGCGGGCAATTTCAACTGGACAACATCGAAGGGAGAAGACCGCTATCGGCGAGGAATGTACACGTTCTTCAAACGCACTTCGCCTCATCCCAACCTGACGACGTTCGATTGTCCGGATGCAAATCTGACATGCATCCAGCGGACCGTCTCGAACACACCGCTGCAGGCTCTGGTCACATTGAACAATGAAAGCTTCACGGACGCGGCAAAGCACTTTGCAACGACACTGACCGGATCACCCGACGCGCCGGAAGCTGTTCTTCAGACAATTTTCCGACGCTGCTTCGGCCGACGTCCCTCGGAGAAGGAAGAAGCAGCTCTGCTGGCTCTCCACACCGATGCCGTCCGCTACTTTGCAACGCACACCGAAGAAGCAACTCGCCTGACAGCTTCGCCAGAAACCAGTCCACCAACCACCAACTCTCCAACCTCAGCGGCAGATCCCGAAAGCACCTCCAGCAAAGCCGCATGGATCGTCGTCTGCCGAACTCTGATGAACACGGACGAATTCATTACGCGAGAATGACAAGGCAAAGAGTGCAACAACGTTGAGGCACCGCGACTTCGCCGCACGATTGCCGGTGGCACACAGTTACTTCACTGAGTCATCAGCCGAGGAGTCCAAATAGTGTACCTTGAATCCTGCCAGAGATGGCTCTTCCCATGGCGGCGGGTCCCATCGAGCGTTTTTGAATATCATGACATGACGTGTATTGAATTCGTCACTTCTCTGCACCGCCAGCAACTCTGGAGGTTCGTTCTGGAAATACAACTGCCACTCGCCGACCAACGGAGAATCCAGCGTACTTTTGGCAGCAATCCATGTGTGATCGGAATTCTCCCTCGTCACTTCAAAGCGCCAGCAGTTCAACACATTCTTGTTTGGGCAACCAGGCAAGAATGGCATGAAGAAATCTGGGGCTTGAAGTCGATCGTACATCGCGTTATTGATTCGCGCGAACAATGCCCCGAAAGCACTCAGGTCCTGGACGCCTTTCGCTAGATCATCATTCTTCTTCCGCCGAACAACAATTGCAGACTTGCGCTTCTCGTCCACATTCAGCAATTGCTCCCCACGCCAGCGCCAATGGTCACCGGCAAGTGCCTGAAGATCTTTTCGGTCATCAGGCACCAAAGGAGGATGCATGTCGTTTTCGACCCTGATGAACGCTGACTTTGAGCCGCGATAGCCAAGCTGGCCCACTCCGTAACTGACGCCATCAAAATCATAGTGAATGATCTCTACGTTTGCCGTCACGCCGGTCACGTGGCTGGACTTCTCAACCCAGCGCTGCATCACGTCAGGGATCTCACGCCCATGGCAATCTGCGATCATCATTGAGATCGAAAAGACGACGAAAGAGAGATTCATCGCGGCCTCCTTTGCTTTGCGTTCCTTCAGATGATCTGTCAGCCGAGTCTATTCTATAACGAAATACCCAGCCACTCGAGGCCTCATTGATCATTGATGATCGCTCTTCGGTCCGCTCCAAACGGCCGTGTTGATGGCAAAATACAGGTTCTGAAACGGCGGAGCTTTGCGGCTGGAGTACCAGATGCGAAATCGACCATCCTCCAATTGCAGAACGGAATGACTGCTGACGTAATGAGATTCCCAGACACGTTCCGGATCGGGACGCAGAATCGGATTGTCAGGATGCTTGTGCCAGTGAATACCATCGGTGCTGGCTGCAAAACCAATCCCCGTCGTCAGATGTTCGGCGTCCAGATAGCTCGCGTACCACATCAGGTAGACACCATCGACCATCAGAACACACGGGTAAATCTGAAGATCGTGCTCCCACGACTGTGAGATCTTCAGCACTGGCTCTTCTGTGACTTTCCACGACAGACCGTCGGTGCTGGAGGCATGTCGAATCTGCCACGGATAGCGTCCTGGCTCCGTGTACCACAGCTGGTACCCATCGGATGTCTTCACCACAGACGGACAATAGGCCCGCGTGATCTGGACCGCAGACACATCCGTCCAGCGTCGGCCATCGTCGCTCAGCGCCTGCTGGATGGAATGGGGATCGCCGCCGCCACCCAGAGTCGCCGATGTGAACCACATGCGGAGCTTCCCGTCTTCGCGGATCACCTGACCATGATGGTCACGAAGAATCGTGGGGGTCACGATCGAACGACGATCCGTCTCCAGTTCCAGAACAGGACCGGGATGACGCTGAAAGTGAATTCCATCCGAGCTGGTGGCCAGCCCCAGTCGGAAGACTCGTTCATCGCGAGTTCGAGTCGGAGCAAGATCGTGAGCAAAGCCGCTCGAACCGCAGTACCACAGCTGATACTCACCCTTCTCGCGCCCGACCGTCGGAGCAAAGATATGAGTATCATCGAAGTGACCTTTGTCTCCGAGCGACAGAACCGGCCCCTCCGAATCGCGCTGCCAGCGTTGCGGACCAAGCCAGATACGAAGCTGTTCCGGCGGCTCATCGGCCGCGAGAAATGAACCTGAACCCACGGCCATGCAGAGGCACAGCAGGCTAATCCAATGTCGCCACTTCACCATGGTCAGAATTCCCCTGCACTTCTCGCGAAGGCTCATTTCAGCCACTTGTCAAACCACTCAAATGCTTCGGTCTGCATTGGCACGTCAAACTTGTGCGGGCCTGGGTAGAACGTGCAGCGATATCGATCGGAGGCACCCGCTTTGTCAAACACGGCCTTCATCATCCGATCGGCTCGCTGCATTTCCGGCAGAGTGAACAGGCTGTCTTCATTGTCGTTCTGCACAAGTGTCGCCGCGGGGGCTCGAAGCGCCAGGATCTCCGGATAATCCAGATCGCGAGGCAACAGCGGGATGTAGATCATCCACGTATGTGTATGGCACTTGTGAAGAAGGTAATCTCGCCACGTCGACATCATCCCGACGCAGCATGCACATTTGACCCGTTCATCCAGACCGCCGAGGTACACGGTTCGCAGTCCGCCGCCGGAAAGCCCGGCACATCCCACTCGGCCTGCATCCACATCAGGACGACCGCAGAGATAATCGAGTGCTCGCTGGTCTTCCGTCAGAAACACACCAGGCCATGTCGTCCCGGCACAGAAGAGACTCTTGGCCATCAGATGTTCGTGCTGCCCGGCCCATGAGTTATAAACGGAAATCGATTCGTCCGACGAATCTGTGATCGGCTGACTGTTCATCAGCGCGCCGCGAGCAACGTCGTTCATGTCCACCTTGCGACTGGCAAACGCAAACGTGTCATGAACAAGCACCACGTAGCCTCGGCGAGCCAGCTCGTTGGCCCAGGCCCGGCCCCCGTAGTAGTCGTCCTGATGTTCTTTCATCAGAGGATGTTGGTCGGCGCCGGTCTTCGTAATCTTCTCGTGCCCAAAGAACTTTCTTCCACCATGATCGTGCAGGCCGATGACGGCAGGAAGTTTTCCTGCGGCACCGGCAGGCTTTAGAACAACTGCTTTCGTCCGAGGCCCATACGGAAGCTGCCAGCTCACGTGTTCAATCAGCAAACCATCGAACACTTCGGAATGATCCACACGCACATCAGCCACAGGCCCGACGTCAGGAGGAGCAAGGCAGTCCATGACTCGAGTTTTCGCCTGCCTCCGCCATGCGTCAACATCCGTGAAGTGGCTCTGAAGGAACGAAAGACGAGCCGTCTGGTCTCCAACAATCCCCGCGGCCCACGGACCGTAAACGCCGATCATGTTGGGCTCGACGGCCGGCGGGAGCATATTCGCAATCGCGCCAGTCGGGTTCACAGAGACGAACGACGTTGCAGGCTCGCCCGTCGCTGACGATGCCATCAGCGGAACAAGACTGGCCGCCGATGCCGCCTCAAGAAATCCGCGTCGAGACAAAGCGGATGATTCTGATGATTCCGTCATGCAACGCCCCAAAACAAAGTTAGCGGAAGGGCGCAAGCCCTCCGGTGACTCCCATCGGCTACCAAAGCCACAAGTCCTCCGGTGACCGCGACACCGGACAGCTTGCGCCGTGCCGCTACTTGATCACCATCATCGGACGGCTCGCGCCGTGCCGCTACTTTAACACGCCCGGAATGAGACTCCAGCTTTGAGCAACCCCGGTGAGTCGTTCCTGCCGACCCTGATGTTCGAAGAACAGTTCATCCGGTGCAATGCCAAGTGCGGCCAGAATCGTGGCATGCAGGTTCTTCACGGGCTGAACTTCGTCGACAGCTCGAAGTCCGATTTCATCCGTGGCCCCGATGCTGACACCTGCGTTAACTCCGCCGCCGGCCATCCAGACATTAAAGCCATACGGGTTATGATTGCGTCCGGATTCGCCCTGAAGCATTGGTGTGCGACCGAATTCTCCAGCCCAGATCACGAGCGTCGATTCCAGAAGTCCTCGCTGCTTGAGATCCGCCAGCAAAGCAGCAATCGGACGATCCGTCTGAGCCGCATTCCGCTCGTGGTATTCCGTGTTGTCGCTGTGACTGTCCCAGCCGAGTTTGTCGACCGCGTTGTACGTCTGCACAATTCGTACTCCCTTCTCGATCAGTCGTCGAGTCAGCAGGCACATGCGTCCGTACTTCGCCAGAGCTTCGTCCGAATCATGAATGCCGTAAGCGTCCTGAGTCTCCTGCGTTTCCTGTGAAAGCTCGCCGATGTCCAGAGCTTCCGACTGCATTCGGTAAGCCAGCTCATACGAGGCAATGCGACCATCCAGATCCGGCACAGACGTTCGCGCGGCCGCGTGCTTTCGATTCAGTGCCTGAGCAAAATCGAGAGTTGATCGCTGGACGGAAGCCAGTTCTTCCGGTGGCGACAGATTCAACACGGGCGGTCCGATGTGACGGAACTGAGTTCCCTGGAAGGCGGCCGGAAGAAACGCGTTGCTCCAGTTCGCAGATCCTCCCAGTCCTCCGACTTCATACAGCAGCACGTAGCCCGGAAGATTCTGATTCATCGATCCCAGACCATATGTGAGCCACGATCCCAGGCTCGGCCGCCCGCCCAGAATTGCACCGGTGTTCATCAAATACGTGGCTGGTGCATGGTTGGAACTGTCGCTGTACATCGATCGAACGAAACACAGATCATCCGCGTGCTTTGCCGTGTGAGGCAACAGCTCCGAAAACCACGCACCGCATTCCCCATGCTGTCTCCAGCGCCATGGACCGGCGAGCAATTCATCTTTGCAGTGATTGAAGACACCGCCCACTTTGTCCTTGTGAGCTTTCAGCGAGTCCGGAACCGGCTGTCCATGAAGCCGCAACAGATCTGGCTTGTAGTCGATCAGGTCAAACGTCGACGGCCCGCCATATTGAAACAGAAAGATCACCTGTTTGGCCGAAGCCGCGTGCTGAGCAATCTTCTCGGCCAGCGGATTCAGGCGATCCGGCACCTCGTTCCTCGATGCCGCACCATCCGCCTTTGACTCCTGAGCCAGCAGAGCGCTCAGTGCCACGCCGGCAAACCCGGACGCGGTGCGAGAAAAGAACTCGCGCCGATCCGGTCGAACAGAGAAACTCGCTTCAATCGACATACATAAACTCGTTCACGTTCAGGATGGCACGACACAAATCACGAACCGCAAGCTTCATGGCCTCATCCGTTCGTCCCGCCTCCCGATGCCGACTCAAGTGATCCGCCAGCATCGATTCCGACAGCCGGAGCTCTTCCGCATCCGCTTCCCGCATCAGCGCTTCACGAAAGATCGACTGAATCAACGGCACAAGGTTCGATTCGCCACTCTTCGTATTCGCAGACTTCGCTCCTGATTCCCAGTGACTCAGCATTCGATCAGCAAACGCCTGAGCATACCGCAGCCCTTCGGGACTGTTCAGCAGCATCAACGCCTGAGGTGCCACGACCGTGGTATCTCGCCGAGCACACGACACGGTCGAATCGGGAAGGTCAAACGCCTGCAGAAACGGAACCGGCAGACATCGCTTGCGAATCAAAAACAGGCTTCGCACATCGACCTGATCTTCAGGGTCGGTGTACCAGCCCTGCATTCGTCCGCCGTCGTCATTTTTGAGTGCTTCCAGAATGGCGGGTTGAGCATGCAGCAGATCATCCGGAACCGCTGGCCACATCGGACGACCGGAATCGTACGGCCGCAGCAACCCCGACACCGCCAGCAAACTGTCTCGAAGTGTTTCCGCATCCAGCCGGCGAATGTTCTGATGCCAGAGCAGTCGGTTGTCAGGGTCCTTTTGCGAAGCCTTTGCCCCATCCTTATCCCTATATAAGGAGGCCTGCTGGTACGTTTCGGATGTCAGGATCAGCCGATGCAACTTCTTCACGGACCAGTCATTGTTCATCAACCAGATCGCGAGCCAGTCCAGAAGTTCAGGATGAGTCGGGCGGGCTCCGGTGTATCCGAAGTCGTTCGGAGTTGCGACGATTCCTGTTCCAAAGTGTTGCTGCCAGATTCGATTCACAAGCACTCGAGCGGTCCACGGGTTCTTTGGCGACGTCACCCATTCCGCCAGCATGCGTCGCCGACCGAAGGTCTCGTTCGATTCGTGCTCTGAGGCCGCGTCATCCGCCGGGCCAATGTTGTCCAGCGATGCGCGGCCGGGGAACAGGACCGATGGAAACCCGGGACTCACCTTCTGCCTTGGCGAATGGAAGTCTCCCTGGTACAGCACGAAGGTCGGCTGCGCCACCGGCCCGACTTCCCGAACGCCCATCGCCACCTGAGGATTCTTTCGCTGACCTTCCAGGGCGGCGATTTCCTTGTCGAGCGATTCTGCGACGGCCTTGTCTTCGTCGGATTCAGGCTTCTCCGGACGCCGCGTCTTCAGAGCAGCAATCTTTTCATCCAGCGCGGCGTTGTGAGATTCAATCTGTTCACGCTCCTGCGGAAGATCAATCGCGAGATCATTCACGGGGTTGATGCCGGCAAAAAATGCTCGCAGACGATAATGGTCTGCCTGCGATAACGGATCGTACTTGTGATCATGACACTGACAGCAGGACATCGTCAGTCCCAGGAACGCCGATGCTGTCGTGTTGGTCAGGTCCGCCTGCACTTCGGCTCGCAGACGATCTTCTTCCTGAAAAATCTCCGCGGTGCTGTCCCACTGACCAAGCCGCAGATATCCCGTGGCGATCAGTGCATCCGCCTGTTCCCGAGTCTCCGGAGAACCGGGCACAAGTTGGTCACCGGCCAGTTGCTCCTTCACGAACTGATCAAACGGTTTGTCCGCGTTGAATGACCGAATGACATAGTCGCGATACTTCCAGATCAACGGTCGATATTCGTCACGTTCGTAGCCATGAGTATCCGCGTAGCGAACAACATCGAGCCAGTACCGAGCCTGACGTTCGCCATATCGAGGCGATGCAAGCAGCCGGTCCACAAGATGCTCATAGGCCTTGTCTGATTCATCGTTGACGAACGCGTCGACTTCTTCGACCGTCGGCGGCAAACCAGTTAGATCCACCGTGACGCGCCGAATCAACGTGCGACGATCGGCTCTGGGAATACTTGCGATTCCTGCTTTGCTTTGAGCCTCATGAATGAACGCATCAATAGGATGATCTGCGCCTAAAGAAACGGCATCCCGAGAATCTGCACCGGAAGGAACTGGTGCAGCCACCGGTGCACGCAGTGACCACAGATCCAGTCGTTCGCCGCCGAACAGCTGCCGAATCGGATTACGCTCGTCGGTGAATGCATCGCCGATATTCTCTGCATCGCTGGTTGAGCTGACTCGATACGCATCGAGTGACTCAACCGTCGGTCCCAGGATCATCATGTCGAATGACGCGAGTTCTCCCTGATCACACGTCGGCGCGCAGCCGGTCAGAGTAAAGTCGCCGATGTCTTTCCACAGATCGACCGTCACCACCGCCCATTCCGCCGGAGCCTGCTCACTGACAGACACAGCCTGCCAGCCAGTCGTATTCGGCCCCGCCACGTAACGACCTCGCGCGTCATTCGGTTCGGGCCATTCACCATTGCGAGCCAGCTCGAGCATAATGCTTCCGGCACCCTGCTTCTTCCATGCCATTCGCAGATACCGAAACTGCCCTGCTGCCGGTGTCTCGCGAATTTCAAAGTCCCAGCCTGGAATCGTCTTCGCATCTCGCTGCAGCGGCGTCATCGTCAGACTGGCAGCACCGGAATAAGGAGCTTCTTTCGACAACCGCGCGGTACCATTCCCGTTCGTCAGTGCGGTCGGGAAATCGGGATCGTCATCAAACAGGACGGCCACATCCTCCGGCCAGACGGCTCCGGCTTTCACCCATTCTGTCAGCAGCTGAATCTCTTCCGAAGAGAGCGGCTGCTTCGGTGGCATCTGAAAATCCGGATCGCCACCTTTCACAGCCTGAGCCAGCAGACTGCCATCGACGTCACCAGGGACCAGCGACGGTCCTCGGTCACCACCAGCCAGCGCGTGAGTTCGCGTGTCGAGTCTCAGCTGACCTTCCTGCTTATCACGGCCATGGCATGAGACACATTTCGCCATCAGCAGAGGACGTACCTGATCCGCAAACCGAGCCACCTCGTCGGCTGACAGAGAATGCGTCATCAACCACAGCACACAAACAGCGCATGCTGAAACGGCAGATGCCCATGATCGCGAAAATGTCATTCCACCGCTCCTGTTGACTGACCGCCTGCGGTTGTTTCAGATACTACCGCCACCGGAGTACTCAGGGAAGCGCGATTGTTGCTCAGAAAGACCACGCCATGAAACGACGACGTCTCGGAATCAGCGGAATCACTGTCTCCGACATCTGCATGGGAACCATGACCTTCGGCAGTCAGTGCGATGAAAAGCTGTCGTTCGCGATCATGGACCGAGCTTATGACGCTGGCATCGATTTCTATGACGCCGCCGAAATGTACCCTGTGCCTCCGACCGTCGAAGCCTTCGGTCGCACGGAAGAAATCGTCGGCCGATGGATGAAAACCAAGCCGCGTGAATCCGTCATCATCGCGACCAAGATCACAGGGCCGGCCCATGGATGGTTCGTCCCGCCCGTTCGCCATGGCCACTCGGCTCTGGATCGAGTTCAAATCATTCGAGCAGTGGACGCCAGCCTGAAGCGACTGCAGACCGATTATATCGACCTGTATCAGACTCACTGGCCCGACCACGGCATGCGATACGAAGATGTGCTCGGCCCCCTGACAGAACTGGTTCGTCAGGGAAAGATCCGCGCCATCGGCTGCAGCAACGAAACCTGCTGGGGCGTGATGAAGAGCCTTGCTGCCTCAGAAAAATTTGGACTGTGCCGCTACGACAGCGTGCAGAACAACTTCAGCCTGATCAATCGCCGGTGTGAAAGCGAACTGGCTCAGGTGTGTCGTCGTGAGAACATCAGCCTTCTGCCGTTTTCACCTCTTGGCGGCGGAGTCCTCACCGGCAAGTACATGCATTCCGATCCGCCAGGTGCACGCTTCACGGAATACCGCAAGCTGGGTGAACGCCAGCAGCGACTCGCCGATCGATTCCTGAACGAACGGACTCGCGAAACCGTGCGACGGCTGAAAGTCATCGCCGATGACCTCGGCGTCACCCTCACCGCACTCTGTGTTGCCTGGAGCAAACAGCACGACTTCGTGGCATCCACAATCATCGGAGCCACAACCCTCCAGCACCTCGAAGAAAGCCTCGCCGCCGACGGTCTGACACTGGATTCCGAAACACTCCGCCGCATCAACGAAATCGATGAAGCAATTCCAAACCCAATGAAAGAAGACGGGCTGCGACGATTGTAAAACGATTGTCCTCAATCGCTCCCTCCATCACCCGGCGCGCTGTCCGATTGGTTATTGCTTCAACTTCGCCATCTGTTCGCGATACGTCTCGACCGTGCACCGGTCGGCGTTTGACTTTCCGACATGGCGAAACACTTCCTTTCGGTCAGGCCCAAGAATGATCAGTGCCGGGTAATGGACGCTTTGTCCGTGGAACCGGTAGCCATCCGGAATCCTGAATGCCCTGGCCTGTTTCGCGCCGGCATCATGGAGGATCATGGGCAGTTCTTTCCTGGTCTCCGCGTCCAGGTGATCCATCCACTTGCGAATTTCCGCTTCGTCGTCGGGCTTCAGAAACACATGCACGACATCCGTTTCATCCTTCGCAATCTGTGAATACTCACGAGTGTACTTCAGGCAATACGGGCACTCCGTCTTCAACAGAAAATGCAGGACAACAAAGTTTGCCTTTTGCTGACCGAGATCAAAAGTCGAGCCATCTGACAGACATGGCAAGACCATACGAGCAGTCTCCGCAGTCCCCTTCTTCGATTCATCGCTCGCACCGACACAATCAGAGCAGAGCGAAGCCAACACCACCAGAACAGCCAAACACGCGCGCAGCATAAAACTCTTTCGTCGCCAGGACACAAGAAATCAGCACAGCCCTTTGCGCCGACTCTCCCCCATCGGGTTCACCCCAGTGGAAGTCGGCTTCTGCACTACACTCGCAAGACTAACAATCCACAGACACTTCCGAAGTCGCTCGCGCCTGGCAGGCAAGAATGATGCCGTCATTGCGGTCCGAACGAGTCAGTGCATCATCGGACCCCATCGTGACGGTTCCCTTCAACAAACGAACTCGGCACTGTCCACAAACTCCCGAACGGCATTCAAAATCGATCGACACACCATGATGCTCGGCCGCTTCCAGAAGCGTCGTCGCCGGATCCACCTGAGCCTCTTTCTGGCTGCGAACAAACGTCACTCCAAACAACGATGTCTGAATCGCTGCACTTGCAGCAGCAGGCGAAGACTTTGCCCCACCAAACGATTCCACGTGCAACTGTTGTTTCGGAACACCCAGCGAAGCCAGCTGTTCGCTGACAGCGCGAGCCATTTCCGTCGGGCCACACAAAAACACCGGAGTCGTGTTCACGACAGAAGCAGGAAGACAGCCCTGAAGAAACTCCGCGGAGATTCTTCCTCGGCGGCCCGTCCATGGATCGGCAGCATCACACTGAGTGAGCGTCACGTGAACATGCAATGACGCATGCTGCCGTGACAGTTCGTCAATCTCACCACGGAAGATCAGGTCGGCTTCCGTCTTCGCACAGATCACCAAATCGATCTGCCCGGGCCAGCCTGAAGCACACAGAGTCCGAAGGATGGACATCACAGGTGTCAGTCCAACTCCTCCGGCAATCAACAGGACTCGTTGTTCCTGGTCACCCGCAAACAGGAATCGGCCAGCCGGGCCGGAGACTGACAGCAGGTCGCCCTCACGCACTCGCTCATGCAGAAACGAGGACGCGAGTCCCTGTGGCTCCTTCTTGATTGTCAGTTCCAGCCACTGTCTCTGCAATGGCGACGATGCAATCGTGTAGGATCGCGCCACACGCTTGCCGTCAATGTTCAACTGCACGTTGAGAAACTGTCCGGATTGCCACGTGAACGAGATGTTCGCTCCATCCGGAGATGCCAGCCGAAAGGTTCGAACGTTGTGAGTTTCCTCACGAATCTCGACAACCTTCAATTCGCCTTTCCATCGAGCCACCGGACTGACTGATGCACCGGATTCGGCGGAAGTCGTCGACTTCATCAATGGAACAGCGGTCGATCGTGCCGCTGTCTTTCCACGAGATCCCGGCCACGCGCGAGAACCCAGCAGGATTCCCAGAACCGCTCCAAAGGCCAGTGGCTGCCGGACATCCGACTTCACCAGCATGTAGTAATGCAGGACTCCCAGAACCACAGCCACATAGGTCAGTCGATGAAGCCGCTTCCATCTTGCCGCACCAAGCCAGCGAATCATTCCGTTGGTTGACGTCACCGCGAGAGGAACCATCAGCAGAATCGCCACAGCACCGACCTGCAGGAATCGACGGCTCGCCACTTCGCTGATCGTACTCTGCAGACTGCCCGCACGATCGTACGCGACATAAATCACCAGATGCCCGACAGCATAGAAGAAACCATAGAGCCCCAGTGCTCGACGAAACGCGATCCAGCCACCCCATCCCGTCAGCGTTTTCAATGGAGTCATCAGAAGCGACAGCAGCAGAAACACAAGCGACAGAATGCCGGTGATGTGCAGAGCAATGTTGACGGAATTCGCTCCGAGCTGTCCCGACAGGGCGTCGAGCAGCAACAGTCCGCACGGCACAAGCCCGTTCAGAATGACCAGCCAGCGCTGAAACGAAAGTGTTGTCATCGATTCACTCGCAAGTCCATGCCTTCATACATCGACGCCACCTGTTCTTCGTAGCCGTTGAACATCAGCGTTGGCCGACGACCTGATTCCCCGATCCGCTGTTCCGTCGCCTGACTCCAGCGAGGATGATCGACACGGGGATTCACGTTGGCATAGAAGCCATATTCTTCCGGTGAGTAGCGACTCCAGCTGGTCACTGGCATTTCAGAAACCAGCGAGATTCGCACGATCGACTTGATCCCCTTGAAGCCATACTTCCACGGAACCACCAGTCGAACAGGCGCGCCGTCCTGCGGCGGCAGAATCTTTCCATAGAGCCCTGTTGCCAGAAGCGTCAGCGGGTTCATCGCTTCGTCCAGACGCAGCCCCTCCACATACGGCCATTCCAGCACATCCGTCTTTTGACCAGGCATCCGCTCGGGATCGTAGAGCGTTTCAAATGCGACGTAGCGAGCGTCCGCCTTCGGTTCAACGGCCTCCAGAACGCGCGACAACGGAACGCCGGCCCACGGGATCACCATCGACCAGGCTTCCACACATCGCATCCGATAGATTCGCTCTTCCGGTGCACTGATGGAATGAAGCTGATCGATGGTCAGCGTCTGCGGCTTGTTGACCAGACCATCGACCCTGATCGTCCATCCTTCCGTTCGAAAATCACGAGCAGCCAAAGCCACGCCCTGCTTGTCCGTCGTGAATTCGTAGAAGTTGTTGTAACTCAGGATGTCCGGTTCAGAAGTGGACGGCTCCGAGGTTCTCCAGCCACGAGCCAGCAGCTCCGCTTCAGTCAGTTCCGCATCCCGCAGACCCGCGACGGCCTCTGTCTGAACGTCCACCTTCATGCGAGGATTGAACCAGCGATACACCGCAGCGGTCGCCACAGTGCTCGCCGCAATCGCTCCCGCTCTCAAAAAGCGGCGGCGGTTGAAGTAGAGATCAGGAGGAGTCACTTCATGATCTGGAATGGATGGCATCTTCATGGTTCGCTCACCTGAGACTACTTGCCGTCTTTCATCATGGCTCCGTCTTTTGCCATGCCGCCATCTTTCATCATCGCTCCGTCCTTCATCATCGCTCCGTCCTTCATCATCCCGCCGTCCTTTGCCATGCCGTCTTTCATGTCGCCCGACATCTTCATGTCGCCGGACATTTTCATATCTCCCGACATCTTGTCGCCACTCATCGAAGTGGTATTCGACATCGATGGAGCATCCGCAGAATCCGAACAGCCGACAACCAGAAGACAGCCAAGACACAGTACGACACTCATCAGCGATTTCACAGGAACACCTTTCAAAACAACGGCAGGAAACGAAAGCCCGCGATGGGAAGCGATTTTTGTGGCACAGAAGAAGCGCAGCAGCGAGGGCTGCTCATCCGCCTCAATCCGCCATTCCGTCGATCCACACGAAGGGATCGAGCACCAGAACATCTGGCAATCGTCATGCAGGCAAAAGCAATTGCCACACAGGCCCGTCACAAAATCGGTTGCCCGGCGGCACTGACAATAAGACGCTGTCAGTTCGGAAGCTCTTACCTGGAATTGAAAGAAATCCCGGAATGAAAGCGGGGCGCCTACGGCGCAGAGTGATCAGGTGCGTTGAGTGTTTGTGCGGGGTTCTCGCGGGAGGTTCTCGCGTCGGAGACACGAGCCACGATCAGCTGTTGGTTTGAGGATCAACGCCCAGACTGACGAGCAGCACTTCATACTCAAAGGCACAGCACGGACATTGCTTCAGATGAGTGGCAACGGCTTCGAGCGTAACGTCCGGAGGCGAACCCTGCTGCTGCGAATCGGCAAATACAGAGATCAACTCAAAGCACTGATCGCAGGTCATCGCATCCGGAACGGCATCGGAAACAGCGACAAGAAGCTCTCGCACCTGATCGGGATTCAGCTGAGTCATGACAGGGTCTCCAGCACATCTTCCATCGTCACACCTCGCGCTTCAAATCCTTCACGAAGCCGAAGACGTGCATCATGAACCAGTTTGTAAACAGCATTGCGATTGCTGTTCATCCGTACGGCAATCTCTTCGACCGGCAATCCTTCGAGCGTTCCTCGAATCGCTGCTCGCTGCCGGTCCGTTAACACTGTGTCAATTAAAGTCTGCAGCAGATTCATCACGCTGCTGCGACTGGCCGACTCATCAGAAGGCTCACTCGTTCCCAGCGAGAGCTCCAGAGTCGACGCATCCGCCTGACCGAGGTCCAGGGACACATCCCGATAATAGTGCCGCCGGAGCTGACTGATCCCGATGCGAACCGCAATCGACATCGCCCACGTGGTGAATCGACTCTGACCGCGAAACGACTCCAGCGAATCCAGAATCTTCACCAGCGCCAGCTGAACCACATCTTCCAGGTCCAGCTGCCCGCCATAACACTGAGTCAGCGAGCGACTCAAACCGCGCAGCAAAAAACCCCGCAAATCCCCCAGCGCGTTTTCACGCTGCACAGAATCTGCGGTCAGCACTTGCACCCAGTCTTCTCGACAGGGTTCCGCCTGCGTCAAATCAGCCACGTTTACCTGTACCAGCAACCAGCCCGTCGGCTCGATGTTCCCCTGTCGCACCAGCCAGTCGTTCGTGCGAGACACTGCATTGAAAATCCAGACGCGACGTGAGGCCCGATTTCCATTTCCAGCAGTACTCGTTTGACGCCCTGCCAAAACAGAATCTTACCCGACGAAATTCAAATTTTAGCGAGGTTCCGACTCAACCACACAACGGCAGCTTTTTCTCCCGAATCGGGGGACAAATAGCCGCCATTTCGCGGTTCAATGTGATGTACTCCTGCCACTGTTCGGGCACATGGTCCTCATGAAAGATGGCGGCCACCGGACATTCGGGAATACAGGCTTCGCAGTCGAGGCAGTCGTTGGGGTCAATAAACAGCATGGATTCTCCTTCGTGAAAGCAGTCTGCCGGACAGACCACAACGCAATCCGTGTATTTGCAGCCAAAGCACGGTTCCGTGACCACCATTGTCATTGCAGTATCCTCTCAGGCGGAGATGTTTCTGATCTCCGGAACAACGGAAAAAGATGTCCCCAAAAGTGAATGCGGATTCATAAGATTGGGCGGACATGATTTTCTGATTTTTTCGGGCATCGTTTCTATGACGATCGAAAACCAGTCCAACGCCGAGCTTCTGGCTCAGTGGAAATCAGGCAATCAGCTTGCCGCAACCCTGCTGACGGATCGGTACATGCAGCGACTGACCGCGCTGGCCCGCAGTCGTCTTTCGCGAAAAATCAGTCGACGTCTCGATGCGGATGACATCGTCCTGTCTGCCTGGAGGAGCTTCTTCATTGCTGCCCGTCACAGTCGAATTCTGGTGCCGGACGACGACAACCTGTGGCCGCTTCTGGTCACGATGACTCTTCGAAAACTGCAGCGGCAGGTCCAGCGACATCAATCGGAAAAGAGAAGCATCGGCCTCGAGGTGCCATTCGACGACACAGACGCGTGGCAGTCCATTGTCTCGCAGGATCCCACGCCGGATGAAGCCGCGCAACTGACATTGGATGTGGAAAGCCTGATGGCCACACTGTCACCGTCGGAGCGCGAAGTCCTGACTCTAAGACTCCAGGGTGAGGACTTTCAGAGTATCGCAACCAGGCGAAACTGTTCCGAGCGCACCGTTCGACGGGACATACAGAAGATTCGAAGCCATGTCGTCGCTCACTTTGGATTGGACTCGATGGAACCACCGGCTTCTGAGGCTCAGCCTCAACCTTCAGACGGCAGCGGCAACGCCGAGAGCCCTTCTTTCGGTCAGCCGGACAGGGTAGAGTACGCCAGGCAAACACTCCGCGAAGTCGCTGATGCGATCCCTTTGCGACAGGAATCACCAACCCTTCGATATGACGACTATGTGCTGCAGAAGCTGATCGGACGAGGAGGATTTGGAAAAGTATTTCGAGCCAGATGCACGATCAATGGTCGCATCGTGGCACTCAAGTATCTCAACAAGCGTCTCTGGCGAAACGCGACCGCGACCCGGTTGCTCATTAATGAATCAAAGAAGGCTCAATCTGTCCTGCATCCGCAGATACTCCATTACCAGGGCTGGGGCATGGCACCATCGGGTGCTCCGTTTCTCGTGATGGAATTTGTCGACGGGCCAGACCTTTCCCGATGGATCAATGGCTCATCATTCGACGAAAACGAAGTACTCACCTGCGGCATCCAAATCGCGGCGGCTTTGGACACCCTTCATAGCTCCGGACTGGTCCACGCAGATCTTGCGCCTGGCAACGTGCTTCGCCGGAATGCTCATGACTTTGTGCTTGCGGATTTTGGCCTGAGTCAATCAGTCGGAGGCGGCCGTCTGTTCGCAGACCCAATGGCGTCTGAGTTGATGGTGCGCGGCGGCACACCTGGGTTTCTTGCACCAGAGCAGATTTCGGGATCCTTCGGCAAAGTGTCCGAACGCACCGATGTATACGGCCTCGCAGGGCTGCTGTATCTTCTGATCACGAAGCAAGCTCCATTCCAGGGCAACGATGCTGCTGAGACGCTGAGCATGATTCTGTCTTCACATGCCCCTCGCTCCAACCCGCCCGACGAGAAGAAAATGCGCAGTCTTTATGACATCGTTATGCGATGCCTCGCCAAAGAACCGGCGTATCGAATGAACGCGAAAGAGCTCCTGGCATCACTGCGGGCACTCACCGCGAACGGCTCGCGCACTGATCGCCAAGAAAGCCTGAAAGACGTTCATCCTTGACGAAAACTCACGCTGAGCTAGATTCGTGCGTATGCGTACGATTTGGCTGATGGAGTGTGGAGCCGGGAGAACTCACGATGAAACGACTGTTTCTTGTCGCATGCAGCCTGATGGGGATTGTCAGCTCCGCTGTCGCCACTGCGGAAGAACTTGCTGGTACCTGGCATGCTCAGTTTGAGACGTTCTCCGGTCTTCAAACGTACCACTTTGCTTTTGACACGACGGACGGGATGCCGAGTGCAATAGCAGTGGTGGAACAGAATGATGAGAAGCGCGAGGTCTCGTTCTCTGATGTGAAGATTGAAGCGGACACAATCACATTCGCGGAACTTCGAAAGCTGCAGGACCGCGAAATTCGCATCGAATTTGCTTGCAAACTAGATGACAAAGGCCTGAGCGTGTCACGCAAGGTAGGCGACTTTGGCAGCACGGAAACCATCGCAACTCGCAAGCTGCCGGATCCACCTCCAGTGACACCGCCAGTTCCGGCCGTCGAAGTCAAAATTGACCGAGTGATCAAAGAGGCGTTCCGGGATCAGTTCATCATAGGCATGGCGGGCGATGTGCCGGCTCGTTATTCCGAAGCAGAGCTGACCGCAGCAGCCAAGCACTTCAATGCGGTCACTCCGGAAAACTGCATGAAGCCGGAACGCGTCCATCCGGAAGAAGCTCGCTGGCAGTTTGAAACGACAGATGCTCTGGTGGACTGGGCTCAGAAGAACCAGATGTCGATTCACGGCCACACTCTGGTCTGGCATGCACAGACGCCAAAGTGGTTCTTCGAAAACGGGGATCGAGCCCTCATCACTCAGCGAATGAAAGATCACATTCACACACTGGTGGGACGATACAAGGGAAAGCTCCAAAGCTGGGACGTGGTGAACGAAGCGATCAACGACGGCGGGAATGAAGAAACCGCAAAGACGGAAGGCCTGAGGAATTCACCGTGGCTGCAGGCGATGGGGCCCGAATATCTGACATTGGCATTCCGCTTTGCTCACGAAGCGGATCCCGACGCGACTTTGTACTACAACGATTACAACATCGAATCCGGGCCAAAGCATGCAAGCTCGATGGTTCTTCTGAAGCGACTACTCAACGACGGCGCTCCCGTCCATGCGGTCGGGATTCAGGGACACTGGCGTTCCGGCAGCGTTCCGTTCGATGACATCGACAAGGCAATTTCCGACTACGCGTCGCTCGGGCTGAAAGTCAGCATCACGGAACTGGACGTCACGATCCGAGGTGAATCCGGTGGTCGTTTTGGACGAGGCCCGAGTCGCAGCGGCCCGGCATCCACTGAAGATCTGAATCGTCAGGCGGACGACTATGCGAAGTTATTCGCGATCTTCATGAAGCATAAAGACGTCATCGAACGAGTCACTCTCTGGGGCCTGCATGACCGTCGCACCTGGCGATTCGGCCAGCACCCTCTGATCCTCGACGCCAATTCTCAACCGAAACCAGCGTATGCCGCGATCGTGAATGAGAAATGAGGCCGACGGGAAGAAGGCTCGCGGTGACAACAGAATTCCTCAGCTGGCGGCACCGTGAAGAAACTGCGAGACCAGCGCATCGGCCAACTCCTGAGTCAGCAGTTTTCCCGGCCTCGCTCGACGTGAAAACAGGTTGATCGGCTGGTCAATCAGACAGCAGAAACTCAGTGCCAGAAACTGAGCATCCGAGGGTCGTAGTGCTCCTTCAGCCATTCCATCCTTCATGACCCGGACGACAAGGTCATAACGGCGCTGAGTCAGCTGGTCGAGGACTCCGTCGATCTCGGGAACCCGCGGCCCAAAGTAAGTCTGAAACATCAAACGGGCCACTCGAGGATCCGCGCAGCACGACTCGAATGAGGCCGCTGCAAACGATTTCAAACGGGCAGCACAGCCAGGCTGAGAGTCCACGATCTGTTCCAATTGCTGCTGACTTTCTCCGTAGTAGCGTTCGATCAGCGCGCAAAACAGAGTCTGCTTGTCAGCAAAGTGGTAATAGAGAGTCGGCTGTGTCACTCCGGCGGCATCGATGATGTCACGGATTCCCGTCGCTGCATACCCACGCTCTGAAAACAATGTCAGGGCATGATCGAGAAGACGATCCCGAGTCGCCTCGGTACTTCTGCGTCGAGCCTTCATCGTGATGGGCTCACTTCGCGACGTGGCTGCTTCATGTCATGGCCAAGATTGTCAAAGATCGTATGAATCAGATCCTCGGTTCGATCGGCCGTCAGCAGGAAGAAGCAGAACAGCATCTCGTCGGTTGTTTCGTCTCCCCATGTCACGCGCTTCGGCGGAGATGACGGGTTGGACAGATTCTGCGCGGAGTTATCAAAGATGGCCTCGACTTTCAGAACCGTTCCTTTTGGCAGCGAAAACGGCCGTTCGTAGTAGTACTCATCCTGCCAGTTGTAGTTCCAGGCCGGAATGTCCACCAGAACTTCCGGTTCCGCTCCCGGACGTCGCGCGGTCACCTTCATCGCTTTGCCAAGCAAATGCATGTGCGGGACGACACCCACCATCGTCACATCGCGCGGCAGTGTGTATTCGGTGGACCGCCGATAGTTTGCTTCGCCGGGAGCAATGTCCATTTCATAATTGGCCATCCAGATGCTTCCCACCAGCTTGCCGGGCAGTGCTAACAGTTCCGAGACAGGCTTGTCGACGAAGTAGATGCCCAGTTCCGACTGATCGGTTTCCTCCTTGCCGGACGGGTGGTAGTGCACCTGAACAACCAGATCACTTCCTCGCTTCAGATAGCGACCCATGTTGTCCGGAAGTCGCCGCGCGGTGTTCCCAACAGACCAGCCTCCCAGCGCGCCGCTCGGAAGAAAGCCCGGACCTCCAAAGTTGGCATAACCCGGCTCAGCAGTCTTCGCATCCAGAGCGCGCGCCTGCTGCTTATCGTCCAGGAACAGCACCGCATGATGAACGACCCGACGATTGCCCGGATGAAATTCCACAGCCGCCACCATGCGATCTTCTGTCAGTTCAAGCGGGATCACAAAGTTCTGAAGGATGTCCGGGCCATCGGCCGGCACCGTAAATCGCTCCGGCATGCGAACCACCATGTCCGGAGTTCCCAGCTGCCAGCCTTCGGCAAAGGACGGCGGCGGAGGCTGATCAGCGGGATCACCTTCCGGACATCCGTTCCTCGCCCATGTCTTCAGCAGTTCCAGTTCGCGATCGGACAGCCTTCGCTCTCCGACAAAGCGATGACCTGTATCCGGTCCAGGAATCCACGGAGGCATGATCCTTCGCTGAGTCACCTCGACCAGCATGTCCGCACGGGCCACGGCTTCACGATAACCTGTCAGCATGATCGGAGCCACCTGTCCCGGACGATGACAGTTCAGACAGCGGCTGTGAATCAGAGGCGCAATGTCACGAGCATAAGTCACGTCCGAACCCGCGACAGACTTCTTCCTCGGAAAGACACATCCCACCGGATCGGTCTGCTTCGTCGCCACTGGCTGCCCCTGAGCCGCAGCGTGCACCGCGTCGTGCAGATAGTGGTGTTCAACATTGGCGCGTCGTCGGCCAATCGATTCGTACGCATTATCAATAGCGCCTCGATAGACGAGCTGACTATTCTGATCCAGCACAAATGCCTCAGGCATATGCGTGGGTCGCAGTTGTTCCGCAAGCAGCCCTGAGCTGTCAAACAGCACGGGGAATGAAACCTTGTACTGCTCAAAATGCTGCACAGACTCACGGTGAGTCGTAAACGGATCAGAAACCACGCCAAATAACCGGACGTTCTCCGGAAGATTCTCCGCGAGCCGATTCAGCGTCACCGTATACGAATTCGCCACCGGACATGTTGTCGACAGAAACACAAACGCACGAACCTGCCGAGCATCATTCTGATCCAGCCCAACAAACTGTCCCTTCAAATCCGCCAGATCAAACGCGAGACGAACAACAGGACTGTCCGCCGCATCGTCCACTACGCCAAATGCCCTCCCGGAACCACAGAACACCATCAGGAACGGTACAAACCATTTCACAAGCACACCTCAGATAAGCGTCGCCTCGCATTCGTATAACGATCGTTATACAACAGCCGCGATACAGTTGCAAGAAGTGTCATCTGGGGGATTGGCGATACGGAATGCCATGGAGGGCGAGTTTTCCAGCATTCAGCATGGCCCGCTGGATTCCATCAGCGCCGCGATCATCAGGTCGTCGCCCTTCGCGCGGGTTCGGAGACCTTCGATCGTGCGGCGGCGGCGGTCGGCGGGGTGGTGCTGGCTGAGTTTCCAGGCGCCCTGGATGGAATCGATGTGGATTCGAAAGGCGACGATGCCGGCGACCAGCTTTTCTCGGAAGTCCGCGTCCGTTGATTCGAAGGACCAGGGCTGGTCACTGGACGCTTCATAGTATTGAACCGCGTGATCGACGATCTTCAGTGCAGACTCGCAGTCTTCAACGATTCGAAGCGTTCCGGTCACGTGAACAGTCAGATAGTTCCACGTTGGCACGACGTTCTTTTCGCCGTACCACGTCGGTGTGATGTAACTGTGCGGGCCGCTGAACACTGCCAGCACTTTCGTTCCATCAGCCATTTTCCACAACGGATTGTTTCGAGCCACATGCCCGATCAGACAAGAGGCATCATCCGGGTCAGCGATCAGCGGAAGATGTACGGCAAACGGCGGGGCATGCGATTCATGCGGCTCAGAACTCATGGCTACGTTGCAGACAAGCAGTGCAAAAGAATGTGCCCCGAGGAATTCTCTGAGAGTTTCCGAGTCCGTCATGGAATACGCCGCCGGCACATGCATGTTCACGATTCCCGTTCGTCTGTCTGGAGCAAAAAAATAGCGGAAGGGCGCGAGCCCTCCGGTGACTGCGACACCAAACACCTCAGTGCCATGCGCAGCCCCTGCAACGCAGCATACTAAAAAAGCCCCGGCACTGTTGGGTACCGGGGCTATAGCGTGATTGTTGTGATCCTGAGGTCAGCGAACCACGTGAGCAACAGGCAAAATGGCTCCACCGGACAACGGGCATTCACGCCTTGTCAGGCAGGCTGCAAACCGCTGATAACGTCTCGCAGTCGGCCACGAGCGGTGTGCAGACGTCGCTTGATCGTACCGATCGGGCTTTCAAACTGTTCGCTCATCTCCTTCAAAGACGATCCTTCGAAGTAGAAGGCCCACAGAGTTTCCCGGTCGAGTCGGCCAAGCTGGTTCAGACCTTCGCGAACCTGTTCAATATTTTCCTGTCGAAGCATTTCAGACAGAGGACTTGCGTCCGCTTCTTCCACACTGTCGAACGTTTCAGGCTCTACGCTGGTTTCCGCAGGACGTCGAACAGCTCGATTGATCGAGAGACGAACGGCGATCTGGCACAGCCATCCACCAAACCGATCCGCTTCCTGCAGCTGAGGCAGCTTGCGGAATGCTCGGAGGAAGACTTCCTGAACGACTTCATCCGCTTCGGCCGTGTTTCGTAGTCTCTGCATGACAATGCCATACACTCGAGACTGGAAGAGCACGATCAAATCATCGAAAGCAGACCGGTCGCCGGACTGTGCTCGCACAACAAGAGGGGTCAAAGAATCAATAACCATGAGTACAGACTCCAGTCTGAAAACACATTCGGCGCGGCACAGGGGGCGACATCCGAGTGTGTGGATTTGCTTCGCAGGAACGGCCGTGAGCTGAGGACTGCGGAAATGCAGAATGGGCCTCAGAAACTCACACGATTGGGGAAAACGGCAGCGATGCTGCAATCACCCCGAGGCGGTTCAGGCAGAAGAAGTTCTGATTTCGTCCGAAGACGGGAGCGATTTGCTCTTCAGCTTCTGCCAGGACCAGTTTCACAACCATTGCCCTCGGTTAGGTTGAGGGCCCGCTCAGAACTCGACATCAAAAGGGTCGTTGAGCGACAGAGCGACCGTCGACAGCGTTTGGAATCATGTCCATGATGCTGTTTCGAATCGCATGGTTGTCCCTGATAACGCCAGCGCATACTACGCACCGGGTCCACAGGCACTGGTACTACGACTGCAACTGCGGGAGAGGCAGAACGTACGAACAGCCCGGCAATGACGTTAGCCGCAAACGCGGTTGTCGATGCAATCTGAGCCTGAATCGTTGTGTTCAGCAGCATTGTTCTGCCTCCTGTATTTGTCCCGCGACCTGACTGGGTCTTTCGGTCCATGTGAGACGCCGCCTTCAGCGGCGTAATTAGATGTCAGCAACCACTTGCCGACTAAAGGCCGTTCCTATTCCAGTGAACCGTTCTTTCTGAATTCGTCAGCCGGAAGCCATCGGAACAGCAGGGAAACACTGAGAACCGTCCGGAAACAATCTGTGCCCGGACTTTCTCATTGGTCCTATGACACAGGATCGCCTCAGGAGGTTCGCTTCGACTATCCAAATTTCAGAAAATTTTCCGAGAACCCCTGATTCCATTCATTTTGCACTCTGGACCAACCAGCCAGCAAGGCATAGCAACTGTACAGATGAACGGTTTTCGGATTTCATGGCGGTCGCAGCATCACCGCGAGCCACAAACGCAACTCACGGAATGTTGCGGAGCCATTTGTGGGGGCATTCTGGGCTCGCTCTGCAGCGACTAACACGACATTTCTGCGGAGAATCGTCCTCGACAGCCTGTGGCTGCCATTGCTACATCAACCGCAGTGCACTGCAGGTCTGTAGGTACGATGCTTCAAGGTCCAGTGAGATTGCGTGATCGTTGGCGAGCCAGACTGGCAGGACCGGAAGTCGTTGTCCGACCGACATGGGGTAGGCCCAGGATTCAAATCGGGAACGCGTCGCCAGGTTGTGACTTCGGCACGTCACGGCGTAGGCCTCGGGTGGTGCTGGAGCAAACGCGGGATCGGTCTGACAGAAAACGTCCAGCACTTCACAGTACAGGTTGAAATGCTTCACCGTCACCAGATCCACGATCGAAACACAGATCTTCTTTTGAAGCAAGGCTGCACATTTTGAAACAAAGGCCTGACGAGTTTCAGGGCGATCTTTGTTCGCGGGGCTGACAAGCTCAATTGCAGCGACCAGTTCTCGACCTCGCTGCTGGTCAAAGATCAGCACTTCGTATTCGTAAATCTCCGTCGGGTCCAGTTCCAGAGTCAGCGTCGGTTCCGGAGGTGCCCACGTCGCCGTGGCCGCACCAGAGCCAGATCCGTTCACTCCGAATTCACTTTCACTGCCAGTATCAAACGTGCAAACGTCTACTTCAAAATTCTTCCCCAGGTGCACGCGAGGCTCCGCGGTGTATTGATCGGGCAGCGTCCTGCTCAGATCCATCACGATCATCGCAGGCCACATCCCGTAGAATCCCTCCCAGGAACCCTTGCTGGAAATTGGCGGTCGAAAATGATCCAGCAGCGGCATAGGTGACTCCTCGCCCGGCATTGTAACCGCCGGTCGAATTGTCGCGAAGACATTTCCAGAGTTATCGACGGCCAGTGCCTGCTTGCGCGATGCAATCGTCGACAAACGCGACGGTTCAATGGTTCTAAAATGCTGACAGTGGGGTACACGGAGGGCTGACGCCCAACCGCTCGCCTATGAGCGGAAGAACAGGCGGCGGATGGCGTGGATCAGGCCTTCGGGGGTGCCGCCGCGGGCTTCGTCTTTGAGCGCTTCCAGGGGCGGGTGAAGCAGCTTGTTCACAATCCGCGAAATCGTCCCTTCGATCGCTTCGCGCTGGCCGGCGTCGAGTCCCGGATATTTGCGGTACAGACGGTCCAGTTCCGCTCGACTAATCTCATTCCAGTGTTCGCGCAGTCGATGAATCACCGGGCCGGTGGCTCGATGGTAGATCTCCTGCATGAACGTGCGAGTCTGTGCGGCGATGATCTCCTGAGCTTTCTGCACTTCAGCTCGTCGTGCCTGGCGGTTCTGTTCACACGTCTCCTCCAGCGCGTCGATGTCGTACAAAAACACGTTGTCGTCAACACTGGAGATGCTCGGATCAAAGTCACGCGGGGCGGCCAGGTCCAGAATGAAAACCGGATGACGATTGGACTTCGCACGAACAGCTGCAAAACGGTCGCGAGTAATCAGTGTCTGCGAAGCTCCGGTGGTGCTGACGATGACATCGGCTTTGGCGAGCCATGTGTCCAGCTCCGCAAAGTCGACCGCCTCGCCCTGAAATTTCTCTGCAAGCCGTTCCGCACGTTCACGACTTCTGTTGGCAACGAGGATCCGTTTGACACCTTCGGACTGAAGATACGTCAAAGTCTCTTCCGCCATCTCGCCGGCACCGATGACCAGCACGGTCTTGTTGTCAAAGCGACTGAAGATACTCTTTCCAAAGTCGCCCACGGCCACGCTGGCAATGGAGACTCGACCATCCGCCAGTTTGGTTTCCGTTCGAACCTGAGCCGACACCTTCAGAGCGTGCTGAAACAGAACATTTGTCAGAGGTCCGCAGGCTTCGTTCTCCTGAGCGACTCGATAAGCCTCTTTGACCTGATTCACAATCTGAGGTTCGCCCAGCACCATGCTGTCGATGCTGCAGGTAACCTGAAACAGATGAGCCACCGCGTCCGCACCGGAATGGGCCAGCACAGCTCCCACGAAATCGTCCGGCGGCACGTCATGAAACTGGCTGATGAACCGAGTAATATCGTCGAATGACACACCATCTTCGTCGCGTTCGTCCGCCGCGTAGATCTCAACGCGGTTACACGTCGACAAAACAACGATCTCGGAATTCGGATGCTGCGATCTCCACTGCGTATACGCCTGGTTCAGGCGCTCGGCACTGGAGAACGCCAGACGCTCACGCAACTGAACGCCGGCATTGTGATGATTGCAGCTGACGACCAGGACGTTCATCGACCTGGCTCCTGAGTCTTCGCGTCGCCACTCTGCCCCGAAGCGTCTTTCGCGCCGCCTTCAGCAGCGGCGGCGTTTTCCTGCGCTGCGGGAGCCTGAGGGCGTCCGTGAATGGCATTGAAACTGCCCTGCCCCGCCAGAAGCATCGGCCCCAGCACCGTCAGCAGCAGGAACCCTCCGCTCAGAAACGACAACTGCGCGACGGCGCGGCCGGTCTGCTGAGTATTCATCAGCAGTCTGACGAGAACCACGATCATGGCCAGCCAGACCAGGATCGTCGTCACAATCGTCGGGTCGGTCCATGGAATCGTATACGTCGCGTTCTGAGCCTTCGAGAACGAAATCAGCAGGAAGCCCGTCAGCAGTCCGATCGTCAAACACGGCACACTGAAAACGACCATCCATCGATTAATGGCTGACAGGTTTTCCAGGCTCGGAAGCGCGAGTTTCGTCAGCCATGCGCTGCGAGTCTTCAGACGCTGGTAATGAAGCAGGTACATCAGTCCCGACAGAGCGGCTCCTGCAACGGCTCCGATGCCAAGCACCAGCGACGCCGCATGAAACATGCCCCATCGCCTCATGACCTGCTCATGCAGATTCCCGGACGCGACCGGACTGGCGAACAGGGCAACGATCACGAGCAGCAGGATCGCCGGCAGCATGAAAATCCCATGCGCCATCTGACGGTGACTTACCAGCAGAATGAGATACAGCAGGCTTCCCAGCCACGCCAGAACCAGCAGCCAGTCCTGCTGACTGGTCAACAGTGGCGGCAGTCCTTCGTTGCGACTGCGGGTAAACAGGAAGGCCGTGTGAGCGACAAAACCCGCCACTGTGAACGTCACAAGCACCACGCGCAGGATCGGAAACGGCCGACGAAGAACCTGAAGCACTTCGCATCCCAGCGACACCAGGTAACTCATCAGAAAGCAGTAGATATGAACCTGCGCGAGAAATCCCAAGCTGTTCTCCTGCAATTCACTGTCGGCCGGAAACGCCCTGAATCTTCTGCGATGCCGGCTCAGGCCTCGTTCGCCATCTCTTCCAGCACTTCACTGATGATCTGCAGACCTTCGCTGAGGTCCGCTTCAGAAACATTCAGCGCGGGCAGCAGTCGCACGACCGTGTTGTTGGTCGCGTTGATCAGCACGCCTCGCTCCATACACTTTGCAACGGCAGGAGTCGACGGGATGGTGAGATCGATTCCGATCATCATGCCGCAGATTCGAACTTCCTTGATGATCGGCAGTCGCTGCTTCAGCGCCTCGAGCTGAACTCGCACGCTTTCAGAAAGCTGCTGGACATGATCCAGAATGCCTTCACGTTCCAGTGTCAGTCCGGTCGCCAGCCCCGCGGCCATGGCCAGTGAGTTTCCGCCGAACGTGCTGGCGTGCATTCCCGGTCGAAGGTCCGCTGCAAACTCATCGCGACAGATCATCGCGCCACACGCAACACCGCCGGCAAGACCCTTGGCCAGAGTCATCACGTCCGGCTGAACTCCAAACTGCTGATAACCGAACCAGGTGCCCGTTCGTCCCATGCCTGTCTGAACTTCATCAAAGATCAGCAGCAGACCGTGTTCGTCGCAGAGATCTCGCAGGGACTGCAGGAAGCCAGGCTCCGGAATGCGAACACCGCCTTCGCCCTGCACCGGCTCAATCATGATGGCAGCGGTTTCAGAATCGATCAGCTGCTTCACGCCTTCGACATCGTTCATCTTCGCGTATCGAAATCCGGCCAGCATCGGACCAAGACCTTCATGGTACTTGGGCTGAGCTGTCGCGGTCAGAGCCCCAAACGTTCGGCCGTGAAAACCATGCTCGAACGTAATGATTCGATAACGTCCCTGAGCCGACCCGTGCAGCCGAGCCAGCTTGATGGCCGCTTCGTTGGCTTCCGCACCGCTGTTGCAGAAGAACGCTTTTCCAAAACTTCGCGAACACAAAAATTCCGCGAATCGTCCCTGAGGCTCAATGTACCAGGTGTTCGGAACATGAATCAGCTTCGCCGCCTGCTCCTGAATGGCTCGTACGAGCGCCGGTGGAGAATACCCAAGGATGTTGCAGCCCCAGCCTGGGAACAGGTCGAGATACCGGCGACCATCGGCGTCCCACACATGTGAGCCTTCGCCGCCAACCAGTGCAATCGGATAGCGACGATAGTTCGGAATGACATACTCGTCAAAAAGATCAATCGTGGCCTGGCTTTTTGACAGAGCAACCTGCGTCATCGAACGGTCTCCGTGGGAAGAACAGTCTGTGGAAATTGGGCCATGCATTTTAGCCACCAGCGGCCAAAAACGGCACGGCGTTTACGAAATTATTCAGACACAGAAAATTCGCAGAAGTTCAGGCCTGCAAACCTGATCCATCGGACATCAAATAGCGGAACGGCGCAAGCCGTCCGGTGACTGCATACAAATGGGCAAAGAGCAGAATCAGCGGAGGACTAACAGGGGACTCACCGGAGGGCTCGCGTCCTTCCGCTACTTGTCAAGTTGATGCCTAAGGAACGATCTCCGTTCCAACACCCGTGTCGGAGTAAATCTCCAGAAGGACCGAATGCGGCATGGAGGCATCAACGATGTGCACCTTGCGAACTCCGGCGTCGAGCGATTCCAGGGCCGCTTCGACCTTGGGCACCATTCCGCCGGCAATTGTGCCGTCAGCAATCATCGCGCGGACCTGCGTGCCAGTCACGTGAGACAACCGTGAGGCAGGATTTTTGATGTCCGTCAGAATGCCCGGGATGTCGCTCAGGAAGATCAGTTTCTCCGCCGACAGGGCTCGCGCGACAGCCGCTGCAGCTGTGTCCGCATTGACATTCAGCCGATGCCCCACGGGACTGAGCGCGATGCTTGGAATCACGGGAATCGTCCCCGTGGAGCACACACGGATGATCGTATCGACGTCGACGTCCGTGACCTGGCCGACATGTCCCAGGTCAATGCGTTCACCGTTTTCGCCTGGCAACGTGAGCTTATCCGCGGTCATCACGTTCTCAGTGCCGAAGTGCAGGCCGGTCGATCGTGAGCCATTCCGGTTGATGCGATCCACGATCGACTGACAGATGTCTTCCACCAGGACGCGTGAAGCAATCTGCAAAGTCTGTCGATCGGTGAAGCGGCGGCCTGCGACAAATCGAGGCTCAATGCCGGCAGCATTCATCGCGGCGGAAATCGCTTTGCCTCCGCCATGCACGATCACAGGACGCATGCCCACGGTCGCCATGAAGACAACATCCACCAGCAGGCTGTTCACTGCGGCCACATCATCCAGAGTACTACCGCCCAGCTTGACGACAACGTAACGGCCTTTGAATCGCTGAATCCAGCTGAGGGCTTCAATCAGCACTTTGGCTTTGCGAATTGCTTCGTCCATGGCGTCACCAATCACTCAACAAGATGGGCACAAAAGTAAAGCGGGCGATTTTACGGCGTCGCAACGGTGATTCAACGTGCACTGAGACAGATGAACAGACTTTGCAGTGGTTTGCGAATATGCGAATTCCTGATTTCCATGAACATGGGGAATGTCGTGAATGGAACCACACTGCTTCTCGTTCTGACCGCTACAGTTTCCCCGCGGAGATTGTTTGTCTCCGCATCCGTTCAGGTGCTCACGGGCGACATCTTCAAAACGCCGAAGTTCGAGTGACTCAATTTGCATCGAATCATCAGGCTCACGGCAAGAGGGAAGATCGCGGGTGTGAGTGAAAAGGGAAGACGGTGGCCGGTCGATTGACCGGGAATCCGTCGCGGTCCCGCCGCTGTGATCGGGGACTGGTTCGCAACAGCCACTGTATCGATGTGCTCAGGTTTGTCGTCGCAGGACGCCAGTGAGTGCTCGTATGGGAAGGAGCGAAACCGGAATGATCCGAGAGCCAGAAGACCTGCCTGAGCTGATTGCAGACATGCCTCGCGGAAGGGCGCTGTCGGCACTGCAGATTCTGGCAGACTCAACGACGACCATCGTTCGCACGGCGCATCTTCTGATCCGGATGTTGCTGTGTTCGGCGCGGGTGTTTTGAGAGCTGGCAGTTGTTCTGACGCTGCCGCTCCGTCACCGCATCTCATGTCTGTGTTCCTTCCCTACGAACACTCATCGAGGACTATGAGATGTTGCACCGTCGTCGCTCACTTTCACGAGCATTCACGCTGATTGAGCTATTGGTTGTCATTTCCATCATCGCCATTCTTGTCGGTCTGCTTCTGCCGGCAGTGCAGCAGGCCAGAGAAGCGGCGCGAAGAACGCAGTGCCGCAACAGCCTGAGGCAACTGGTTCTGGCGATGCATAACTACAGCGATCTTCACCGCGAGCAGTTCATTCCGTTTGTGGTCGAAGATCAGCAGAGGCTGAACTATCTGAGGACGTTCTCCGGAAGCCAGGGAACGGCTCAGTACTGGTTCGGAACCGTCAACTACGCCGAACCTGATCCGACAAAGCAGCTGAACTTCGCGGCGGGACCTCTGAGTCCTTTTATGGAGACGAACTACGAATCATTTCAGTGCCCGAACTTCGGGACGAATCAGATGGATCGAGTTCGCTTCGGCAAGCCAGCCACGGGTTTTGGCTACAACGGTTATTACCTGTCACGAAGCGGCGGGATTGAGTGGGCTCCTCCGACATGGGCACCGCTCAACAGTCGCCAGCCACTGTGCTACCGCATGCGAGACGTCATGGAATCAGGCCGGACAGTCGTGTTTGCTGACAGTGCCTCGGTGAACATGATCAACTTCTCGCCGCCGGAATTCAGCTTCGAAGAGAACTGGCTGCTGGACCCGCCAAGCCGCAACTTCCCGACGATCCACTTCCGCCATCTGGACTCCGCGAACGCTGCGTTCCTGGATGGCCACGTGGAAAGTTTCTCCTGGGCGACTCACGTAGACGTTCCCGGCGACAATTTTCTGTCACCGGAACAGGCCCTGATGATGACCGACAAACGACTCGGGTTCCTGAGTTCCGGGAACCTCGATGACCCGGCAAAGAGTGACGAGTTGTACGACCGGGATTAGCGGGCACCGTCTAACAGGCAACGCTCCAACTTCATGGTTCTTCAATGTAGTGGAACTCGCCAGAGTTCCCATCACCCACGAAGATCCGGGGATCTCTGGCGAGGAAATTGCGGAATCTCTGGCGAGATCCACTACATTTGCTGGGGTTGATTCAGAAGCGTGACGGAGCTGACAACGCTGGAGCTATCGGCGCGTTTGGCGGCGATGGTGACAAGAAACTCGGTTCCCAGAGAACTCGACTGAACCAGTTCGATATCACCTTCCAGCGACTGCCGAGTCAGCTGGCGGCAGACGAAGAGTCCCAGTCCTGTGCCGTGAGCTTTGGTCGTAAAGTAGGGCTGGAAGATCTGCTTTTGAGCTTCCGGACTGATGCCGTGACCCTCGTCGCGCACTCGAATGCCGACTCGTTCCGGAAGTCCGCCGTGGGCCGGGATGATCTCGGTCGAGATGTGCATTTTGGCTCCTTCAGGCATCGCATCCAGAGCATTCAAAATCAAGTTCAGCATGACCTGCACTAGCTGATCATACACCGTGCGAATGTTGGGCAGTGCCGGAACGTAGGCCGTTGTGACCGACTTTCCCTTCCATGTTTTGTAGTACTTCGCGATGTTCAGCGCGTCGTTGATGGCAGCGTGAACATCCACAACCGACTGCTGCTGGTTGGCAGGACGGCTGAAGCTGGTCAGTTCCCGCAGTGTTCTCTGAATGCGCTGAAGCTGGCCGTCGACCATGTCCAGACGCTCTTTGACATAGGGGTCGCTGTTTTTGCGACTCAGAATCTGAACGATCGAACTGATCGATGCGAGCGGATTTCCCACTTCATGAGCAATCCCGGCGGCAAGCAGTCCAAACGCCGCCTGCTTTTCCTGCTGAACAAGCATGGCCTGTGATTCCTGCAGTTCCTTCGTGCGGTTGGCAATGCGGCGTTCCAGAAGCTGCTGGTTCTTTTGAAGTTCTTCGTTCAGGATCGCCAGCCTCTGACCAGCTCGTTTCAGCAGACCCGTGAGCGCAATAATGGCCCAGGCCGCCCAGCCAAGGAACACGAGCGTCAGAATCACAGTGACGAAGTCTGCATTCTCCGTTTCCTGCCCGTAGAAGCCCAGCAGAATGTAACTGATCGAATGCAGCGCAAAGGTGGCAAACGTCAGCGACGGTGAATGCCGAATCGCACAGACGAGCAGTGACAGGAAATAATAGAAGCGGAACGGACTGCCCACGCCATCATCAAAATGACACAGTAATCCGATGAAGAGCGCCTCCATCAGGGAGATGCCTATGCGATAGTTCGACAGCAGCAGCTTTCCCTTCCAGCTGGCCAGCGTATCCACCATCGCGTACGCCGCACCCAGTGTCAGCATCGCGTTCAACTCGGCTCGCCCCACTTCGCGGTCGACGAGATTCACATACAAATAGCCGATGCAGAGCCCGAACCAGCGAATGCGAACCGTGATCGATTCGGCTTCGGATTCACGCCCCACCGGGTCAAAAATGCGGCCAGATGCCGCAGCTTTCAGTGTCGCGGGGATCTTCATAATGCCCGACGGCGAATCCGGGACGCCCTGCGCACCTGAGGCACTCGGGCCACCCTTCTGAGAACCTCGACCTGTTTCAGCTGAACTCATATGACTTCCTGGAATTCTGCTCGGGGCACCTCTGTCATGCTCCCGGTGGCCTGATCACCATTCACCAGGCCGGGAATATGAACAGGCAGTTTTTGCCGTCAACTCGTCCGACTATGAAAGAGTTGACGTCCCTGTCACATCTTCTCCAGTCCGACTTTTACTGATCTCCCGATTGATTCGAAACCCTGGGGGCCATCGTCCGATAATTTTCAGGTCACTGAATCGTATGGAACGCGGCTTTGAGGGAGCGAAGCTGATGAGTAAAGCGGTCAACGTACTGGCGCTGGTCCGAGATGGTCAGCGGTATGTGTTCCTTTACGATGATAGCAGCGTTGAAACCGTGCTCGAGAAGCTTGCCGAATTCGCAGCCGATCCGGAACTGGATTTCACCTGGTACGACGCCGCAACGCTTTCTCAGCGAGTCCGTGACCTGCAGGAAGAAGTGGAAGAAGTCGGGACGGAAGATTTCACAAGCTTCTTCTAATTCGCCTCGCCGTTTCACGAAGGGGCTCTCCGCCCTTTCCACTTCATACTCGTTTCGACGCATGATCGCGCCTGCCTGAGTCAGGCGCACGACGTGAGCAGCAGCATGGCAGTCAGCCGGAATGCTCCGTGGGTTCGAGGGCAGTCAGCCCTTGTCTGGGGGTCAGAATGCAGGACGCCATCAAGCAGTTTTTGAACTACCTGAAGGTCGAGCGTAATGCGTCCGAACTGACCATCAAGTCCTATGCGGATGATCTGTCACACGTCATTGAGTTCTTCCAGGAACAAACCGGCGCTGTCCCTTCTCCCAAACACGTCGATGTGGGCGCACTGCGAGGTTATGTCTCCTGGCTTCACGAATGTGGTTACGCCCGAACGACGGTGGCCAGACGACTGGCATGCCTGCGTAGCTTCTTCCGTTACTGCAATCGTGAAGGAATCTGTGACACAAATCCCGCGCGGCCGCTTCGTACTCCCCGGACCGGTCGCAAGCTTCCTCACTTTCTTACGACCGAACAAATCGGGGCGCTTCTGAGTGCTCCGCCGGCGAACACAGATGCCGGACTGCGAGACCGCGCGATCCTGGAAACGATGTATTCCGCGGGCCTTCGTGTGTCCGAACTTGTGGGACTCAACGTCAGCGACTGGGATCGATCCGCTGGCATTGTGCGAGTTCTGGGCAAAGGGCGCAAAGAACGACTTGCCCCTGTTGGAAGCTTTGCCACCAAAGCACTGGACCAATGGATGGCGGTTCGCCAGCCGGATCCGAAGGCGCCCGCGAAGCAGAAGGACGCTCTGTTTTTGAATCGATTTGGGCGCCGGTTGACAACTCGCAGTATCGGTCGACTTCTGGAGACACACATCGCCACAGCCGGTTTGTCGCAACAGACGACGCCCCATACACTTCGGCACACTTTTGCGACTCATTTGCTTGACGGCGGAGCGGATCTTCGCAGCGTCCAGGAATTATTGGGGCACAAAAGCCTGACGACGACACAGATCTATACTCACGTCAGCACACGACGACTTCGCGAAACATACGAAAAGGCTCATCCACACGCCGCAAGGAACAGAGCTTCCTGATTTCAGGAGGTCTGGATGAACATTTTTCTGAAGATCCATTTGTTCGTTCGCCAGCGTCGATGAAGTTTGATACAGTTTCTGGCACAAGGGATTGGTCGCTGCCGCTGAGCGGTGGTTTTCCGAGGGGGACAGGATGTCCGCGCCATCACATTTATCACTGCATGAACCGGCTGCGCCGATTGAAAACGGTTCGTTGCTGCAGTTTTCGGACGATCCCATTGCCTGTATGAAGCGGCTGCACGCACGCTTCGGAGATCTGGCTGTTCTCCAGGACAGCGATCAGAAGCTCGTCTTTGTGTTTTCGCCGGACTTGAATCGTCAGGTTCTCTCCGATCCTCAAACATTCGAATCACGTTTCTTTGCTGTTCGAGGAAGCCGCAATTCGGCGCAGCGTCGAGTCACTTCCGGGCTTCTCAGCCAGAATGGTGCGCAGCATCGTGAGACGCGTCGAGTTCTGAAGGATGTCTTTGCAAAGCGAGCGTTGCCAGGATATCACGAAATTATCTGCCGACTGACGGGAGAACTCGTGGAAGGATGGCAGCCTGGCAGCGAATGTGATCTGAACACTGAGATGGTTCAGTTCATGCTGCGAATGACCAGCGCGCTGCTGTTCGGAATGGATGACCTGGATTTTGCCCTGAAGCTTGGTCACCTGATTGACCGGTGGGCTCACCGAAATCACGAAGTCGGCATGGGCGCTCTGGTTTCCGCGCCACAGTTTGCGGAAGGTTATGCTCGACTGCTGGCTCAGGCGGAAGAACTGGAACAGTCAGTCCGTGAAATGCTGGCTCGTCAGCGAACAGCCAGCCGGGACGAGATCAATATCCTGAGCCTGCTGATGGAAGCTCAGGGCGAAGACAACGACCCGAACGACGACAAGCTGATTGGCCATGCGACTCTGCTGTTTGCAGCCGCTCATCTGACGACAGCTCATACATTCAGCTGGACCCTGCTCCTGCTGTCGCAGCATCCGGATGTCCTACAAAAGCTGAAGGCAGAGCTGGATGCAAACGTAGCTGGCGACATTCCAACTCTGGAAGAACTGGAACGCCTGCCGTATCTGGATGCGGTGCTTCGAGAAAGCATGAGAGTTCTTCCGGCCTCATCGTATTCTCAGCGAGTCACCACACAGCCTGTGACACTGGAAAACGTCCGTCTGAATGCGGGCGCCCCGGTCATCTTCAGCCAGTACATTACTCATCACCGCAAGGACATTTACGAGCAGCCGGACAGCTTCATTCCGGAACGATGGGCTTCTATTGCTCCTTCACCTTACGCCTACCTGCCGTTCGGTGCGGGTCCTCGCATGTGCATCGGAGCGCCGCTGGCGATGGTTGAGCTGCGAACGGCCCTGACGATCATGTTGAAGAAGGCTCACTTCCAGGTGCAGCCGATGAGCACAGTGAATGGCCATGTGATTTCGACAATGCTGGGCCCGACCAGTTCCATCCGAACGACTCTGATTCCGACGACCGAACTTCCGACGACCGTGCCCGTGCTTGGCTCCATTCATTCGCTCGTGGACCTTCCCGCTGCCGCACGAATCTCCGTGCAGCGCCGCGCGGCGTAGCTGTTCAGTCGAAGCCGGAACCAGCGGACGTGATGCTGAATCAGCGTCAGTCCTGCACTGGCCGCGAGATTCGATACAGCACATGTCGCCTGAGTGCATGGCCTTCGGAGACGAGCGGATGTTCGAAGTCATCGGCAGGGTTGTACGTCATCCCGAGTCGCTCCATGACGCGGCGTGATCTGATGTTCGAAACGGCCGTCATCGCAACGATCTCCGACAGATGCTGCTGGTGAAAGCCAAACTCCAGCGTTGCACGGGCACCTTCGCTGGCAAGTCCCTGTCCCCAGTATTCGGGCATCAGCCTCCAGCCGATTTCAACGCACGGCGTGAAATGAGCTTCAAAACGGGGAACAGCGAGTCCGATGAAGCCGACGAAACGAGCTGCTTCCGGAATCTCGACAGCCCAGTATCCGAAGCCGTGAGTTTCGTGATGAAGCTGCATACGGTTCCACATGGCCGCCGTGTCGTCACGCGACATCAGTGACGGGAAGAACTCCATCACGCGAGCATCCTGGCCCATCGCAACGAGAGATTCAAAGTCGTCGTCGTGCCAGGGACGCAGCAGCAGTCTTTGGGTCCGAATGGCCATGGAGCAATCTCCTGCCGATGTGGTCTGCCTGCAACAAGCGACAGCCAAAACAACAAGGGGCAGCGATTGCTGCCCCTTGATCATCGAAAACTCTCGTTGAATTAGCGGAACGGCGCAAGCCGTCCGGTAACGCGAAACCGGAGGGCTCGAAACCGAAGGGCTCGCACCCTTCCGCTATTTGGTGCGCTAGCTGACGTATTCGCGAGTCTTCTCGAGACCTGGCAGAGGAATCGGGTAGCGACCTTCTTCGTCGGCCTTCAGCGGAGATTCTGATTCCAGAGTCAGTTTTTCGATCTCTGGTGCGAACTCGTGTTCGCAGTTCATCATCTGTTCCAGAGTCATTTCCTGGCCAGTGTGAGCTGCCATGCGACCCATGGAAGTGACCAGGCTTGCCATACAGCCTCGTTCGACTTCGTTGTACTTTTCATTGTTGCGGATGGCGGCAATCAGATGCTTCCATTCGTCAACGTACGGGTTGTTGGTTTCGTTGCCGAATGACCAGACCAGGTTCTTGTCGTCCAGGTTGTGGCCCTTGTAGATTCGAGCGCGAGATGGCCAGTGACCGCCGTTGGAAACCACGGCAATGCCCTTGGTTCCGTGAGCATAGCTGGAGAAGTCCTGGTAGCAGCCTGGCATCGTGCGACCGTCCATGAACAGCTTGGTGCCGTCTTCGAAGGTGTATTCCATGGAGTACACGTCGAAGTTCTGGTCAACGCTGTCACCGCGGTAATGACGACCACCGAAGGCAATACACTTCACTGGCCATGCATTCTTCATCCAGCAGCTTTCGTCGATGTTGTGAATCAGGAAGTCACTCACAGCACCACCGCTCAGCCACAGGAACGCATGGAACTTGCTGATCTGCCACAGCAGCTCGCTGACACCTTCCGGCTTTGGTCCGGTGGCTGCTGTTCCGGTTGGACCGGCCACGCGGTAGGCTCGCAGCATTGTCAGGTCACCGATTTCGCCGTTCTGAATTCGGTCGAACAGTTCACGACGCGCTTCGCAGTGACGACACATCAGACCGACAGCAACCTTCAGATTCTTTTCGATGGCCTTGTCGTTCAGAGCCAGCATGCGCCTGGTGGTTGGGCCGTCGACGGTGACCGGCTTTTCCATGAAGACGTTGAGACCCTTTTCGATGGCGTAGGTGTACATGACCCATCGAAACGCCGGCGGAGTTGTCAGAATCACAACGTCGCCAGGCTTCAGAACATCCATCGCCTTCTTGTATGCGTCGAAACCGACGAAGCGTCGTTCTGGTGGAACATCCATCTTGCCGGAAGTGCCATGTTCCGCATTCAGTCGGCCGTAGCTGCCTTCGATATTCTTTTCGAACACGTCCGCCATGGCGACCAGCTTCAGTGGTCCGTTGTCGACTGCGAACGCATTGCCTACGGCACCGGTACCACGACCGCCGCAGCCAACGAGTGCCAGCTGAATGGTGTTGTCTTCGCCCGCATAGGCGCCGATTGCCGGTTTGGAAAGCAGGGTCGTTGCTGCTGCGGCTGCAACGCCGGAGGTCTTCAGAAAGTTGCGACGTGATGGACCGGAGGTTGTTGTCATCGGAATGCTCCGCTGGTTGAGGTGGGTTGGCTGGATGAGAAAAATGTCCCAGCCGACAGTGAGAAGTTCTTCAGGAGGCTCCAAAATCCGGGCCTCCGGCAGGCCAAGCATTATGGCGAGGACTCGTGCAAGAAAAAACTCAGGCCGACACAATCCCTTTTTTCTGTCCAATCTGACGCGGCTGCTGGGCAAATTTGCTCCTTGCTTGCAGTTGTTGCCGCCTGCCAGCCGGCGGTTTGAGCCCATTCGCAACCAGTGCCGTTCAAAGTGGGTAATTTCTTGTGCGAATCCCGTTGCGATTCCGTTCCGATCAGGACAGATCGAAGTACTTTGATTTCGAGGAGTTTTGCCGTGGCTGGGCCCGTTCCGGAAGGTTCGAAATTTCTAAAGCTCGTGTTGTCGTTCGTGTGCCTTGGAGCATTCGGGGGCGGCTGCACGGCTGGATACTTCGCCTACTGTGCCGTCGTCGAGGCAAAACAGTCGCTCGACTGGCCGAAAGCGACCGGGACAATCACACGATCTGAAGTCGATGTCACGGTCACGAAGGACCGCGACCACGACCGTGATCGCAATCGGCACCACGAAGAAACGCGTTCCTATTCTGCAGCAATCGAATACGAATTCACCGTCGATGGAACAGTTTACACCGGTACTCGAATCATGGTGATCAGTGATCAGTTTGGAAGCAAGGACTGGGCCAAAGCAACCGCGGCAAGGTTTCCTCGAGGAGGGAACGTCGCAGTGTCGTATGATCCGGCAGATCCGAATCGCTGCGTTCTGGAACCTGGACGCTGGGGCGGTGCGGCCTACCTGATGATCATCGCTGGCGTGTTCGGTCTGTTTCCTCCGCTGGTCCTGAAGGCAATCTGGTCGACGAAGCCCGTGAAGACGGGATGGCACCCGGAAACTCGTGATCAGCGAATCCTGAAAGGAATTGAGATTCGCGAACGAGTCCTTCAGTTTGAGCCAGGAAATCTGGTTCACCTGCAGCGCGACTCCATAAGCCTGCTGTCGGTCATCGGAGGAGCTGTCATCGCGGGGTTGATTCTGGGAGGCCTGTTCGGCCTGGCTCCCGCGTTGTACTTCTTTAGCGGTCGTGGTCCGGTGTTTATTGGACAGTTCTATCTGTGTGCATCGCTGGTCGCAGCCACTGTTTGCGCCATCTGGCTGTGGCTGGACAATCGGCCTCGGGAAACTCGGATTGAATGGTCATCGCAGCTGATTCACCTTGCTGTTGGATCCAGCTCAACAGATGTTGGATTCAGCGACATTCAGGAATTGACGGTGACCGCTCCTGTACCAAAGCGTTCCAGCAATTCGGATCAGCAGCCCAGGAACATTGCTGTGCGCATCAACCTGCTGACCGGCGGCAGGACCTACATCCTGGCAGAAGCCGAATGCCCGGAAACGGCCCTGCGACATATTCGCTCAAAGATGACCTCTACCGCACGACAGCTTGCGGATTCCATGAACGTGACACTGCGGGATTAAGTCACTTCCCACGGCAAAGCGGCCCGGTACCAGCGGGCCAGTACATGACAGCGGGTTCAGCACAGAATCGCATACGGGAAGCTGACGCATCCCGCTCGCTATGTGCCGTCTGCACTCCAATTTGCATTCTTCATTCTCCAATAACCATTAATCCTTTCCTCACAGCGAAAGCCGTATTTTTTGCTGCGTGGTTCTTCAACGTGCCACAGCGGAACGGTACTCGGTGGGCTGATGCCCAGCCGCTCGCCTTTTTGGGCGCACGGAATGATCAGCGGATGGGCAACCACCGCGGGCCTTGTGTTTTCTGCTCGGATTTCGGTGGCGGGTTTGTTATCTTCAGGTTCCTTCCTGACACCACTGACCTCGCCGAGGGTCCTGCCGATGGCTTTTCTTCGTTCCCGCCGATCCTGCCTGCAACATGCCGCCTGTGGTTTTGGTTCGCTCGCGCTGGCGGATGCTCTGCGCGCGGCGGATGTCTCCGGACTTCCGCAGCCTCATTTTCCGGCGAAGGCCAAACGAGTCATCTTCCTGTTTATGCAGGGTGGACCTTCGCAGATGGATCTTTTCGATCCGAAGCCGTTCATTCAGAAGATGCATGGGAAGCCGATCGATTCGCCTCTCAGCAAGAATGTCCTGCAGGTCGGCACCGAGAGGTTCCTCGCACTTGGTACTGCCGTTCCGGTCAAACCCCGCGGTCAGTGCGGCATGAAGATTTCAGATCTGCTGCCGCATCTGGGCACGATTGCGGACGACGTCTGCCTGCTGCGAGGAATGAATGCGGACAATCCTCAGCACATGCCCGCAGAACTGCAGCTTCACACCGGTGTGGTGAATGATGCTCGACCTTCGATGGGTGCATGGATCAGCTATGGACTGGGGTCGGAGAATCGCAACCTTCCCAGCTTCGTCACGATCAATCCTCATTCCGACGTTCGCTACTACGGATCGTCATGGCTGCCGGCGTCTCATCAGGGTACGAAGCTGATTGCGAGCCCTGATGATCGCACACCGCCAGTCGAGAACCTTCGCAATATCTCTCCCACGGAGACGGCTCAGCGCGCCCGACTGTCGCTGGTGCGTCAGATGAATCACCGACTGGCGGCGCAGTATCCCGATGACGGAGCGATGGAGGGAATGATCGATTCCATGGAGCTGGCGTTCCGCATGCAGACGACCACTCCGGAACTTGTCGATCTGTCCAGGGAATCGAAAGAGACTCTGGACCTGTATGGCGTTGGCCACGGTGAAGCCGACCGAAACGCTCGCGCCTGTCTGCTGGCTCGCAAGATGAGCGAAGCGGGTGTGCGCTTCGTTCAGGTAACCATGGGAGGCTGGGATCATCATGGCGATATCCGAGGCAATCTGCCTCGGTTGTGTGCTCAGACGGACCAGCCGGCGGCGGCACTTGTGAAAGATCTGAAGCAGCGAGGATTGCTGGACGACACGCTTGTGCTGTGGTGTGGCGAGTTTGGTCGAACGCCATGGAGCCAGGACCTGAGCGGCACGTCACCGATTGAGACTCATGGTCGTGAACATCAGCCGGAGAGCTTCTGTGCGTGGATGGCTGGCGGCGGAGTCAAAGGCGGCCTGACGTGGGGAGCGACCGATAACATGGGTTATCGAGTCATCGAGGGACGCATTCACATTCACGACCTTCATGCCACGATGCTGCATCTGATGGGTCTCGATCATACGCGTCTGACATGGCGTCATATCGGCCGCGACTATCGACTGACCGACGTCCACGGCTCCGTTGTGCAGGAAATACTCGCGTAGCACTGGTCTGAGACGTGTGTCGCTGAGTTCTATTGTGTCGGACGTTTGTCATACTGCCTGCAGAATTCCACGGCAGATGCGGAGGCGAGAATGCAGAAGCCAGACGATCAGGGACCCACCACCCGATCAAGCGTCAGTTCATCTCCCGAGACGGCTCCACGCGGTGATCATTCACAGACCAATGATCATGCACAGAGCAATGCCATTCCTCCGTGGGGAATTGCTGAACTTCCGGCCCCGAAACCGCTGGGTCTGAAAAATCTGGCGGGCCTGATAGGTCCCGGCATTGTGATGTGCGGCATTCAGATCGGTGGCGGCGAATGGTTGTTTGGTCCGGACATCACGGCCAAGTATGGCGGCGGTCTGATGTGGATCGCGACGATCGCCATTATTACTCAGGCGTTTTACAACATCGAATGCGGTCGGTACGCGTTGTACTGTGGCGAACCTGTGTTCACAGGGTTCATGCGAACCAGTCCGGGACCTCGGTTCTGGATGGGTGTGACGCTGCTGCTGAGTCTGACGTTTCTGATTCCTGGTCTTTCGACGAATGCGGCCGTATTGATCGCAACGCTCTGGCTGGATCGTCCGCCCGGACTGGAAGATGGCACGCTGGTCAATGGGATTGCGTATGCGTGTGTTGGTCTTGTTGTGCTGCCGGTTCTTGTTGGCGGCAAGGTGTATGACACACTGCAGTTCATCATGACGGTTAAGGTATTCGCCGTTCTGGGGTTTTGTCTGTTCATCGGTGTGTTCTTCGTGAATGCTCAGGGCTGGCTGGACGTCTTCAGTGGCTTCCTGAAGTTTGGCAATGTCCCAGTCGCTGATTCGGAGGGCCGTGAACAGGTCGTCAACGTGTTTGCGTTCTTTCGAGAACATGGTTCGCTGCCCGTTCTTTCACTGACCAACATCGCGATGCTCGGTGCTTTTGCCGGCTACGCAGGCGGAGGAGGCCTGAGCAATTCGTCCTACAGCAACTTCGTGCGCGACAAAGGCTGGGGCATGGGAAGCCAGGTGGGTGCCATTGCGAGCGCTGTTGGCGGCCACAACATTACTCTCAGTCACACCGGCCGGATCTTCGAACTGACCGCTGAGAATCTGCGGCGATGGAAAGGCTGGTGGAAGTACATCCTGTCCGATCAGCTGCTCGTCTGGGTCCCCGGCTGTTTCATGGGAATGGCACTGCCGGCGCTGATGTCGATTCAGTTTGCAAAGCAGTCTGAGATGTTTGCGAACAAGGACAAGATTCCGTATTCCCAGCCTCTGATTACTTCGGACGGAATTCTTCATTCGACGGAAGCCGGCAGCTGGGCACCGACGCTGTGGGCCATCTCGATCATCGTGGGACTGCTCGTGTTTCTTCCCAGCCAGATGTCGATCGTGGACGACTTTGCTCGCCGATGGACCGATATCCTGTGGTCCGGAAGTCGTCGCATTCGAACGATGCTGAAGGATCATCAGGTCAAGAATGTCTATTACACCATTCTGTTCGTGTACGTCTTCTGGACGTTTGTTGTCACCACAATCTTCCTGAGCTTTGGCGATGCGCCGAAGCTGATGGTGACGGTCATTGCCAACTTTAACAACATCGCATTGGCCGCCACGGCCTTCCATATTCTGTGGATCAACTGCCGGCTGCTGCCGGAACCACTCCGTCCCGCATGGTACTGTCGCATAGGCATCGCGAGCTGCGGGCTGTTCTACACGGGCCTTGCGACGATCGTGTTCTGGACGAAAGTGCTGCCGGAGATAAAGAAGCTGTTCACAGTGTAGAGCAGTTGTCCTCAACTGCTCCGCCACACAATCGCATGCAAACAGAGAATCGCAGTTGAAAACGCAGACGGCTGAGGACAGCCGTTTTACACTGGGCCGACAACCGACGTGATCTGCTTCAGGTCGGTCAGCAGTCGGTCAGGTCGAGTTGTCGGGTTCTTCAGCACGTCGGCCGAGACTTCAAGTCCCGATTTTTCTGCCGCCAGCAGGGCAGTCTTCATCCCGGTGGCCTTTGCCGGCACAAGATCCGTCATCAGACGACAACTGATATGCAGAGTCTCTTCGGGCCGAATGCCGATGCTTCGCAGCTGACTGACGGCATCCGCAAACAGCGACTTTGACGGTTTCTTCACGCCAAACGCGCTGGATAAAATCAGTGTCTGAGGTCGGAAGACTTCATGCAGCGGGGGCAGTTCCCCCTGCATCGAAAGTGCGCGCAGCATCTGCACGAAGGTAAACGACTGGCCATCGGCTAAACATCCCTGCATCACGCCATTCCCGCAAATGTGACTCATCGCCAGAACCGCATTTGCCCTTGCTTCTGTCGCCTGAAGATTGGCGTGAAAAAAGTAAGCGACCTTCTCACTGAACTCATCAAGATCACCATACTGACCCTCGTCAAATGAGTATTCCTTTTCGAACAGCTTTGCGATCAGAGCCTGCCAGACATCGACAAGGCTGACTTCTGTCACGTCACCCTTTGCGGATGCTCGCATCGACATGCGTTCGATCGTCGACTTGTAGATTCCAATCATCGACTGCCACGGCGGACCGGGCTTTCGATACATGTGATTCCACATGTTGAACTCATGGATGGTCTTATCCAGCGCGATCTGAAGGCGGGTTTCTTCAGCAGGCAGAATCGTGTAATGCCCGTCGGAAACTCGCAGGAGCGTTCCGTAGACATCCCAAAGCACAAGCTTGATTCCCGGCAGAGGGGCAATCGATGGTGTTGCGGTGACAGGCACCAGCTTTGGCACTTTCGGCCAGATCAGTTTTCGCCCGTCGAGGGCATCTGCATATTCAGCGAGTGACAGCGACATTGAGTTGTAGCGCGGCAGTCAAATTGGTGGAGGCGACAATTCTAAGGGAGTCGCATTGTGGCAGCAGAAGCGGGCTGAGGAAATAATGATTGCCGGGCAGACTGCAAATCGGAAGGAGCAAAATGAAAGAGGCCTTGTCAGCTTCCACAGACAAGGCCTCTCTCTAATGAATGCTCGCAAATGAACAGAAACAGGAGAACAGACTGATCATCTCCATATGAACCACGCGAGCACCGTCCGGAGCCCCCGGACCGGGATGGAAAATCGCCCCAAAGCGAACTTCAGGACGAATGAACCCGAAAAGAATCGCACTTCGCATGATCAAACGAAGTGCCAGGTCCATCACATTGCAAGCGCTGTGCCAGTCGGCACACTCACCTGCGGGCAGGAATATATCCAGCAGTACAGGCGTTGCCAAGACAACTGTACAGGAAATTGCTTTTTCAATCGTCAGAACGGGTGCCGCATTCTGCCTTGGCAGCAAGCCAGACTGATGAATTCTGCGTCACCTGGCCTCTCGCCACCTGCGATTCCAGTTCCTTGTCACGTGATCGTGAAGACCACCACCTCCGACCACGGCCCCGATCCGGTGTTGTTGGGGTAAGAGGCATAGGCCCGGATCCACGCACGATACGTCCCTTTCGGCAGAACGATCGATGGAAGATGCTGAGTCCCCCGCAGAGTCTGTTCGCGAATGACGGCGATTCCGCGATCATTCTGCACCCAAAGGTCATAGCTGGCTTCGAGGTCTTCCCAGGTGAATCGCAGAACAGGACCTGTTTCGACTGTCAGTTTTGCCTTGCCACCAATCTGAAACTCATCCGGCTCACTCCAGCGTCCGATTGCCGACTGGCCGCCGGAACCAAGGTCCGTGATGGCGGCGACCTGCCAGATGTAACGTCCCGCCGGCAATGTGTGTGTCGTTACGAACGTGTCGTAGTTCCCAAGGAGACTGGAAACCCCGGTTCGGTCCACGATTCGCCCGGTCACGGCATCTTTGACCAGCACGTCATAGGCCTGAGCGCCGCTCACTGGCATCCACGTCAGCTTCGGATTGTCTTCGTATGTGTCGGACCGTGGAACGATGTCCTGACGAGGCTGAATGGTGGTGTCATACGGGACAGACCATGCCCC
>VFQT010000622.1_pt1 | contig 50298 bp, 42 predicted proteins | sample 3512381 | NCBI WGS metagenome assembly VFQT01 (sample SAMN10412376, study PRJNA504923) | tailings metagenome | isolation source: Relicate 2 Philex TSF3 active mining site | place: Philippines: Tuba, Benguet | collected 2017-08-29 | reverse complement strand
AGGTAGTCGCCGTGGATGAGGATGGAGCTGTGGGCTCCGTCGTGGGACCAGATGCCGGCCTCGCGGGTGAGGTCGAACGACCAGAGGATGTCGGCATCGGGGACCGCAGCAGGCACCGGAACGGGCAGGGCGTTGGTGCCGCGGAGGTTGAGGTAGGCGGCTTCGGTGACGAACGGGCCCTGGTTGCCATTGGCCTGGCCCCGGATGTCCAGGCATTGGACCACGCCGCGGTTGTCCACCAGGTAGACGCGGTCGCCTTCGACGGTGACCGGCGAGGCCATGCCGGTCTTGGGCCAGTCGTGGTAGATGTCCTCCTCGCGCTTGGGAACGGCCAGTTGCCATTCGAGGGCTCCGGTGGCTTCGGAGAGGCAGAGCATGACGCCGCGGTCTCCGGTGCGCCGGGGATCCCGGGGCAATTCGTTGTTGGTGCCTACGAACACCCTTCCCTGGGAGATGACCGGGGTGGAATGGGATTCGGTGCCCGGAGCCCCGAGGGGAACGCTCCACCGGAGGTGCGTCGCGTTCGTCGGATTGAACGTGGCGGGCAGGTTGATCTCGGGGGAGGTCATGTTCCGGGACCAGGCTTCGCCCAACTGGGGGCGATCGGCGGCCTGAAGGGATATCAGGACCGTGAGAGCCGACAGTGCCAGGGCACGGGAGATCATGGGAATGACGCTAGTGCAGGGCACGCGTCGACGGAACACCTATCGTCGAGGAGGAGCCGTCGGGAGTGGTCCCACCGGCGGACACAAAAGCCGGCGTTCTCGCAGGTTTCCGGGTGATTGGGTGTGATTGGGGACAGGCTCCGAAGGCGACGACTGGCGGGGGAATGATGGAGGGTCGGAGCGGATTTTCTCGATGATCGGAAAGAATCGGGTCGAGGCCTGCGAATCCTCTCCTGACTATGAAACCATTAGACCTTGTTGGCCCTTGGAACTATGCCCTCGATCATTTCCTGAAATCCTTCCTCGAGGTGGCCTTCCCGGTGATCGCGGCGGTGATCGACTGGAAGGTGACTCCCGTGTCGCTCGACAAGGAATTGCGCGAAATCATGCCTGAAGCACAACCGGATCCCGAGCGCTTCGACAGGTTGTTCCAGTTCCGCCTGATCAGCGGGCTGGATGCGTGGTTGCTCATCCACTTCGAGTTCAACAATCACCCGGATCCGGACCTCGAGAATCGCCTCGATGAACGGTGCCGGCGCCTCTTCCAGCGCTTTGGAGTGGGTGTCACCCACGTGACCTTCTTGGCTGGGATGGATTGAGGCCGGTGGTGTGCCTTTCACCGCACGGAGGCGGGCTTCGACGGGGGGAACGACTCGGCCCGAGGCCACGGCTGCAGACCTCCCGGTCACAGCCGTGCCGAGGTCGTGGGTCGTGGGCGATATACCGTTGCGGTCGATGGGCGGTCGATGGGGCGCGTTCCAAGGGTCTGCTGGGCTTTTGGGCGGGGTCCGGGTAGGGTTTCCGCATGATCCGTTTCGGCTCGTTGGAGCTGAAGTCCAACCTGTTCCTGTCGCCGCTGGCGGGCTACACGAACCTGCCGTTCCGCCTGGTGGCGCGCGAGATCGGGGGGCTCGATCTGGCGACCACCGACCTGGTCAACGCCCGTTCCCTCATCGAGGAGAATCCCAAGGCCTTCAAGCTCATCGAAACGAACGAACGGGATCGGCCTCTGGCGGTCCAGTTGTTCGGTTCGGTGCCCGAGGAGATGCGCGATGCGGCGGTGATGCTCCAGGAACGCGGGGTGAGCGCCATCGACATCAACATGGGCTGTCCGGTGCGCAAGGTGTGCCGGGTGGGTGGCGGCTCCGCGATGATGGTGGAGCACGAACGGACGCAGCACCTGGTGCGGACGATGGTGGACGCGTTGCGCATCCCGGTGACGGCCAAGATGCGCCTGGGTTGGGACGACGACAACCTGACCGCCCCCGACCTGGTCCGGGCGCTGGAAGATGCCGGCATCGCCGGAGTGTTCATCCATGGGCGGACCCGGGAACAGGGGTTCTCCGGCTCGGTGAATCTCGCGGGCATCCGCAAGGTGGTGGAGGCGGCACGGACGATCCCGGTCATCGGCAATGGTGACGTGACAACGCCCGAGGCGGCCGTGCACATGAAGTCCGAGACCGGGTGCACCGGCGTGAGCATCGGGCGGGGAGCCTTTTATGATCCTTGGATCTTCGTGCGCACGCAGGCGCTGATGCAGACGGGGGTGCTGCCGCCGGAGCCGGGCATCGACGACCGCGTCCGGGTCATGTCCCGGCATCTGGACCTGATGGTCGAGGTGTTCGGGGAGCGCCACGGGTGTGTGATGTTCCGCAAGATCGCCCCCTGGTATGCCAAGCGGTTCGGCCCGGCCAACGAGTTCTGCAAGAAGGTCGTGCGACTGGAGTCCCGGGCCCAATATCTGGAGATCGTCGACGCTTACCTGCGGTGGCGCCGGCAGTTTTGTGACGAGTCGGGTCAATTGCTGCCCCGCTACCAACTCGCACCGATGGTCGCCAGCTTCATGCGCCCCGCCGGAGACGACGACACGCCGGCCAGCGTGCGTCGAGAGGCCATCCCGGTGCCCAAGGGGCCGGTCGAAGTCTGGTGACCGGGAGGCGGTGGGCCCGGATCGGGTTCAACCGCGCTTCTCGGCGACCACCCAGGCGTTGAAGAGCCCGTATTTCAGCGGGGAGCAGTTGAGGACGAAGTCGATCCAGCCCGGCACGGTGCGGTCGGTGCAGGCGACGTCGACCAGGCGGCACCCGGTGCGTTCGAGAAAAAATCCCAGATCCAACGCATTGGTGCACACGATGGCATCGTCATCGGGGGTGAAGGGTTCCTTGATGATCGGGGTCATCCGCTCGAAGCGGACCCGGTCGGGCGCACTGCGCATCTGATGGCGCCGCTCGAGCAGGCCTTGCAGGTTGTGCCACTTGTGGGCGAGTCCCCGCATGCGCGGATGGTAATCGCGCCAACCCAGGAACCGCAGGAAGTTGGGGCTGCTCAGGATGATGCGGCCCCCCGGGGCGCACACGCGAACCGCCTCGGCGATGAAGGCCTCGGGATCCTGCACGTGCTCGACCACGTTCAGCGCACCCACCCGCTGGAAATGGCCGTCGGGGTAGGGGAGACGGTTCCCGTCGTACAGCAGGCAGCGGTTGGTGAAAGCACGGGTGCGCTCGATGTTCGGCGCCGAGACATCCACGCCATGGGCCTCGAACCCTTCGCGGGTGAGTTGGGCCACGACCTGTCCCACGCCGCATCCGATGTCGAGCAAACGGCCTCCGGGCATCGTCGGCCGGAGCGCTCCGGTGAACTTGGCGTAGAAGGCGGCATCCCAGTTGGCGAGGATGTCGGCATAGGCCGTGTCGTCACGGACGTGGTCGAGATGGCTGGGTGTGGAGGCCATGGTCAGTCGGCCGATGCGGGCTTCGGTGCCAGGACGAGGATGCCCACCAGCAGCAAGCCGGCGGCCACGGCCGAAAGGCTGACCCACAAGGCTTGGTGGGGCGGATCGAAGCGGTATTCGATGGTGTGTTCGCCGGCCGCGACCGCCACGCCTCGCATGAGGAAGTTGGCCCGCAACAACGGCGCGGGTTGTCCATCCACGGTCACCTTCCAGTCGGGATGCCAGCGATCATTGAGCAGCAAGATTCCCGCTGCGCTCGAGCGGGTCTTGACCGTGATGTGCTTGGGCGCGTATCGGGTGATGGAGGCCTCGGAGGGTCCGACCGTGGGTGACGGAGAGCTTCCGGCGATCGTCTCCGAGACGAGGACTTGCCGGGTCGGATCCCATTCGGGGGCGCGAAGCTGCTGCAAGGTTTGCGCGTCGCCGAGACCGGCCTGCCAATCGGTGTAGAACTTCGCGCGGGGCAGGGTGCCGGTGAATTCGAGCACCGCGAACGGTCCGGTCTCGGAACGGGTGGCGGTGAGCAACTGCACCACGTCGGCGGTGGCGGTCGAGGCGTTGGGGGGAGTGACTCCCGGCTTGAGTCCGAGACCGAAGGGCATCTTGAGGCGGATGCGCTTCTGCACGGGATCCACCATGCCGTTGAGTTGGTCGACCACGTCCTTCGATCCGAGGATGTACCGGGTGTTGGTCAGTTGCCACAGACGACCCACCAGCGGCAGGTTGTTCTGATTGTCCATCAGGCCCAACGCCCCGAAGTAGGCCGTCTCCAACTCGGGCACGCGCGGCATCTGCGAGATGTCCAGCGACTGGATGTTGAAATACTGGAACTGGTTCTCCAGCCACTCCTTCTGCAGGAAGGTCCATGAAAGGGCGGCTTCGCCGCCGACCAGCGGACCCTGCCGGTGCGGGTCGAGGAAGGCCGTCACCCGTTGCTCCCAGGGCCGTTCCTTGAGCAGGTCGAGCACCGGGTTCGACTGGTAGCGCGTGACCCAATCGTACGATTTCACCCAGGGCGTGTTGGCCCGATAGAGATCGGCCGCCAGGACCAGACCCAAGAGGATCCAACCGATCCGGGCTCGAGCGCCCTGGAAGACGCCGGTGATCATTCCGGTCACGAGGACCAGGTTGACAGCGAAGAACCCCAAGGCCTTCCAGACCTCTCCGATGGAGAATTCCGCAGTGGCCGGTGGGCCCATGTGGAATTCGATGCCGCGGAGGTGGGCTCTCAGTTCGGACGCACTCCCCGCGTAGTTCAGAGCGCCCACCGCCGCGATCGCGAAGCACGCGAAGGCGCCGAAGACCCACTTCACCTCACCGGCAGCGGCCGTTTTTCGCCAGGCGGCCAACTGATCCTTCCACCCGCCCCAGCGTTCCTTGCCCGAGGTCAGGGATCCGCGAGCGATGGCTTCGAGCCCATAGGCGAAGAGCACCCAGAGCGCGAGGTGCATCACATGCAGGAACTTCGAGGGGATGCGGATGGTCGAGAGGTAGGGAATGGAGAAGAAGATCCGGTAGAACGGGGCGAAGTGTCCCCAGGACAGGGCGAGGGATCCTGCCGCCACGGCGCACCAGAACCAGACCATGCGCCGTTCCGTTTCCGAGTACGGCGATTGCCGTTTCCGGATCGACGAGGCGGCGGCGTAACTGGCCACCAGCACCACCAAAATCCCCGCGTACTCGCCGGCACCGCTGAAGCGTCCCTTGGCCGTCCCATCGAAGCCCACGGCACCCCAGTAGGCTCCGCCGTCCGGGCTGTCCATGCGGTAGCCGAAGAGTCCGGGCACCACGATCCGCAGCGACTCCACCGGAGGCAGGCTGACCGCGGAGGCGAACTGCCATCGCTGCGCCTGGCTCTCCCGCGTCTGGGCCATGCCCGAGACGCCGACGATCTGGGTGCCCACGAGGGTGGACAGAGAGTGCGCGGCCAGCCATGCCGCACAACAGGAGACCATCCCCAGGCGAAGGAGTCCGGCCAGCCAACCCCTGGATTTACCGGAGGAACCGGCGACGGTCGCCATGATCGTGAAGGCGGCGACCAGCAGGCTGAAGATGGCCCCCACGTCCGCTCCCTCGGTGACGCAAAAGCCCACGGCAAGGCCTGCAAGAGGGATCTGCACCCAGGAGCGCCAACCTGTCTCCTTCATGGACCGCGCCAGCAATCCCATGGCCAGCAGGGCGAAACCCTGGGTCAAGGCCTTGGGCGGCAGTCCCCAGCAGGCGTAAGAGACCGGGTTGCTGTTGAGCGCGGCCGCCAGGCCGACCAGGATTCCCGTCCGCCGACTCAGGCCGGCCTGTCCGCAGAACCATGCCGCCGAGATCCCGAGGAAAAACAGCGAGAGCGGAACCTGCAACTTGGCGAAGGCGACCGCGTCCCTGAGCGCCATGAAGAGGGCCAAGGTCAGGTTGATCTGGGCGCTGGGGGCCACCTCTCCCAGCCAGTTCAGGGGCAACCAAAGGCCGCTGAACGCTTCGTGCGCCCGGTTGGCCTGCGAGAGGAGGATGCCGAGGCTCCCGTCATTGGAGAACAGCACCTGCTCCGGCCGGAAGACCGCGGAGAACAGCAGGGCGATGGGGACGCCTACAGCCAGGAGCGTGAGAAGCCAAAAAGGTCGACGCTTGGATTCGTTCATGGGCATCGGGAGGGGCGATCGGTCTGGGAGGGCGGGGTCCCTTTGGTGGCGATGGGTTGGATCAGTTCATCCGCACGGCTGGGTTGTCCTCGCAGTCGACGCAGAAGATCCCTCGTCCTGACTGCCGCCGTGCCCGCCAGGCATGTCCACGGTCCCAGCAGTTCGCTCCGGATCCGGGAGAACTCGGTCGCCTTTTCCGGTTGGAGACGGGCCATCATGTCCATCTTCACCTGGATCCTGGCCGCCATGACACAGGCGCCACGGGCCCGTCGGAGGGCGTTCCTGAGCGGTCCCTCGTCGAACCAAGGCAGGATGCGCTGTATGACATGCCATTCGTCGCGGATGGTGAGGTTGGCGTCGTACAACTGTCGACTGGACTCGTTGAAAGGGTGCAACCGGTGGTGGCAGAGGTATTCCGGGATCTCGATGATGTCGGATGAAAGGGTGGCCCACTGGGCGAAGAAGAGGACATCCGCCATCTGCGGCAGGTTTTCGAAGCGACAGAGCGGTGGTTGGAAGTCGGTTTTGAAGACCACCCCCGGCAACAGGACGGTTCGCAGGTCGGAGTGGGGGGTCAGGAATTCGTTCCGACCCACGTGGCGTGCCGGGCCGACGGGCCTGCGCACGGGTGGGCCCACGACCCTTCCCTGCTGATCGATGTAATCGTTGAGGCTGTAGCCCAGCGCGCCACCGGGGGCCTCGGCCAAGGCGGGGAGCACCTTGGTGAAGAAGTCGGGTGTCACCAGATCATCGGCCATCAGCAGGTGCAGGTACCGGGTCTCGGAGGCGAACTCGAGACAGCGGTTCAGGTTGCCGATGACCCCCAGATTGGTGGGGTTCTGATGGAATTCGCAGGCGATTCCCCTGAAGCCCTTCACCAATTCCGGGGTGCGATCGGTGGAGCCGTTGTCGATGACCACCACCCGATCGGGGCGACGTGACTGCGTCGCCAGGCACTCCAGCGTCGTCTGCAGGAAGCGTTCGCCGTTGAAGACCGGGATGACGGTGGTGAGTTCCATGGAAGAGATTAGGGAACCGGCGGCGTGCTGCGGATCACAGCCGTCGCAGGTAGGCGCCCGGCCAGTGGGTGAGATTGCGGCTGAGACCGCTTTCGTTGAAGAGCCAGGCCGGTTGCTCGAGGACGAACTCGGGGTGGGCTCGGGCGAACTCGGTGGCGGCGGCCGTCGGGTGGTCCCAGGTCCATTCGGGGCGTCCGCGCGGGACATCGTGCAGGTCTTTCATGATCCCGTCGGTGGCCACGATGTAGGAACCCGGCGTCACCAGAGCTTGATAAGCCTCGAGCTCAGCGGCCACATGCCCCTTGCTGTGATCGGAGTCGAGGATGACCAGAACGGTTTCGCCCGGCTTCAGGTGGGAACGGACTTGTTCCAACGTGGCGGGCGCGGTGGAGCTCCCCTCGATGAGAGTGATGAGGCCGCCCAGTTCGTGGGCCTCGATGCTCTTGCGGTTGTGTGGTCGGATCTCGATGTCGACGCCGATCACCCGTCCCTTGCCCATCGCCTTGAACAGGGAAGCGTAGAGGATGAGCGAGCCTCCGTGGGCCACGCCCGTCTCGATGACCACGTCGGGCTTGACCCGATAGAGCACCTCCTGGATGCGGACGATGTCCTCGGGCAGCTGGATGACCGGCCGGCCCATCCAGGAAAACGTGTAGGAGTAGCGCTGGTTCCAGCCCACCTTGAGCCATTGTTCGGAAATCAGGTCGAAGGCGCGGTCGGAGTACAGCGGTATGGTTTCGGTCTGACCGTGGTCTTCGAGGGACAGGGTCTTCTGATCGGTGTCGAGGGTCAGTTTCATCGGAGAATCTGGAGACGGCCGCGGTAGCCGAGGGTTTTCAGGACCGAGGCAATCTCCCCGGCGTAGTTGGGGTTGGCAATCAGGATGAGTTCGAGCCTCAGGACACGAGGGTCGCTCGGGGCCACCACCGGGACGCGGCTGCCGGGGATCACGCATCCCTGCTTGGCGGCATTGGAGTCGATGACGCAGGTCGGGTGGACCGACTGGAGTTGGTTGACCAGCGCCACGCCCTTGGCACCCGCACCCCAGATGGCCCAACGACCCGAGGGGCTCCCGCTGTCGACCTGTCGCTCCACGGCGTTGAGGCGCTGGCGGGCGACCCGGGCGAACGGAGCCAACTGGTCGTTCGGTCGCCGCGGCGGCGGGTTCGGCGCCCGGTGCGTCTTGGCGAGCCGCAGTTCGAGGCACTGATACTGGCCCTGGAAGACTCCGGTCTGGCGGATCACCCGGAATCCGGCCCTCCGGCACAGATGGGCCAGGGCTCCCATGGTGAAATAGTTGCAGTGCTCGTAGAACACGTCCCAAAGACAGCGGTTCTGGATGATCCACTCCAGCCGGGGCGTCTCGATCACCACCAACGGGTCGCCGGCGGCGCGGGCCATGGCGGCCAATCCCTCGAGAAAAGGGCCGATCTCGGGGACATGTTCCACGACATGGCGGCACACGATCAGGTCGAAGGGGGTGCCGATGTCGGCCGCGCTGACATACCGCCGGTGGAACCGGAGGCCCGGTTCCTGTTCGTTCCCCTCGTAGCTGGTGTCGTATCCCTCGGCGGTGGCTCCGGAGACCTTGCAGAGCAGGCGCAGGAAATCGCCCTTGCCGCAGCCGACCTCCAGGATCCGCCCCCCGGAGGTCGGCAGAGATCGGGCGAGCCGGGCCGCCAGACCGTCCAGATGACGGGTGAATGCCTCCGAAAAGCACTGGCGGTTCTCGTAGGCGTCGTCGTACGGGATGACCTCCGGATCGAAGGTGGCGTTGAACACCAGTTGGCAGCGGCCGCATTGGACGAGGGAGACATCCCGCCTCGGGACACGGCCCGCCGCCCGGGCATCGGGAAAGCGGTAGTTCAACACCACCGGTTGCCGCGGCAACACGAAGGGGGAACCCAACCGAGTTCCGGCACATCCAGGGCAATCGTGCCGGAGTTTCATGCGATGGTTGTGTCTATCAGTCGGCGGAGACCCGACTCAAGCGTCACCTTGGGTTCCCAGCCGAGTTTTCGCAGTCGGCCCGCATCGGCCACGATGTCTCCGAGGGGGTCTGGAACCACCGGGCTCGAGGCCCTGACCCGGTCGGGTCGCCCGAGCATCGTGGCCAACCGGTCGGCGATCTCCCGAACGGTCACCCCGGTTCCGGTGCCCAGATTCACCGGGCCGTCCACGCGAGCCTCGGCGACCTGGAGGATGGCCTCGGCCAGATCGCTGATGTGGATGTAGTCCTTGGTGCTGTCGGGTGTCCTGAGCACGACCTCGTCGCCTCGCCGCAATGTCGAGATGAGCGACGAACACAAGCGGGCCGAGTGCTCGCCTTCGCCGTAGGGGTAGAACACCCGGCCCCAGGCCAATCGAACCCCGGGGTGGTCGGTCAACCGTTCGACCAGGCGACGGCGCAATCGGTCTTTGGCGAGGGCATAGGGCGTTTTCGGTTCAAGCGGTGTCTCGGTCTCATGCAACCGATCCGGCCCCATGCGGTATTCGATGCACGTGCCGAGGACGACCAGTTGTTGCAGACCCTGCTCCACGAGTCGCATGACCAGGGACTCGGACCATTCGACGTGGTTCCAGTTTTCCGGGGACTCCAGGTAGAGGCCCGGGGTCGCGATCCAGGCGCAGTGGATCAGCGTGTCCGGGGCGAACGCGCGCAAGGCCTCCCAGGGGGGCTCGGCCATCGAACCGGTCACCACGGTGATCGCCGGCGCCCGGGGCGGTGCCGGATGCCCGGGTCGCAAGAGCACACCGACCTCATGTCCGGCGGTGAGCGCCCGGTGCAAGACGGCCGAGCCGATGAAGCCGGTCGAACCGGTGATGAGGATCCGCGACATGGCGTGGGCCAGTCTTGGGGGGATCTTCCCCGACGACAACCTCGACGTGGGCCGGCTTTCCAGCCACTGTGGTGACGATGACGACGCAGTGGATTGCCGATTATCTGGAGGCCCAGAAACGGGCCGTCGATTCCGTGAAGCCCGCCGAGATCGCCGCCCTGGTGGAAACCCTGCGGGTGGCCTGGTCGCGCGACCAGCAGATCTTCGCGATCGGCAACGGGGGCAGCGCCGCCAATGCCAGCCACTTCGCCGTGGACTTGGGCAAGGGGTCCAGCGACAAGCTGCCGCGCCGATTCCGGGTGCTGTCGCTCACCGACAACGTCGCTTGGATGACGGCCCTGGGGAACGACTACTCCTACGACGACATCTTTTCGCGCCAATTGGCCAACTATGCCCGCTCGGGCGACGTGCTCATCGCGGCCAGTGTCAGTGGCAATTCCCCGAATCTGGTGAAGGCCTACGAATGGGCCAAGGCGCACGGGGTGAAGACCCTCGCGCTGGTGGGCGCCAAGCGCGGCCGTCTGGCCGAGTTGGCCGATCAGGTGGTGGTCATCGAAGACACCCATTATGGGCGGGTCGAGGATGTCCAGATGCACATCCTGCACATCCTGTGCTACGCGTTCATGGAGGTGCCCGGCCTGACCACGGCCTGAGGCCGGATTCGGCCGGTGGAGGCGTGGTTCAACCCCGTTCTAGGAGAGGATCGACGATGAGACGGATCTTGGCAGTGCTGCTCGGAGGCTGGGCGCTTTGGGTGGCGGTTTCGGTCCGGGCCGGGACTCTGGTCCAGTTCCGTACGGCCCTGGGCGACGTGGTCGTCGAGCTGTACGACCGGGAAAAGCCGCTCACCACCGCCAACTTCCTGAACTACGTCCGATCCGGGCGCTACACCAACATGGTCGCCCATCGGGTGGTGCCCAACTTCGTGATCCAGGGAGGCGGCTTCCGGGTGGCCAACCGGGGCACGGCCAGCAACTCGGTGGAATCGGTCTTGGAGTTCGCCAACGTCTCCAACGAATTCGACATCGGTCCGCGCTACCGAAACCTCTACGGCACCCTGTCGATGGCCAAGAAGGGTGCCAGCACCAACGTGCTGGCGACCGTGAGACAGACCAATGCCGCGGTCGCCTTCACCCGGTTCGCGGGGCTCAAGACCCATGTCATCACCTACACCAATGCCTATCCCGAGGTGTCCACCTTCGAGGTGTACACCGAGCGGATCGTGGCCACCAACGGCACCGGAGCCACCCAGATCTGGATCGTGGCCAAGGACGGTGTGGTGTACTCGGGCGGGCCCCATTCCGCGTCGAGCCAGTGGTTTTTGAGCTTCGGCGACAACTCGGCCAACCTGGACAATCAGAACGGCGGCTTCACGGTGTTCGGTCGGGTGGTGAGCGACACCAACGTCTTCAATCGGCTCAACACCTTCCAGCCCATCCGCCGGGCCACCAACGTGGTCTACCCGGCCGGTGGCGCCTTCAATGAACTCCCGCTGCTGAATTACTTCGAACCCCTCAGCTTGGCCCAGTTGTATGCCGGGTTGCTGTATGTGGACATCACCGAGGTGCCTGCGATGCCCGCGCCGGTGCCCGATCCGGGGTTGCCGGGTGTCCGGCTGACCGGGGCCTTTCCCCTGGCCCACACGATCGAGGGGGCTTCGGCCCTTCAGGGGCCTTGGCTCACCTTGAGCAACTTCACCAGTCGTGCCTCGGCTGTACCAGTGCCCGATCCGCAGGGTCAGGGTCCGTTGCGGCTCTACCGGATGAAGGTGCCATTCTCCCTGCCACGGCCCGAGTGAGACGTTCCCCGAGGGGCACTCGGCGGAGACTCGCCCAGCGGGTCACGGCAGCGGGGGTCACCGTGCGGGAGGCGTTGGCAGGAAGGTGAACACCACGGCCGCCACGAGGCATCCGAAGGCGGCGAGGTGGTTCCATTGCGGTCTGGAGCCGAAGTAGAGAAAGGCGAATCCGCTGAAGACCACCAGGGTGATCACCTCCTGAAGGATCTTGAGTTGGTAGGGGGAATAGAAGGCGCTGCCCCAGCGGTTGGCCGGCACCATGATCACGTACTCGAAGAAGGCGATTCCCCAGCTGACCAGGATCACCCGCGCCAGTGAGGTGTCCCGGTGTTTCAGGTGACCGTACCAGGCCACGGTCATGAAGATGTTGCTTACGAAGAGCATCACGATGGGGGCCCACCCGGTGGCAATCAGACTCATGCGCTTGATCGAACCAGCCATTCTCCTCCGGGGCCAGATCGGGTGAGGCGGAGCCTCCGGAGCCTTGGGGCAGCCGGGTTATTTGCTTGGAAACGGGTAACCCGATTCCAATCGGTTTGGCCAAGGCGATCCTCATCATCACCGCACACGTCCGGATCTTCCGGATTGGGATTCATGAATGCTTCGATTCTCGACTCGTGGGCCGCACTGCCGGCCGCTCAGCAATTGTTCTTCGGTATCGGCATCATCGCGGGCGGGGTGTCGCTGATTCTGGCGGTGATGTCGGCCGTGGGGTTGGAGCACCACGATGTCGTCGATCTCCCGGAGTCGATCGGCTGGGATGCCGGCGGCGGCGGCATCTTCTCGGTCAAGCCGTTGACGGGTTTCCTGCTCGGTTTCGGTTGGGCCGGCGGTCTCGCCTCGGTCGCCGGTCTGGGGCCTCTGGCCGCCACGGCCGTCGCCCTGGCGTCGGGCCTCGCCACGATGGGCCTGGTGGTGGGTGTCCTTCGTCTGGTTCTGGGCATGCGCAGTGATGGCACGGCCCGCATCGCCGACACGCTCAATGCTTCGGCGACCGTCTACGTGTCGTTGCCGCCGTCCCGGCAAGCGGGAGGTCAGGTCACCGTCCATTTCCGGGGTCGCCAGGAAACCTTCCAGGCCCTGAATCGTTCCGATCGGCCCGTCCCCAGTGGCGAGCGGGTCCGCGTGGTCGAGGTGCTCGACGCCCAGACCGTGCTGGTGGAGCCCTTCTGATCCGCGGTTCGTCGATCCTCAAACCCCATCCCTCCAATCCGACCCGAATCGAACCGACCTCGATCTCCCAGTCCCAACCCCAACCCCCAAACTCCCTCCCCACCCATGGATATCCTCGCCATCCTCGCCATCCTCCTGCTGGTCGTGTTCCTGCTGGTCGTGGTGATCACCCTCATCTCGCGTTACCGCATGTGCCCGCCCGACCGGGTGCTGGTGGTGTACGGCAAACTGGCCGATGGCCAGTCGTCGCGCTGCTACCATGGCGGATCGACCTTCGTGATCCCCTTCTTCCAGAGCTATTCCTACCTGGACCTCACGCCCATCAACATCGACATCGAGCTCAAGGGCGCGCTTTCGAGCCAGAACATCCGCATCGACGCGCCGGCCTCGTTCACCATCGGCGTCTCGACCGATCCCGAGGTCATGCAGAACGCGGCGACCCGGCTCCTGGGCCGTTCGCTCGATGAGGTGCAGCAACTGGCCTCCGAGATCATCATGGGTCAGATGCGCGTGGTCTTCGCCTCGATGAGCATCGAGGAGATCAACAACGATCGCGAAAAGCTCATCGCCCTCATCACCAAGGGTGTGGAGGTGGAGTTGCACAAGGTCGGTCTGCGCATGATCAACGGCAACATCCGCGACATCCGTGACCATTCCGGCTACATCGACGCGCTGGGCAAGGAGGCCGCCGCCAAGGCCATCAACGACGCCCAGATCAAGGTGGCCCAGGAGAATCAGCGCGGTTCCATTGGTCGGGCGGAAGCGGAGCGCGAGCAGGCCATCCGGGTAGCCAACGCCCAGGCCGAGGCCAAGCGCGGCCAGAACACCGCCCAGGCGATGATCGCGAAATCCGATGCCGATCTGGCTGCCGAACAGGCCGAGGCCACCCGCCGTACCGAGGCCGCGCAGCGGGTCGCCGAGGCCCGGGCGCTCGAGGAATCCTACCACGCCCAGCAGCAGGCCGAATTGGCCCGTGCCGCCCGCGAGAAGGCCGCCGCCCAGGCCGACCAGATTGTGAAGGCCGAGATCGAGCGCGAGCGGGTGCGCATCGACGCCGAGGCCCGGGCCGCCCAGACCGAGATCCTTCAGCGGGGTCAGGCCGCCGCCTACATCGCTCAGAAGCAGGCCGAGGCCGACGGTATCAAGCGTGTGGCCGAAGGTGAGGCCGACGGTATCCGGGCTCGATTGACCGCCGAGGCGACCGGCGTGCAGGCCAAGCTGACCGCCGAGGCCGAGGGTACGCGTGCGTTGCTCGACGCCAAGGCCCAGGGTTTCGAGAAGATCTTGCGTGTGGCCGACGGCACGAATGGTGCCACCCAATTGCTCATCGCCGAGAACATCGTCCGCATCGCCGAGATCCAGGCCGGCGCCATCAAGGGCCTGCAGTTCGAGAAGGTCGTGGTGATGGGTGGCGGGGCCGGGGGCACTGGCCCGGGCCAGTTCGTCCAGGACCTCTACAAGGGCGTGCTGCCCATCCACGAGTTGGCCAAGAGTGTGGGCCTGAACTTGCCAGCGTTCCTGGGGAGCAGCGGGCCCGAGGCTCATCCCGCGTCGACGCCGACAAGCCCTGCTCCTTCGGTCGTCATACCCACGGTTTCCCAGGCTTCGATCGCGAACCCGCCCAAACCGTCCGCCTGACGCGGAAGCACGCCGGCGAAGGCCAAAAACAAACGACCCGGATTCTGCGGCAGCGCGCGGTCCGGGTCGTTTTCGTTTTTTACGGTGGCGTGATCGTTCCCGCTCAGGCCAAAGGAATCACCGCTTCGACACAGCGACCGCAGAGGGTCGGGTGGGCCGGGGTTTCGCCGACATTGAGTTCCCAGTGCCAGCAGCGCTCGCACTTCTTGCGGCCCGCTTCGCCGGCGACTTGCACGGTGATCTGCCGTTCGGCCGCCTCGGCCAGGGTGACGGCCGAGCAGTTGCACAGCTCGCGCAGTTCGTCTTGGTGTGGGGACACCAACGCGTGTTCCGCAGCGGGCAGGGCGAAATGCAGCACGGCATCGAGCCCCTTGCCGATGAGCTTGGCCTGACGGGCCTTCTCCAATTCGGGCAGGGCCTGCTCGCGCAGCGAGAACAGGGCCGACCAGGCGGGCTCGGTGGGCACGGCGACCGCGGCCGGATTCCACCGGCTCAGGTGCACCGACTTCGTGGCCGCCCCGGGGATCTGCTCCCAGGCTTCGTCGGCGGTGAACGCCAGGATCGGAGCCAGCGCTTGAGTGAGCCGTGTCAGGATACGGTGCAGGGCGGTCTGCGTGCTGCGGCGGCGTGCGGAACCGGCCGGATCGGTGTAGAGGCGGTCCTTGACCACATCATGGTACATCGCGCTGAGCTGCACCGCGCAGAACTGCGAGACCAGCTGGTACACGACGTGGAATTCATACGCGTCGTAGGCCTGGGCCACCGCCGCCTCCAGCGTGGCGAATTCACCGAGGATCCAACGATCGAGCCCGCTGAGCTTCTCGTCGGCCACCGCGTCGGTCGCCGGGTTGAAGTCGTACAGGTTCGAGAGCTGGTAGCGCAGCGTGTTGCGGATGAGGCGGTAGGTTTCACCGACCTTTTTGAGCCGCTCTTCGCTGACCACGATGTCGCTGCGGTAGTCTTGCGAAGCGACCCACAGGCGCACCACGTCGCAGCCGTAGTCCTTGATGTAGCGCTCGGCCGTCTGCGGCTTCTGGTAGCCGCCCTGGCCTTGCTTCGATTTGGAGATCTTCTCGCGGTCTTCGTCGACCATGAAGCCGTGGGTGAGCACGGTCTTGAAGGGTGCGGCTCCGTTGCCCGCCAGCGACAGCAGCAGCGACGACTGGAACCAGCCCCGATGCTGGTCGCTGCCTTCCAAATACACATCGGCCTGCCAACCCCCATCCGAACCGCGAAGTTCGGGACGGCGCATGAGAACGGCACGACTGGAGGAACCGGAGTCGATCCACACGTCGAGCGTATCCTGGCTCTTGCGCACCGCTTCGGGGCCGGACCAATCCGACGGACGGCATCCGGCCCAGAGGGCCTCGACCGGCGTCGAGAACCACACGTTCGACCCCTCGCGCTCGATCCAGTCGGCGGCCTTGCGGACGATCCGCGCATCGAGGATCGGCTCGCCCGCCGCATCGTAGAAGGCCGGGATGGGCACGCCCCACGTGCGCTGACGCGAGATGCACCAATCGGGCCGCGACTGCACCGCTCCCTGGATGCGGTTCTTGCCCCAGTCGGGGATCCAGTTCACCGAGTCGATGGCGGCCAGGGCTTGTTGCCGGAAGGGCAGGGCCCCGGGCGCGCTGCCGGTGTGGTCGATGCGGATGAACCACTGGTCGACGGCCCGGAAGATGATCGGTGACTTGGAGCGCCAGCAATGGGGGTAGCTGTGGGAATAATCTTCCCGGCGCATCAGCGCTTCCTTCTCGGTCAGCAGCGCCAGAACCGCCTCGTTGGCCTCGGACTTGCCGGCCTTCGCCAATGTGGATTTGCCCACCAGAGACTCCGGGAGTTGTTGCTCGCGGGGCAGGTCGGCGGTGGGGGTCAGACGCCCCTCGTCGTCCACCGGGCAGTAGATGGGCAGTCCGACACTCAGGCCCAACTGATAGTCGTCCATGCCGTGGCCCGGGGCGATGTGCACGAAGCCTGTGCCGGTGGAGTCATCGACGAAGTCGGCCGGGAACAATCGTCCGGTGCGCTCGCAGAAGGGGTGTTCGTACTGCAGCGAGGCCAATTCTTCGGCCTGGGCGGTGCGGATGATTTGATAGCCTTCCCAACCGCATTTCTCGCTCAGGGTCGACAGGAGCGAATTGGCCACCAGGTAGGTGTTCCCCTCGGCGAACACGTACGAATAGAAGAACTTCGGGTTGAAGGCCACGGCCAGATTGGCGGGCAGGGTCCATGGGGTGGTGGTCCACACCACCACATAAGTGTTGGGCTCGCCGGCCAGACGCAGACGCACGAATACGCTCTGACTGATGTGGTCGGCGTACTCCACCTCGGCCTCGGCCAAGGCGGTCCGGAAGGGGACACTCCAGTACACCGGTTTCTTGCCTCGGTACACGAAGCCCTTCTCGACGAGGTCGGCGAACTGACGCAACTCGTCGGCCTCGTACTGCGGGGCCAGCGTCAGGTACGGGTGGGCCCAATCGCCCAGGACGCCGAGCCGCTGGAATTGCTGCCGTTGCAGATCGATGTACTTGCGGGCATAGGCGTCGCAGGCCGTCCGGATGGTGGCCGCGTCGGCTTCGGTCTTGCCTTGGGCGCGCAGCTCCTGGGTCACTTTCGACTCGATGGGCAGACCGTGGCAGTCCCAGCCGGGGATGTACGGGGTCTGGAATCCGCGCAGCGACTTCGACTTCAGGATCAGATCCTTGAGGATCTTGTTCAGGGCGGTGCCGATGTGGACGTCGCCATTGGCGAAGGGCGGGCCGTCGTGCAGCACGAATCGGGGGGACTCGGCCCGGGCGGCCATCAGCTGCCCATAGAGGTCGGAGTCCTGCCATTGGGCCAGGCGTTGCGGTTCCCGCTGAACCAGGTTTGCCTGCATCGGAAACTCCGTCCGGGGCAGATTGAGGGAATTCTTGTAGTCCATCGCCGTTCCGTTCAAAGGCTCGAGGCTATCGACTCGGCAAATCCCGGGCAAAGGGGAATCCGGTGAACCGGGGCGGGAAAGCCGTCCGGAGGGCCGGCTTGCCGGTCTGGAATGGGACATCGAGGACCCGGGGTGTTGCTCGAGCCTGAGCTGTCTTAATCACAGCATTCGATCACTTGATGCCATCAAGGTAATCCATTCGGGGGCTTGCCTTGGAGAAGAGTGGGGTGCTTGACTCGCCCCAGTGCTGACCGCGGTCGTGGGTTCAACCGTACCCTGACGCCGTCTGGGATGCCTGCTTTTGCAATGCGGGTTCCAAGACGACTGGCAGGAGGTTGAGGTAGGAGGTCGAGGGTTTTCTCTCCAAGAGACTCAAGCCCTCCGAAATCCTCGAAATCCCGAGCGTGGTTGATGCGGAACCTAATCAAGAGGGTGGAGCGGATGGGGCGAATGGATCGCTCTGAGTCCGCGAAACCCAAAAGAAAGCGGCCCGATGTCGGACATTTTCCCGAGGTGGACCAATAAGATACCGTTGATGGTCGGTGTGGCAGCCGCAGTCGTGCTGCCGACCGTGATCGCGGGGATCACCTATTACTTCACCCCGAAGTACACGCGAGTCGGCTACCAGCCCAAGCAGCCGGTGGCTTTCTCACACGCCATCCACTCCGATCAGCTGGGGATCGACTGCCGTTACTGCCACAGCGACGTCGACAAATCGTGGTTCTCCAACATCCCGTCGTCGGAGACCTGCATGCGCTGCCACTCCATCGTGGCCAAAGACTCGCCCAAGCTGAGTCTGGTCCGGGAGTCGTATTCCAGCGGCAAGCCCATTCCGTGGGTGCAGATCCACAAGACCCCGGATTACGTCTATTTCAACCACTCCGTCCACGTGAACCGCGGCATCTCCTGCGTGAAATGCCACGGCGAGATCCAGAAGATGGACGAAGTGTACCATGCCAAGCCCCTCTCGATGGGCTTCTGTCTGGAGTGCCACCGCGAGCCCGAGAAGCACATCCGGCCGAATGATCTTGTGACCAAGCTCGATTGGAACGGTGAATTTGACGGCAAGAAAGCCGTTCACGACTGGAAGGTCCAACCCGGCCAGAGCTGTTCCACCTGCCACCGCTGATGAAGACGATTCCCCCGATCTGCAACGAACCGGAGACCGGTCCGAAATACTGGCGTTCCCTGGAGCAGTTGGCCGACCAGCCCGACTTTCGCCAGTGGATGGAACGTGAGTTCCCGGCCGGTGCGAGCATCGCCCCCGACGGCGAAAGTCGCCGCGACTGGATGAAGCTCATGTCCGCGAGCTTCCTCTTGGCGGGCCTGGGTGGCATGGCCACTGGTTGCCGTCGCCCCGAAGAGGAGTTGACTCCGTTCGCCAAGCAACCCGAAGGGTACGTCTACGGCAAGGCCCAGCACTTCGCCACGTCGATGCCCGTGCGGGGTAGTGCGATTCCGCTGACGGTCAAGTCCAGCGATGGTCGCCCGACCAAGATCGAGGGCAATTCGCTCTTCCCCGGCGGCAATGGCGGCACCGATGCGTTCGCCCAGGCGGCGATCCTGAATCTTTACGATCCCGACCGCGCCCACCGTCACACCCACGGCGGCAACGATGCCAAGATCGAGGCCGTGCGCGATGCGCTGTCCGCGGTGGCCAAGGCCGCTGCCGGCAACCAGGGTCAGGGACTCGCGTTCCTCGCGGAGCGCTCCTCCTCCCCGTCCCGCGCTCGTCTTCAAAAGCTCATCGCCGAGAAGTATCCGAAGTCCACTTGGCACGCCTACGAGCCGGTCGATTTCAGCGCGGCCGACACCGCCTACTCCCAGGCCTGCGGCACCCCGGTCCACGCCGTGGTCCACCTCGAGAAGGCCCGCCGCATCCTGTCGCTCGACTGCGACTTCATCGGCTCCGAACAAGACGCCTTCCGCAACATCCGTGGCTTCGCCCTCGGTCGCAAATCCGCCGATGAGGGGATGAACCGACTCTACGTGGTGGAGTCGATCATGACTCTCACCGGTGGCAACGCCGACCATCGCTTGCGGATCAAGCCGAGCGAGGTCGTCAAGGTCGCCGCCGCGGTCGCGGCCGAACTCGGGGTTTCCGGGATCGCCTCGCCGTCGGGTGCCCATGCGGCTTGGGTTTCCGCCGTGGTCAAAGACCTCAAGGAAGCCGGCAAGGGCGCCTTGGTGGTGGCGGGTTATGCCCAGCCTCCGGCGGTCCATGCCCTGGCGGCCGCGATCAATGCGGCGCTCGGGGTCATCGGATCCACGGTGACCTTGGTCGAGCCGACCGAACCGGTGGTTTCGGGCCTCGGCGAGCTCACGACCTCGTTGGCCGCGGGTGCGGTGTCCACGCTGGTCATTCTCGGGGGCAATCCCGCCTACAACGCGCCGGCCGATCTGCAGTTCGAGACGGTGGCCAAGAAGGCCGGCACCGTGATCCGGCTGGGCTACTACGAAGACGAGACGGCCGCTCTGGCGACCTGGCATCTGGCCGGGACCCATTTCCTCGAATCCTGGGGCGACGCTCGCACGGCCGACGGCACCGTGGTGCCCGTCCAGCCGCTGGTCGAACCGCTCTTCGGTGGTCTGACCGAGCTCGAAGTGCTGGCCCGCATCCTCGGTGAGTCGAAGGTGGCTCCCTATGACATCGTCCGCGAGACCCTGAAGGGCCTCGGCGTGGCCGACGAGGCCGCCTGGAAGCGTTTCCTGCACGACGGTTTTCTCACCGGCAGCGCCTCTGCAGCCGTGGCCGCCTCGGTGAATGCCGCAGCCGCCGCGTCGGCTCTGGCCGCCCACAAGCCGGTCTCCGGCGAGATCGAAGTGGTGCTCCACCGCGATGGCTCGGTCGATGACGGCCGGTTCGCCAACAACGGCTGGCTCCAGGAGATGCCGGACTCCATCACCAAGGTCACCTGGGACAACGTCGTCATGATGTCCCAGAAGACGGCCAAGTCGCTGGGCTTGCCCACCAAGCGTTCGGGCAAGGTGCCTGCAGACCTGAGCCCTGCCGAGGCGGCCGATGCCAAGGACGGTCAGTACGATCAGCCCGTGGTGAAGATCACCGTGGGCGGCCGCAGCGTCGAAGGTCCGGTCTGGATCCAACCCGGTCTGGCCGATGGAACCATCGCGCTGGCGCTGGGTTACGGACGTCGGGTCGTGGGTCGCGTGGGTCGCGGCGTGGGCTTCGACGCCTACAGCCTCTTCCAATCGGCTTCCCGCCATCTCACCGCCGGCAAGGTGGAGAAGGTCTTCCGCAAGCATCGCTTGGCGGTGACCCAGGAGCACGGCCTCATGGAAGGCCGCCCCGTCATCCGCGAGGCGCACCTCGAGCAGTTCAAGGCGCATCCCAAGTTCGCCCAGAACATGGATCTCGAGGCGCATTTGCCCCATTACGTTCCCTACAAAGAAGAGGGCGACGGGCGCAACGCCGAGAAGCGTCCGCAGAACATCTACGAGCATCCCTACGACCAGAATCCGGAGACGGCTTCGAAGGTGCATCAGTGGGGCATGGTCATCGACTTGCAAACGTGCGTGGGCTGTTCCGCCTGCGTGGTGGCCTGTCAGAGCGAGAACAACATCCCCATCGTCGGCAAGGATCAGGTGGCCCGTGGCCGTGAGATGCTCTGGATGCGCATCGACCGCTACTACAGCCACAATCCGGATGTCGATGTGAACGCGGAGTTGGCCGCCGAGGATCCGCAGATGGCGGTCCAGCCGATGTTCTGCCAGCACTGCGAAGCGGCCCCTTGCGAAAGCGTTTGTCCGGTCAATGCGACCGTCCACGACGAAGAGGGTATCAATGCCATGGCCTACAACCGCTGCATCGGCACGCGGTATTGCGCCAACAACTGCCCGTACAAGGTCCGTCGCTTCAACTGGTTCGACTTCAACAAGCGCGAAAGCGATTACGGAGCGGCCCAGGATCAGCACCTGGTCAACACGGGCAATCTCTACAAGGGACCGCTCGGCGTGAACCGCAATGCGGAACCGGAGTGGGAGATCATCAAGCTGGTCAAGAATCCGGACGTCTCCGTCCGTATGCGCGGTGTCATGGAGAAGTGCACGCTGTGCGTGCAGCGCATCCAGCAAGGCAAGATCGCCCAGAAGGTCAAGGCGGGCAACAGCGGTGAAGTGGCCGTGCCGGATGGCGCGATCAAGACCGCCTGCCAGCAGGCCTGTCCGGCCGACGCCATCGTCTTCGGCAACATGCTGGATGCGCACAGCGAGGTCGTGAAGGCCAAGGCCAGCCCCCGGAATTATTCGGTGCTGGGCTTCCTCGACACTCGTCCGCGGGTCACCTACCTGGCGCGCGTCCGCAATCCGAATCCGGCGGTGCTCGCACTCGAGAAGCGCAAGACCCCCGACAGCCAGCGCGACTACGAGCGCTTCCGTCACGAGTCTCCATTTCAAGAACACTCACATGGTCACGATGCCTCGCATCAATCCGCGACTCAGGCGGGGAAAGGAGCGGTCTAATGGCTAGCCCTGGAAAATCCGCCGCCGTCAAGGCGCCTGAACCGCCGGCCGAACTGGTCCGCGAGCCATTGGTTCTCAACAACCGCTCGCTCGGCTGGATCACCGACGCCATCGCCGGCGTCTGTGAGAAGCCGATGCCCGCCTGGTGGTGGCCCGCCTTCATCGTCTCGGTGGGTGGCATGATCACCATGTTCTCGCTCATCGCCTACCTGGTTTCCACCGGTGTCGGTGTGTGGGGTCTGAACCAGCCCGCCGACTGGGCGTGGGACATCACCAACTTCGTGTTCTGGATCGGCATCGGCCACGCCGGAACCCTGATCTCGGCGGTGCTCTTCCTGCTGCGCCAGAAATGGCGTACGTCGGTCAACCGGGCCGCCGAGGCCATGACCATCTTCGCGGTGGCCTGCGCCGGCATCTTCCCGGTCTTCCACACGGGTCGCGTGTGGTTCGCCCTGCTGCCGGGCTATTTGTTCCCGGCCCCGAACGCCAACGAGATCTGGCCGCAATTCCGCTCGCCGCTGTTGTGGGACGTGTTCGCGGTGTCCACCTACGGCACGGTGTCGCTGTTGTTCTGGTATGTGGGTCTGATCCCCGACCTGGCCACCTTGCGTGACCGTTCCAAGGGTCTTCTGCGCCGCTTCTTCTACGGGTTGTTCTCCTTGGGTTGGACTGGTTCCAATCGCCATTGGAGCAACTATGAAAAGGCGTATCTGCTCCTGGCCGGCCTGAGCACGCCGCTGGTGTTGTCGGTGCACTCCATCGTGTCGTTCGACTTCGCCGTATCGGTGGTGCCCGGTTGGCACACGACCATCTTCCCGCCGTACTTCGTGGCCGGCGCGATCTTCTCCGGCTTCGGCATGGTGCTCACCCTGCTCATCCCGCTGCGCTCGCTCTTCAAGCTCGAGGATGTGATCACCCTTCGCCACGTGGAACTCATGTGCAAGGTGCTCTTGGCCACGGGTTCGATCGTCGGATACGCCTACGGCATGGAGTTCTTCATCGCCTGGTATGGCGGCAGCCCCTACGAGCTCTACGCCTTCAAGAATCGCGCCTTCGGTCCGTACTGGTGGAGCTACTGGGCCATGATCTCGTGCAACGTGATCAGCCCGCACTTCTTCTGGTTCAAGAAACTGCGCACCAGCGTGGTGTTCGTGTGGATCGTCTCGATCTTCGTCAACATCGGCATGTGGTTCGAGCGCTTCGTCATCATCGTGACCTCGCTTCACCGCGATTATCTCCCGTCGAGCTGGGGTTACTTCACCCCGAGCTGGGTGGATGTGATGACCTTCGTCGGCAGCTTCGGCCTCTTCATGACGCTGTTCCTGCTGTTCATCCGCTTCCTGCCGGTCATCGCCATCAGTGAAGTCAAAGGCGTGACACCCCAGGCCGATCCCCACCATCCGCTCGGTGGCGCCAAGGGACACCACTAACCCCAAGCCTTGTCCATGAGTTCCAATCGTTCCAAGCCGCACGGTCTTCTGGCCGAGTTCCACACGGCTGCGGATATTTTCGAAGCGGCGATCCGTTGCCGCGACGCCGGCTTCACCAAATGGGATGTCTACACCCCGTTTCCGATCCACGGCATGGATGAAGCCATGGGGCTTCGCAAGTCGCCCGTGGGGTGGTTCACCTTCTGCGGCGGGTTCACCGGGTTCTTCACCGGCATGACCATGATTTGGTACATGAACAAGTTCGACTACCCCTTGGTGGTCGGCGGCAAGCCGCTGTTCACGCCGTTGTTCGCGTTCCCGGTCAGCTACGAGATGACCATTCTGTTGAGCGCCTTCGGAACGCTCTTCGGCATGTTCTTCCTGAACCAATTGCCCAAATTCTACAACCCGCTCTTCAAGAACGAGCGCTTCAAAAAATCGACGGACGACCGGTTCTTCATCTGCATTGAGGCAACCGACCCGAAGTTTGGAACGGACGCGACCCGCACCTTCCTGACCGAAAAATGCCACGCTGCGGTCGTTGAACTCGTGGAGGACTGAATGCGCACCTTCCTGAAATACTTCTTCACCGCCTACGTGCTGGCGGTCGCCCTGGTGGTCGGAATCGCCGGCTTCCGTGGATCCAAGAGCACCAAGCCCCCGCTCGAGGTGTTCCCCGACATGGATCGTCAGCCCAAGCTGCGTCCGCAGACGACCACCAAGTTCGCCGCTTGGTCCGATGGCCAGACCTCCCGCCCGCATCCGGCCGGAACGGTCTCCCGCGAATCGAACTGGGAAGACAATGCCTTCAACACCGGCCGCCAAGGTGGTGCTGTGGTCGAGGTGATGCCCATCGAGGTCAACGCCTCGGTCCTCAAGCGCGGTCAGGAGCGCTACTCCATCTACTGCCAGCCTTGTCACGGTGTCCTCGGTGACGGCAAGGGCATCACCAGCAAGTACGGCATGGGCAATACGGCCAGCTTGCATCAAGACCGTCTGATCAAGACCCCGGACGGAGATATCTTCAACACCATCAGCAACGGCAAGAGCACGATGATGGGCTACGCCTCGGCGATCCCCGTCGCCGATCGGTGGGCCGTGGTCGCCTACGTCCGGACGCTCCAACTCAGCCGGCTCGCCGCGGAGTCTGAAATCCCGGCGGCGGTGCTGCCGACCATCAAGTAAGGATCCATGAACGCATTTTCACGACAATCCAAGTCCTGGATGGCACTGGCCGGGGTGATGGTCACGGGCGCCGTCGTCGGCCTCGGCATGCTCCCCGCCTTGGGCGCCGATGCCGGTCATGCGGCCCAGGCCGCCCAGGAAGCGGCCCACGGTGCGGCCAGCCACGGTGGGGCCGACCACGGTCATGCGGCCGTCTCGGTGTTCTCGCTCAAGCAGATCGCCCACAGCTACCTCACGGCGTACATGTTCTGCCTGAGCCTGTGCGTGGGTTCGCTGTTCCTGACCCTGGCTCATCACCTGTTCGATGCCGGTTGGTCGGCCTCGATCCGCCGGGTCACCGAGACCCTCGCCAGTCTGCTGTTCCCGTGGATGCTCATCTTGGCTTTGCCGATCATCGTCTTCGCCTGGACGGGCAACCTGCACGCGTGGTTCAAGATCGATCCGGCCTCAGACCACGCCTTGGACGTCAAGAAGGTGCTCTTCAACCCGATGGCCTTCACGGTCATGGTGCCGGTGCTCATCACGTTGCTGGGCCTCTTGGCCCGCCAGATCCGCACCTGGTCCATCGCCCAGGACAAGGACGGTGCGGCTCACTGGACCAGCAAGTCCCGCAAGCTCGCCGCCGGCGGTATCTTCTTCTTCGCCTTCGGTGTCACCCTGCTGTGCTTCCTGTTGATGAAGTCGTTGCAGCACCAGTTCTTCAGCACGATGTACGGCGTCTATTATTTCGCCGGCAGCGTCTGGACGACGTTGATCACCCTGTATCTGCTCACGATGTGGTTGTCCCAACCCGGTCGGCCGCTCGAGAAGGTGTACTTCAAGCGCCAGCAACAGGATCTCGGTGTGCTGTTCTTCGCCTTCACCGTGTTCTACTCCTACATCCACTTCTCCCAGTACTTCCTCATCTGGAATGCCGCCATTCCCGAGGAAACCTTCTGGTATGTCCGCCGTGAGGTGGGTTCCTGGAAGTGGGTCGGCATGACCATTCTCTTCGGGCACTTCTTCGTGCCGTTCCTCATCTTGCTCAATCAGGACATCAAGCGAAACCTGGCCGTGATGATCCCTGTGGGAGCTTGGGCGTGGTTGATGCAGTACGTGGACATGACCTACAACGTGATGCCGGTGCTCCACCCCGACGGTCTCAAACTCACCCTGTGGGATCCGATCTTCTGGCTCGGCATGGCCGCGGTGCTGGCTCGCCTCTTCTGGTCTGACTATCGCAAGAACCCGGCGTATCCCCTCAAGGATCCGCGGCTGCAGGAAGCCATCATCCACCACGAGGTGCCGGCTCCCGGTGCTTCTGCCGCCCACTAGAGCACTAGAAATCTCCTGACATGAGTTCCTCGAATTGCTGTTCCCCGACGTCGAAGACGACGCTCGCCTACCTGGTGGGCGGGGTGGGTTCGTTCCTGATCGTGGGTGTGTTGGCTTGGCTGGTGGTCCGCCAGCCGGTGTCGTCGGTCGATGCCGAGCGGGTTTCCCAACGGGTGAAGTTCCGTTCCGAGGTCGAGGCGGCCAGTGGCCCCAAGGTCACGGGATACGCCCTGGACACCGATGCCTTGGCCAAGGGCAACAAGGTTTATCACGTGCCCATCGCCCGCGCGCTCGAGATCGCCGCCCAGGATTTCAAGGATCCCGCCGCCGGTCGCGCCAAGCTGATCCAGCGTCTGGAAGACAAGTCCAAGCAGCAGTCCTTTGAGTGATTCCATGCCGGTGATCGCATTCATCCTGTTGGGAAGCGTGGTGCTGTTGCCGGCCGCCGCGCTCCTGGCGCTGCGCTGGGCGGCCACCACCGGTCAATTCCGGTGCACCGACAAGGCGGCGCTGTTGCCGTTCGATGACGTGGAACCGGTAGGGTTCGAAACTGACCGCATTTTGGGAGGAAACCGCCGTTGAGCATGATCAAACAGTCGCAAACACCGCAGCTGCAAACGCTGCGGGCCCTGCTGCCGGGTGATGCCCTCACCGGTGGCGGTACCGAGGGCGGCAAGAAAGCGGCGTTGGCGGAGATCGACGCCTCGTGCCGGGTGCCCATCTTGTTCTTTTTCCTGAGCGGTCTCGCGTGGCTCTTGGCCGGTACGGTCTTGGCGCTCGTCGCGAGCATCAAGCTCCACACTCCGGGATTCCTGGCCGGATGGGAGTGGTTGACCTTCGCCAACGTCCGCACGGCCCATCTCAACACGGTCATCTACGGATTCGCCTCGCAGATCTCGGTCGGTGTCACGCTCTGGTTGATGTGCCGTCTGTGCCGCATCCCTCTGGTGGCGCCGGGCCTCGTGACCGTGGCCAACCTGTTTTACAATCTCGGTGTCACCGTCGGTGTCGGGGGTATCCTCATCGGCGACTCCACATCCATCGAGTGGTTGGAGATGCCGCGCTATGCGACTCCCATTCTCTTTGTGAGCTACGCGTTGATCGCCGTTTGGACGATCATCACGTTCCGACTGCGGGCCGAACGCCACCTCTATGTGTCGCAGTGGTACCTCTTGGCGGCCGTTCTGTGGTTCCCCTGGTTGTACGGAACCGCCCAGGTCATGCTCCTGATCGAACCGGTCCGCGGCGTGGTGCAGGCGGCCGTGAATTGGTGGTTCGCCCACAATGTGCTCGGACTGTGGTTCACTCCGATCGGTCTGGCCTCGATCTACTATTTCATCCCGAAGGTGATTGGGCGTCCGATCCACAGCTATTACCTGAGTGTGATGGGCTTCTGGTCGTTGGCACTCTTCTACAACTGGAATGGCATGCATCACCTCGTGGGAGGTCCGCTGCCGGCCTGGATGATCACGGTCAGCATCGTCGCCTCGGTCATGATGCTCATCCCGGTGATCACGGTGGCGATCAATCACCATTTCACGATGCTGGGCCACTTCGGGAAGCTGAAGTACAGCCCCACGCTGCGGTTCATGGTGTTCGGTGCGGTTTCGTACACCTTGGCCAGTCTTCAGGGTGTGGCCAGCGCCCTCCGCAGTGTGAGTGAAGTGACCCACTTCACCCACCACACGGTCGCTCACGCTCATCTGGGCATGTACGCCTTCTTCACCATGGTCATGTTCGGAGCGATGTACTACATCCTGCCGCGGATCACCCAGCGGGAGTGGCCTTCCAATGGCCTGATTTCCCTGCACTTCTGGGGGGTGGCCCTCGGCATCGTGCTCTATGTGGTTCCGATGAGCATCATGGGCTTCATCCAGGGGACGATGCTCAACGATGCCGCGGTCCGGTTCCTCGATGTCGTCCAGTTCACGTTGCCGTGGCTGAAGCTGCGGACCCTCGCCGGTCTGCTGTTGGCCGTGGGCCATGCCGCCTTTGTCGTCAACGTCGGATGGCTGCTGGTGCGGATGTTCGAACCCTACCGCAAGCCGGTGGTGCGCATCCTGACCGGAGAGGCTGAAACGCTGGCCGCCGGAAAATGACCATGAGTTACGGACCGCTACTTTTTCTGGGGATCCTCTTCACGCTGGCGACCAGCTGGGTGGGGTTGGTTCTCATGCCTCACCGTCAATTGGCGGCGCTGGGTCAACACACCGACACCAACACGGCGGCCATCTACCCGGCGGCCCGACCGGGTGAAGCCCAGCAGGGAGCCGAACACTACCGCTCGCTGGGATGCGTCTACTGCCACACCCAGCAGGTGCGGCCCGAGGGCTATGGCTCGGACATCGAGCGCGGTTGGGGACGCCGTCGCACGGTCAGCCGTGATTACATCCACGACAAGACCGTGCTGCTCGGCACCATGCGCACCGGTCCCGACCTGACGAACATCGGGGAGCGTCAGTCCGATGCCGCTTGGCATTACCGTCATCTGTACAACCCGCAGATCACCAGCCCCGGCAGCATCATGCCGCCTCACGCCTTCCTCTTCGAGACCCGGGCCATCGGGGCCGCTGGCCGCTCAACCAACGCGTTGGTGCTCGAAGGGGCGTTCACCCCGCCCGCCGGCCACGAGGTCGTTCCGACGCGCCGCGCCGAGCAACTGGTCGCCTATCTCCGCAGTTTGAAGTCCTCTGGAGACCTGCCTGAAGCGCCGGTCAAGAAGGAGGAGGCCCAATGAGCACTCCCAAGGAAACTCCCAACGCTTCCTCGCGGTTGGATCGTGGTGAAACCCACGACGTGACCGAGTTGCACGCCGCGGTGCTCCGCGAGAAGCCCGACCCGGTCGAAGGATTCGAGCCGGTGAACCTTTGGGTGGTGGCGGGCATCGCCGGTCTCCTGTTCTGGGGCGGGTCCTACCTGACCCAATACAGCGGCCGGTTCGAGGCCATGGAATTCTCGGAGTTCCCCCACGGAAAGCCCGCCCCGGTGGTGGCGGTGGCGGCCGATCCCTTGGCCGCGGTGAAGCGGGATGGCATGATCGCCTACAACGCCGTGTGCGCGCTGTGCCATGGTGAAGACGGTGCGGGCAAGGCGGGTGTCGCACCGCCGTTGGCCGGATCCGACTGGGTCAATGCCGACGGTCCGAATCGACTCCTGCGCATCGTCCGGCATGGACTCAAGGGCACCATCAAGGTCAACAAAGACGTCACCTGGAATCCGGCCAACGATCCCAGCATCGTCATGGGTTCCCAATGGGATGCTATCGGTGGCACCAACGAGAAATTGGCCGCGGTGCTCACCTACATCCGCTCTTCATGGGGCAACACCGGAGCGGCGGTCACGCCCCAGATGGTGGCCGATGGCCTGGCTGCGGTGAAAGACCGTTCGGCCGACGCCAACTGGACCCAGGAAGAATTGTTGCAGGTGCCGGCCAGCGGGGCCGGGGCTCCGGCTGCGGCCGCGGCGGTCACGCCCGACCAACTCAAGGCGCAGTTGCAAGCCCTCCCGGCGGAGCAGCGGCAGGCCCTTCTCAAGGAGTTGTCCCAGTGAGGGTGCGGGAGGCTGAACCGGGCATCGGTTCCCCCTCCCGGTTGCTTGAGGCGTGGGTGGCTTTGGCGTTTCGCTCGTTGCGGCGGTCGGTCGATTCCTGGTGCCGGGTCTTGATTCGACCGGGAAGCCTCCCGATCGAAACATTCCCGGGGTTGCTCACCGGGGTTCGGAATGATTTGTTAGGCCTATGAATGGGTTGAAGGTCCTTCTGCGTTGGCCATGGCTTTGGGTGGCTTTGCTCTCGGTGCTCTCGACCGGGTGTGAGACCTACGGCCGAGCCGACTGGAAGTCCCGGGTGGGTCGCTACACTTGGGATCAGGCCATCGAGGAACTGGGACCGCCCGAGTCCGAAGCCAAGACCTCGGAGGGATCGCGTGTGGCCAGTTGGGTGATCTCCCGCTCCCGGACCTACAGCACGGCCGTTCGCGGTCCCATGTTCTGGAGCTGGAGTGGTCAGGATGTGACCACCACGGCCGAGTCCCACTTGCTGCTGACGTTCACGCCTCAAGGCCAACTCAAAGCCTGGAAACGGATCTACAAATGAAACGCCTTCGCAATGAGGCCGCCTCCGAGGTGGATCTCGGATGGATGGGAGCCCTCAATCGAGCCATCCGCTGGTGCCTGTTCATCGGCATCATCGGATTCATTGTCGCCCAGTACCTGCCGCTCATCCGGAAGAATCAGGCGCTGCGCGAGAATCTGGCGCGCTGGGAGACCCAGCAGGCCCGCCTGACCGCTCAGGCCAATGACACGGCGGCGCGCCTGCAAAGCCTGCGCGAAGACCCTCGTGCCGTGGAACGGGCGGCCCGTGAGCGTCTGCAGTTGGCCCGCACCAACGAGAGCGTCATCAATTTCGTCACCCCGTCCGCAGCGGGTCGCTGAGGTCCTCCTTACCATGAAACGATTCTTACTGTCCGATAGGTTCGCCAGCGTCGCCCTGATGGCGAGTCTGGTCGTCGGTGCGACGGCCCTCCTCGCCGATTCGGTGTCTCCCGTGTATGACGCGCTCTGTGCGGCCCCCAAGCTGCGGATGTCGCTCACGGACAACGCTGATTCGGTGGGTGTTTTGGAAGGCACCGATGATCTCGAGGCCGGAGAGTGGCGTCCACTGCTGCAGCTGGGTGCGCTTTCAGGGCATCATGAATGGATGGACCCCGAGAACCGGGCCCGTGCCCGGCGGTTCTACCGCCTGAGCCGTTCCCCGCGGCCGCCGTTGCTGCCACAGCCCAACTTCCGCCTGATCGACCACCAGGGGTTCTCCCACGAACTGTTCCGCGAGGGCGATGCCCGCGCCGTGGTGCTCGTCTTCACCGACGCCCAGGGCATGGAGTCCCATTGGCGGCAGCTCAAGCCGATCGTCGAGGCTCAGGCCGGTGCCGGGGTTCAGTTCTGGATGATCGATCCCATGGACGACCGCGAGGCCATGGCCGCCGCCGCCATCCGGGCCGGAGTGACCATCCCCGTGCTCCAGGATTCGGCCCAGTTGGTCGCCCGATCCTACGGGGCTACGGCCTCGGGCGAAGCCGTGGCGCTGGAGGCCGAGTCGCTGACCCCGGTGTACCGCGGAGCCATCGAAGATGCGGTCGAGGTGGCCGTCGGGACGCCGGTCCGACAGGCCTATCTGGCCGACGCGCTCACCCGCTTCGCCGTGGGATCACGGCCGACGGTCGAATACGCCCGCCCGCAGGGGCAACCGTGGCGCCAGACCGACGCGGGCGTCGCCTCGTATCGCAACGAAATCGCACCGTTGTTGCAGGCCAAGTGTGTGACGTGTCACCGGCCCGGCGAGATCGGGTCGTGGGCCATCACCAATCATGCAGCGGTGGTGGCCAAATCGGCCGCCATCCGCGCCAACGTCCTCGAAGGCCTGATGCCTCCCTGGCATGCCGACCCGGCCCATGGTCGGTTCGAGAACGACTTTTCCCTGACGCCGCAGCAGCAGGCCCGGTTGGTGGCTTGGTTGGACGCGGGTGCTCCGCGGGAGTCCGGTGCCGATCCCTTGGAGACGGTGCCCCCACCGGCCGGATTGTGGCCCATGGGCCAGCCGAATCTCATTCTCAAGATCGCTCCCCAGCAGATCCAGGCCACGGGGCAGATGCCTTATGCGTATGTGACGGTCACCAACACCCTCAAGACCAACGCCTGGTTGCGGGCGGCGGTCATCCGGCCGGGCAACCGCGCCGTGGTGCACCATGCCCTCATCTTCTACATCAAGGCGGGTTCCATTTTCCAGATGCTCGCGGATTTCCAGGCGATCCAAGGCGGGTTGAATGGCTTCTATGCCGGCTATGTCCCGGGCATGGATCAGCGGGAATACCCCGACGGGACCGCCAAATACCTGCCGGCCGGCGGCACGTTCGTCTTTCAGATGCACTACACGCCCAACGGCAAGGCCACGACCGACGCCACCGAAATGGGGCTCTACCTGAGTCCGACGCCGCCGGCGATGGAACTCAAGACCGGGGCCGCCAATTCCACGGCCATCGACATCCCCGCCGGGGCTCGCAATCACCGCATGGTGGCGGAGCGGTTGTTCGACAAGGCGGTCGATGTGCATGAGCTGAGCCCGCACATGCATTTCCGCGGAGACTCCATGCGCTTCGAGGCGCTCTTGCCCGATGGTTCCTCGCAGGTGCTCTTGAATGTGCCCAAGTACGACTTCAATTGGCAGGCCTTGTATCGGTTGTCGCAACCGGTCCGCCTTCCCGCCGGCAGCCGCATCCGCATCTCGGGCGGTTTCGACAATTCCCGCTGGAACCCCTTCAACCCGGACGCCAAGTCGCGGGTGCGTTTCGGCGAGCAGACCGATGACGAGATGTTCATCGGCTACATCAACTATTCCGAGGTCCAGTAGCGATCCAGAGCCGGCGATTGAGGTCCGGAGTTCCCGGCTGACGTGTTCAGCCGGGACGCGTCGGATCCTGATTCGTTCCGGCCTCAGCCCTCGAACAGCGGCACGATCTGCATGCCGGGCACCGTGACCAGGCCGCGGTCGGTCAGGCGGATTTCCGGGATCACCGACAGGGGCAGGAGGTTGAATCCCATGTAGGGCAGGATGCATCCGGCCTCTTCCCAGACTTTCTTCAGCGCCGCGCTTTCCAGGGCCACGTCGCCCGCCCGTTTGTCGGAGAGCAGGCCGGCGATGGGCATTTCCACCAACGCCAAGACGCGGCCGTCGCGGACCACGCACACGCCCCCCTGGCACTGTCGGAGCGTTTCCACGGCGAGGCGCATGTCGGCTTCGTTCTTGCCGGCTACGATGAGGTTGTGGGCGTCGTGGCCGACCGAGCTGGCGACCGCACCTCCGGTCAGGCCGAAGTCCTGAAGCAGGCCGAATCCGACCCCGCCATTCTTGCCGTGTCGCTCCACGACCGTGAGGAAGCACCAGTCGGGATGGGCCGCGAGCGTGGTGGGCCAGTCGGCCGCCGGTGAGAACGCCACCCGCTCATGGAAGGTCAGGATGCCCGGCAAGGCCACTCGCAGCACATGGGCGGTGCAAGGGGTCTTGGGTAGCTCGGGGATCAGCGGCACGGCGTCGGCGATGTGGACGGTCTTGTAGGCCGCGGCCGGATAGCGGTAGCGGTCCGACAGGGCTGCATCCAGGGTCGCGGTGATCTTGCCGGATTCGACCACGAGTTCTCCGCCATACCAGGTGCTTTGCGGCTTCAGATCGTCATTGAGGAGCACCACGTCGGCGCGACGCCCCGGGGCCAGCCCGCCGAAATCGCCGTCCATGCCGTAGCGGGTGGCCGGGTGCAGCGACCCCATGCTCCAGGCCGTCACGGGGGCGACACCGGCCTTCACGGCTTCCCGCACCACCCAATCGAGGCCAAAAAGGAAGAGGTCATCGGCATCCCGGTCGTCGGTGCACACGCACACCCGCTTGGGGTTGGCGCCCGCGCGGGTGACGGCCTGGATGGCCAGCGGCAAGGAGTGCCACGGCGTCGCCGGATTGCCCCCGCGCAAAAAGATCCACACGCCGGCCTCCAGGAAGTCGGAGGCGATGTCCGGATCGATGGACTCGTGGGTGTCGGTGATGCCGCTGGCGGCGCAGGCGCTCACGAATTCCCGTCCGTAGATGTGCCCGCACACCGGTTTGCCGCGCCGCAAGGCCGCCGCAAGAATGGCGTGGCTGCGCGGGTCGCCCATGGCGACGTGCACGAAATCCATCTTCTCGCCCAAGGCCGCCGCCTCGGGCCAGCGGTCAAAAAGCGCGCCGATTTTTTCGGCGGTCAGGTCGCCCCCGGCGGTCTCGAACTGCGGACCCGTGGCCGGAACGGTGCTGGGGACGGTGAGGAAGATGTTCAGCGGCGCCCGCCGGGCGTCTTCGAGCATCCACTCGATGCCCTCGGAGTCGCAGACGTTCCCGATCTCATGGCTGTCGCAGAAAATGGAGGTGACTCCGCTGAGCAGCGCCGCCTCGGCATAGGCGCAGGCGGCCATCATCGACGACTCGATGTGGATGTGGGGGTCGACCAGGCCCGGGGCCAGGATGCCGCCGCCCGCATCGAAGAACCGCGCCCCGGAGTTGGTGGGGCATGAGCCCGCAGGCTTCACCGCGGCGATGCGGCCGGCGCTGATCCAGATTTCCCGCTGATCGTGGATCCGTTCGGTGTAGGTCGAGAGTATCCGGGCCCCGGTGATCACCCGGTCCGGTGCCTGTCGCCCCATGGCCACGGCGGCCAGGCGTTGGGTCAGGGTATGCAGCGGGGCGACGGAGAAACGGGTCAGGGTGCTCATGCTTGGGGTGTGCCGCCGGGCACAGCCCCAGTCCTCAACCAGAAGGCCCGGCGAGTCAAGGGAGGGAGTGTTCCCCCTGATCCCCGCGTAACCGTTTTTCGCCTCAGATCCGACCACGCCAAATCCGGTGGGAACAGGACGTCCGAGCTTCCATCGGTTGTCCATGTCATCCGCTACGGGATGTTCTTGGCACGGAATCTGTCCATGGATGCCTGCGGCCAACTCCTGAAGGCCTGATTCCTTACGCGAGGATTTGGGTGTTCCGCCGGCGGGGCTGGTCAGAGAAAACGACCCCATTGAGCCCGTCCAGTCACGCCGGCACGACGCGCCCGCAACAGCGCTGCACCCAGGGCGACACCGAGGGTGGCCGCCAGACACAATCCGGCCACGACCACGGTCAGGCGCCAATCGCCGCCCCAATAACGCAATCCCCAGACGGACAAGCCTGCGGCCAATCCGGCCGACAGCGCCGCGCGGGACCACGAGGCACGCAGCATCGCCCAAGGCGAGCGCTTGCTGGCTCGGGCGAACTCGAGGTGCAGCGGCAACAGGGTGCTGCCCGACGAGCCGGCGATGAAGGCGATGACGATACCCATCGGTCCCAGCCACCAGCCCAAGGGAGCACTGAAGGCCAGGCAGCAGGCCAGTTCGCGGCGCATCAGGCGGGCCAGCAGGTCCATGTGGCCGTGGGCGAACATCCAATACCCCGGTTGCGATGCGATGCCGGTGACCAGGTAGCGCAGGGCGAACAGGGCGGTCAGCAGGGTGCCTCCGGAGTATTCCTGGGCCTTGTAGTCGGCGATGAAGGCCGGGATGCAGACGGCCGAGACCGCCATCGCGCCGCCCCAGAGCCAGCCGTTGAGGCGCAGGACCCCCTCGGCGATCGAATCGGCCTTCTGCGTCCGGGCCGCGAGGATGGGCCATGCGGCCTCGTCGGCCGATTGCAGCAATAGGCGCAGCTTGCTGAAGAGGTTGGCCACCAGGGAATACTGGCCCACGGATCGTCCCTGCCACAGCCAGGACACCAGCACCACATCCAGCGTGTAGACCAGCAGGGTCCAGAACTGGAAGCGCATCAATCCCGAGGAGTCGGGCCAGAGTTCGCGCAATCGGGCCGAATCCGCGGCGTCCCAGGAGAAATCGAGCAGTTTCAGGCCCGGGGCCGCGGTCCGGATCACCGGTGTGGCGATGGCGATGGCCGCGAGGCTGGGAAGGCTCTGGGACAGCACGAAGGACCCGATGCCGAGGCCGCACCGGAAACCGGCCCACAAGATGCCGATCGACGCCCAGGCCATGAAGAGCTGCAACATGAACATCCGGCGCTGGAGTCCCAGACCGGTGAGCAACTGCAGGAAGGCCGAACCGAGGGCGATCACGCCGGCGACCGCGCCCAGCGACGGATAGAACAGCCAGGCAATAGCCTGGGAGCGGGCGTTGGGTGTCAGCGAATAGGCGCTGAGGATCACTATTCCGAGCACCGCCACGCCGGCGCAGAACCACGTGTACAGGCGTTGGCCGAACTGGAGCATCCGGAAGGTCTCGGCGTCCCGCTCTCGTCCGAGGATCCGGCGATTGAGGGTGTTGCGGAATCCCCCGTCGAGGGCCGGCAGGCTTCCCAGGACGAGCAGTGCGGCGCTGACCAGCCCGAGGAGTTCCACCGATTCGAACATCCGGATCGTCAGCAGCGACACCAGGGCCCAGGACAGGTAGGCCAAGGCACGCCAGAAAACGGTTTGGACAAAGAGGGAACCCAGCACTGCGACCGACCCTATCAGTGGCGATTTCCCGCAGCCATCGCTGTCTTCAGAGGCGGGCTGATCGGGAAGCGGTCCGTTGGACTTCCATCCCTGTCCTGCGCCGGGCGGTGGGTGGGCTTTGGAGCATGACCGGACCGTGCGAAGCCTTCCCCGCATGGGGGTGTGTCCGGTGGGGCTGGTGTGGGGTTGAGGCGTTGGGCTTGCCTCGACCGCGACACTCCGGTAGGGCCGGAGGGACATGACCGTGGATGCATCGACTTCGGCCTTCACGGCCCCGCGTGGGCGCATCCTGGTGATCCGGGGCGGGGCCGTCGGCGACTTCATTGTCACGCTGCCCGTATTGGCGGCGCTGCGGAGCCAGTTCCCCCAGACCCGCTTGGAGGTGCTGGCCTATCCGCAGGTGGCGACACTGGCCGTCCGGGCCGGGTTGGCCGATGAGGCTCATGCCATCGAATCGCGACCCTTGGCCGGATTCTTCGCCCGCAGGGGAGTGCTCGACCCTCGAGAGGCGGAGCGGTTCTCCCGCTGCGACGTGATCTTCAGCTACCTGTACGATCCGGATGAGATTTTCCGGGCCAATCTGGCTCGGGTGACCCGGGCGCAAATCATCCAGGGTCCGCATCGGCCGGTGGAAACCTCCGGGGTTTCGGCTCCGATCCAATTGCTCGAACCCTTGGAACGGCTCGCCATTTTTGATGCCGATCCGGTGCCGCGCCTCCGATGGCCCGGGATGGGACGAGGTTCCGACGGCTGGATCGCCCTGCATCCGGGCAGCGGGAGCCCCAGCAAGAACTGGCCTTTGGAGCGCTGGATGGAACTCGTCGGCCGTTGTGTCGCCGAGACGGATTGGAAGTGGATGCTCACGGGCGGCGAAGCCGAGACCGACGCTCTCGACCGCCTGGAGCGGTTGATTCCGGCCACACGACGGACGGTGCTGCGGGGCCAGTCGCTGGACTCGGTGGCCGAACACCTGTCGCGATGCCGGGCGTTCCTCGGGCACGATTCGGGCATCACCCATCTCGCCGCGGCCGTCGGTCTGCCGTGCCTGGCCCTGTGGGGGCCTTCCAACGAGTCGGTGTGGCGACCCTTGGTCCCGCCCGGTCAACGGATCCGAACCCTTTCCCATTCGGGCGGGCTGGCCGAACTGTCGGTGGACGCGGTGTGGGCCGGCCTGAACTCGCTGCTCGCCGAGGCCTGAGGGTGTGTCCGGGCTTCCGGGGTCGGTGGGGGTCGGTGGGGTGGGAGCCTCCAAAAACCCGCAAAAACCGGTTGCGGATCTCTCCGAAAACGGGCTTCGTTCACGGCTCCGGTCGGCAGGTTCATACCCCGACCGGTGTCTCGAGTGCCGAGGTACCCGAGACGTGAGCCTGAATGCGCATCACCCGGCAACGGGTTTTCGCCAGGTCCGGGAAGGAGCTGAATTTTGAAGTGAGCGAAGTCAAACTGAAGAAGGGCGAGCCCGTGGATCGCGCGCTGCGCCGCCTGAAGAAGAAGGTGGACCGCGAGAACACGCTCCGTGACGTGCGCATGAAGCGCCATTACGAGAAGCCCAGCGAAACCAAGCGTCGCAAGATGAAGGTTTCCAAGTTCTCCGCCATGCTGGCCGCCCGGTACGCCGACCAGTAAGGTCGTCAGCCGGGCTGCACCGTCGCAAGGCGGTTTGCTTTCAACAGGGCCGGATGCTTTCCTTCGGGAACGCATTCGGCCTTTTTGCTTTCCGGACCCGGGTCCGGAGCCGATGAATCACTGATCATGTATTCCCTATCCACCTGCTGGAACTCGAGCCGCCACCAAGACGGAGGCGACATGCTGCGGGAGATCCGGGACCTGGGCTTCGAGTACGCCGAGTTGAGCCACGGTGTCCGGGTGAGCCTGGTGCCGGGCATCATCGATGCGGTGGAGGCGGGGGTCATCAAGATCAGCACCCTGCACAACTTCTGCCCGCTGCCGATGGGGGTGAATCATGCCGCGCCCAACCTCTTCAAGTTCTCGGCCTCCGAGAAGCGCGAGCGCGATCTGGCCTGGAAGCACTCGATGAAAACCATCGAGACGGCCGAACGCCTCGGGGCCAAATTGATCGTGTTGCACTCCGGGGCGGTCGATCTCTCCGGCTTTTTCGGAGATCCCCATTATCAGGACAAGCTCGAGGCGCTGGCCGCCGCCGGAAAGCAGGATTCGCCGAAGTACACCAAGCTGGTGGCCGAATTGGAGCAACGCCGCGAGTCCCGCAAAGAGCAGCCCATGGAGCTGGCGCTCGACATGATCCGACGCCTGGCCGAGGTGGCCGGCGAAAAGAACCTGATGCTCGGCATCGAGAACCGGGAATCCGTGGAAGAAATCCCCTTCGACCACGACATGCTCTTCTTCCTCGACCAGTTGCCCGACAACGTCCGCTACTGGCACGACTGCGGCCATGCCCAGATCAAGCATCAGATGGGCTTCATCGACCATCGCATGCACCTCGAAAGCCTTTCGGAGCGCCTGGGTGGACTGCACATCCATGATGTCGTGCTCACCGCCGATGGCGCCCATGATCACGCTCCTCCGGGGGCCGGGGTCATCGACTATGCCGCCCTCAAACCCTTCGTGGGCCCCGGACACATCAAGGTCATCGAACTGAATCCCGGCGTGGCCCCGGACGACGTGGTCAAGGGATACGCCCACATCCGTTCGGTCTGGGGGACAGAGTAGGTCGATGGGTTCTCCCCGTGTGAACACTTCCCGCAGAACGCTGGGGCAACTGGCACGGTTGGCCGTGTGCGGCCTGCTGCTGGCCGCGATCTTCCATGCGATCTTCTGCAACGAAGCGCAGATCGACCTGTTGGCCCAGGGCAAGCCCGAGGCTTGGAACACCATGGGGCGTTGGGAGCAGCGTCAATACGCTTGGACCCACAGCCCGTCGAAGCTCCTCGAAATGGCTCAGAGGCTCGATCCCGGAAGCCTGGGCCTGGCCTTCGGGCTCTGCGGGGCGTTGATTTTCCTGGGCGGCCTCCGCTGGCGCGAGGCGCTGCGGGTCCAGGGGCTGGAGTTGCCCCTGGGTGAGGTCACCCGGCTGTCGTTCGTGGCCCATTTCTTCAATGCGTTCCTGCTCGGCTCCACCGGAGGCGATGTGTGGAAGGCCTATGCCGCCGCCCGCAGTACGCATCACAAGAAGGCCGAGGCGGCGTTGAGCGTCTTTGTCGATCGCCTGATCGGCATTCTGGCGTTGCTGGTGTTCGCGGTCGTGTTCGCCATTCCCAACGGGCCGCTGTTCCTGCGTTTCCGCCGCTACGATGGCGTGGGCCTGGCCGTTTTCGGCATGATGGCGATCGCCCTGAGTTGTGCCGGGGTCGGCTTCTTCACCGACCTCTTGTGCGAAGGCGGTCCGCTGAGCCGATGGATGGCGCGGTTCCCCCGCATGAAGGGACCGTTGCGGGCATTGGCTTCCTGCCGGCTCTTCGGGCGCAATCCGGGCTTTCTCTGGCGCAGCGCCCTGCTGTCGATGCTAATCAATCTGGCCATCGTGGGCACGTTTGCCGCCCTGGCCTCGGGGTTGGGCCTGCAAATCCCGCGGTGGAATCTGTGGTTCGTGGTGCCGGCCGTGGTGTGCTTGGCGGCGCTACCGATCACTCCCAGCGGTCTGGGGGTGCGCGAGAATCTCTTCGTGGTGCTGCTGGCGATCGACTTCCCGGGTTTCGGCGTCAAACCGGCCGAGGCCCTCTCGCTGTCCCTCCTGGGCTACACGTTGAACCTGGCCTGGAGTGCCATCGGCGGCCTGGTGTACCTGACCGTCCGCAAGTACATCCCGCCCGAGTCGTAGCTTGCCCCCTCACGGGCTGAGTCCAGACTGTGGGCATGCGTTTCACGGTTCCGATGGGGGTCGCCGCCTTGGCTTGGTTGGCGGCGGGTTGCGGCAAGGATGAGGTCCGGGTCTATCAGGCACCTCAGGACGCCCCGTCGGTGGCGGCTGCGACGGCCGCCGCGCCTGCCAACCCCGCGGGCACGGCCCGGTCTTCCGGGGCTTCAACCGGCACCGAATCCGCTGCTTCCCAGACCGGGGCCGATTCGGCCGCCTCCGAACGGCCTGCGGTGCCCTGGACCGTGCCGGCCGGCTGGGAAGAGAAGCCCGCCTCGGGCATGCGGGTGGCCAGCTACGCCGTCAAGCGCCCCGACGGCCGGTCGGCGGACATCTCGGTGGTCGCCATGGGCGGCGGCGCCGGAGGTGAGTTGGAGAACGTCAATCGCTGGCGCAATCAGATCGGGCTCGAACCCGTGACCGAGGCCGACTTGGCCACCCAGCGGTCGATCGTGCCCGCCGGCAATCGCCAAGTGGTGATGTATGAACTCGACGGCAAGAAGGCGGTGCTCGAAGAGAAATACGCCGCACGGACCCTGGCGGCCATCCTGCCGGCCGGTGAGATGACCGTGTTCTTCAAGATCACCGGTGAGAATGCCCTGGTGGCCGAGCAGAAGCCCCAGTTCCTGGCCTGGCTGAAGTCGGTGGACACGGGCGGCGGTGGCGGCGGTGGCGGGGAAGTGGCGCCCGAAGCGTCTGCGGCGACCCCAGCGGCCCCGGTCTCTGCGGCTGTCCCAGCGGCCTCGTCCGGTTCGACCGCCGGTGGCGGGACCGATGGACTCCCGAATTGGCAGGTGCCCTCGGGCTGGAAAGCCGCCGGCCCGAAGCCCATGCGCTTGGCGTCCTTCGACATCCCGGATGCCGCCGGCAATGGCGATGTGTCCATCAGCAAGCTCAACGGCGATGGCGGCGGGCTTTTGGCCAATGTGAATCGCTGGCGGGGCCAGGTGGGCTTGGCGCCCTTGGAGGCCTCGGCATTGGAGGCCAATTCAACGGCCTTGACCACGGCCGGCGGAGACCGTGGCACGTGGGTCGAATTGAAGGGCGCCGACAAAACCATCCTCGGAGCGATCGTGGCTCGGGACGGGGTTTCATGGTTTTTCAAGATGACCGCGCCCGTCTCGGTCGCCGCTCAGAACCGCGAGGCCTTCGAGAAGTTCGTGCGCTCGGTTCGCTTCTGAGGGAGGGCAGACCTCTCTTCGTTCCGAGAAACGAACGATTCCCGCGCACTTTCAAAGAATTGATTCAATCGAACCCGATCGGCCACCGTCCGAACTCCTGTCCATGCTTTCCAAGGTATTCCAGTTCCTGTCGTCCCTGCGCCTGACCGTGGTGCTGCTGGGATTGGGTGTCGCCGTGGTGTTCTTCGGCACGTTGGGTCAGACCAGCGATGGTCTCTACGTGGCCCAGGAGCGCTACTTCCGCAGTTGGTTCGCCTATTGGACCCCGCATGGTTCTCCGTTTCCGGTGGTGCCGCTGCCCGGCGGATACCTGTTGGGAACGATGTTGGTCATCAACCTGATCGTGGCCCATTTCACCCGCTTCCAATGGACCTGGTCCAAGAGCGGCATCTTCATGACCCACATCGGCATCATCCTGCTGCTGCTGGGTCAATTGGCCACCGACATGCTGGCCCGCGAAAGCATTATGAGTTTCCGCGAGGGGGATACGCGGAACTATTCCGAGTCGTCGATGGACTTCGAACTGGCCCTGCTCCGCAGCACCGGCAGCAATGCCCTCGATCAGGTGGTGGCCATTCCGGCTTCGCGGTTGAAGCCGGGCGCGGAACTGCGCCATGAGTTGTTGCCCTTTGGCATCCGGGTGAAGGAGGCCTACGAGAACGCCCGGATCCGCCTGCGTGCCCCGGTGATGGACTCCAATCGGCCGCCGGCGGCGACCCAGGGCGTGGGAGCCCGGATCGTCATCGATGCCCAGCCACCCACGCGCACCATGGATGCCCGCAATGTGCCGGCCGCGGTGATCGAGCTTTCGGGGGCGTCGAGCCTCGGCACTTGGGCCGTGTCCGGTGAACTCAAGCCCCAGACCCTGACCTTGGAGGGAACGGAGTGGCGCCTCGAATACCGCCCGGTGCGCGAGTACAAGCCCTTCGCTCTCACCCTGCTCAAGACCACCCACGAGACTTATCCCGGCACGGATATTCCGAAGAATTTTCAGAGCCGGGTGCGGTTGCGCAACAGCGAGACGCGCGAAGACCGCGAGGTGGACATCTACATGAATTCACCGTTGCGCTACGGCGGCTATACCTTCTTCCAGTATCAGATGGGCAAGGAGCAATTGGCCGACGGAGGCCGCGGCACCAGTGCGTTGCAGGTGGTGCGCAACCCGTCGTGGATCACGCCCTACCTCGGCTGCATTCTGGTGGGCGTGGGCCTGCTGGTTCAGTTCCTCCTGCACCTCACGAAGTTCATCGCCCGCCGCAAGCCCCGGGTCGCCTGAAGCTCCCTCTGCTGAAATCGGATTTCTCCCAACGCGCACCGCCTGAACCATGAAACAACGTCTTCCCCTGATCATCACGGCGCTCTTCGCACTTTGGATCCTGGGTGCGCTCATGCCCCGGCGTGACCGCGAGTACGCCTTCAGCGCCGTGGGTCGCCTGCCCGTGGTCTTCAATGGCCGTCTGCAGCCCTTTGATTCGCTGGCGCGCAACTCGCTGACCCGCATCCGCGAAAAGGAGACGGCCAATCTCGAGCCGGCCAAATCCTGGTACGAGCGCCCCAAGATCATTTCGGCCACCGAATGGTTGATGACGCTCATGACCCGCCCCGAGGTTGCCGACGGCTGGAAGGTCTTCCGCGTGGATCACCCGGAGCTCAAGGCGCTGCTCAAGCTGCCCGAGCCCAACCCGACCGCCGGCGAAGACGGCAAGCATTACTCGTGGAACCAGTTCGGCGAGACGGGCCTCAAGCAAATCGAGGAAAGCGCCCGGAACATCCAGGAGAACAAGAAGGATTCGTCGCTCCGCAACGCCTTCGACAACGCCACTCTCGGGTTGTACGAGGCCATGACCCTGTACTTGCGCCTCAAGAATACGGTCCACCCGCAGGACACCGTCCGCTTTGCCGCCGAGATTGCCGACTATCAGAAAACCATCCCGGCCGGCGTGAAGGCCTTCCAGCAGCGCATGACCGGTTCCGCGGACTTCGACACCAATGCGCTCACGGAGGTGTTCGGCCATGCCGAGCGGTATTTCGTCACGCTGCGCGGTGAGCCGCCGCTCCTGATTCCCCCGGCCGCCGGCGGCGACTCGTTCGCCTGGCAGCGCATGGGCGAGGCCTTGCTGGAGCCCAGCTTCGGGGCGCCGCTGCTCAAGCACTTGATGCGCGTGCCCAAGGCGGAACTTTCACCGGAAGCCGCAGCCGAAGGCATCCGGACGGCGGGCACTCGACCGCTGTCGCCGGCTGTGGGGCATTGGGCGGCGATGGCCGATGCGTTTCGCGAGGGACAGGTCGCTGGCTTCAATGCCGCGGTGGCCCAATATCAGACCTACTTGGAGTCGTTGCGCTTGGGCAAAGCCTTGACCAAGACCGCTCGCGAGCAGTTGTACAATGGTTTTGCCCCATTCTCGAAGGCGGCCTCGCTGTACCTCGTGGCGTTCCTTTTCGGCTGCGGATTCTGGTTCAACTTCGCCGAGTGGAGCCGCAAGACCTCGCTGAATCTGGTGCGCTTGGCCTTTGTGGTGCACACGTTGGGGCTCATCGCTCGGATGTGGCTCGAGGGGCGTCCGCCGGTCACCAATCTCTATAGCTCGGCCATCTTCATCGGTTGGGGTGCGGTCGGGCTCGGGTTGATCCTGGAATCGTTTTGGAAAAACGCCATCGGTTTGGCGGTAGCCACCGTGATTGGTTTCTCCACCCAGATTGTGGCTCACAATCTCGCCCTCGGCGGCGACACCATGGTGATGCTCCAAGCGGTGCTCGATACCAACTTCTGGCTCGCGACGCATGTGGTCATCGTGACACTGGGTTACTCGGCCACCTACGTGGCCGGCTTCCTGGCCATTTTGTATGTCATGCTCGGGTTCTTCACCAAGGTCATGACGGCCGACATGGGCAAAAGTCTCTCGCGCATGGTCTACGGCATCCTGTGCTTCGCGACGCTGTTCAGCTTTGTGGGCACCGTGCTGGGCGGCATCTGGGCCGACCAGTCATGGGGGCGGTTCTGGGGCTGGGATCCCAAGGAGAACGGGGCCCTCATCATCGTGCTGTGGAATGCGCTCATCCTGCACGCCCGCTGGGGTGGCATGGTCCGCGAGCGTGGCATCATGAATCTGGCGATCTTCGGAAACATCGTCACCAGCTGGTCGTGGTTCGGCACCAACCTGCTGGGTGTGGGTCTCCACAGCTACGGGTTCATGAGCGGGGCCTTCACGGCGCTGATGGTGTTCGTGGCCAGCCAGTGCGTGCTCATCGGTCTCGGGCTGATTCCGCAGGCGAAGTGGCGGAGTTTTTCGAAGGCTCCGGTGGCCAAGGCGGCCTGAGTGGTGGAACCGTATCGAGGGCATGGGCAACGCGATGACGGTCACCGAGACCTTGAACCAGTTGGGCATCGTCGTGCCTCCGGCTCCGGGAGCGGTGGCCGCCTATGAGCCGTGGGTGCGCACCGGCGATCTGGTGTTCACATCGGGGCAATTGCCCTGGCGCGACGGCGTGATGACATATGCCGGCCGGTTGGGGGCCGAGTTGACGGTCGAGCAGGGATACCAAGCGGCCCGCCAATGTGCGCTCAATGCGCTGGCTCAGCTTCAAGCGGCGGCCGGGGGTGATTTGGATCGGGTTCGACGTCTGGTGCGGGTCGAAGGCTATGTGCACTGCGCTGCGGGTTTCCGCGGCCATCCGCAGGTGCTCAACGGGGCCTCCGACTTGTTCAACGCGGTGTTCGGGCCCCGCGGGGCCCATGCGCGACTGGCCATCGGCGTGGCCGAAATGCCACTCGATGCGGCCGTGCAGATCACGGTCGTGGCCGAGGTCGACGAGCCCACCCGGTAGGATCCATCGACCGCGTCGGTGTCGGGCGCAGGGGTGCCCCGGCTTTGGGCCATCGGGCCATCGGAATCACGGCTTCAATCGGGCCTGCTTCAGTTCCACGAGCCCATCTTCCAGACCACCGCCCTGGATCTCGAAGGTCACGGTCTGGCCGGCCTCGAGGAGCTTCCACTTCGAGCGACTGTCTTCGGCGATCAGCGTGCGGCCGTCGCGGCGGGTATGGAAGGCGGGGATCTTGTCGTCGATGCGCCACTCGCAGACCGGACGCACGGCGGGGTCCGGGGTTTCCAGGAACACTCGGACGTTGCGGCTGACGATGCCCCGTTCCATGCGTTCCACCACGCCGGTGATGCGGAACGGGCGTTTCCGGTAGCGGGCGTCGGCCGCCGGCGGGTCGGAGCGGTAGTGGTTCACCAATTCCCAGACACTGATCTCCTGCCCGGCGGTCACCGGCGGCAGTTGCGCGGCCGGGGGCGGAGGCACAAGGCCCGTCCACCGCGCGGTCTGAAGTGCTTCGACCGCCGGTTTGGCCGCGGCCGCGAGCATGGGAATCGTCGACGGCTGAGCCGGAGTGGTGGGATTCGAAGAGACCTTCGAGGGCGTATTCGAGGGGCTGTTGCTCGCCCCGGATGCGAGGGGCCCGAAGCCGCGCAGGCGTGAGTTCTCCAGAGTCAGGCGCTTCAGGGCGGCCTCGGTGTCGAAGCCCAGGCGTCGTCGCACCGGTTCGGGGACTTCGAAGAAGAACAGTGGGGTCTGTCCCTCCGCATGCTGGAGCAGCAGGCGATCGTCATCGAGCCGCCTCGCGGTCGCCTCGCGAAAGGTCCGGCCATCGAGGGTGACCAGGTCTTCGGCCAACGCCGCGTGCATCAGGCAGATCCAGCCGATCCGCAGAGCCCAGGTGCAGTGCATGGGCTCAAGGCAACCGGAGGGCCCGCCCGTCGTCAATCGGACGCATGGGGGGGCGGGGCGATTGTCGGTCAGAGTGGAACGAGATTTCACCGGGCCGCCTGCGCCTCAACCGGGGATTCACCTCAGCCAGCGATGATCCATGGCCTTACCGCATTTATGTGAATGACGCTGGTTTGCAGGGTCTGCCGATTCCTGTCAGACAATTGGGGTGAGTTATTTTTCAGCGGAATTGGCAGCGCTGATCGAACGGCGATTCGGGGGGAGTCAACTGAAGTTCGGGCGTGCCGTGGGGATCGATCAGAGTGTTGTCAGCCGCCAATGCGCCGGGTTGGCGCTGCCGGATCGGGTCACCGTGCAGCGCTTGACCCAGGCATTGTCGGAGACCCAGTCCATCCCCTTGGTGGTGGCCTATCTTCAGGACCATTGCCCGGTGTCGCTCCGCCCCAAGGTGACCATTTCTTCGCGGGCCCCTTTGGCCCAGCAGCTGGCGGTGGACGCGCTCCAACTCGACCTCTCCCAATACTCGGTCCGGCAGCGGTCGTTGATCCGACAACTCACGATGTGGGTGGCCTCGGACCCGAACGCCATGGTGTTTCTCACCTCGGTTCTCAAGTTCATGGGACGCACTCAAGGTGTGGGTCCCGGTTCCGCCTGAGTTGGTGTGGAGTGCAGCGGGGCAGCGGGTCGGGATTCAACGCTCATCCTGCAGACGGGAGTCCCGGAAGGGCTTTGGATTATTCAAAAACGATTTGAAATTCAAACAATGTGATGGAATTGATTGCTCGGAATTACTATAAGCATAGTTATTAGTGAGTCTGAAGTGAGCCCGGCCCGTCATGCCTAAACCGTTTTGGAATTTCAGCCGCTCCGTGGAGGGGAAGCCCTCGTGGTTGGATTATCTGCGGGATCCGGAGCGACCCCGGGTGGCGGGTGACGGGGCTGCGGCCGTGGTTCGCGCCATGGCGGCGGGGTTGCCCGAGTCCACGGTGCGACTCATCGGATCGGTCGAATCGTTGGAAGAGATGCTCCGAGCGCTGGTGCATCCCTCCAACAGTCTCTTGGATCCCACGGGCTTGCGTCTCTCGCCGGCCTTCACCTGGAGTCACGGTGAAGTCCTGGCCTCCATGGGAGGCATGCTGGTTCCGCTCGACGAACTCATGGCCGAGGCTCGATCCCAAGCCCAGATGGAGGCGGTCCGGCAGTTCCAGGTGGCTCGCGAGGCCTTTGGGGAACACCGTTTTCCTGAAAGTCTCGAGGCGTTGGGCCGGGCACTGGACACCGGTCCGGGTCTGATGGCGGCCGGAAGGCTGGTCTGGCGCATCCACCTGCTCCGGGCGCTGGTGCTGCTGGGGTCCGACGACAACACCGATCCGGGGCTCATCAACCCGGCCGAGGCGGAGCAGTCGTTCCTCATGGCGGCCCGCTACGCGCGCACCGAATACCGTCTGGATGCGGCCCGGGCCCTGTTGGGGGCGGGATGGGCGGCCTATGTGAAAGAGAGTGGCGAACAGGATCGCCGGATGCGGGCGGCGGTGACTTACACCGGAGAGGCGTTGGATCTGGATGGCGATCTGGCCGAGGCCCAATTCCAGGCGGCCAAATTCCGCATGGCACAAGACGAAGCCGACCCGGCGTTGCATGGCTTGCGGTGGTTGCCGCTCTCGGGTCGGATCCTGCTCCTGAAGGCCGCCGCCGACGGCGATTTCCAGCGCCATGCCGAGAAATTGCGGGGGTTCTTGCAGGCCTTGCGCGAGGAACAACTCACCAAGATCGGCGCCGAAGTGGCTCCGGTGGCCTCGAGGATCCGCCAATGGATGGCCGATTGCCCGGAATTGGCTGAAACTCCCGCCGCGCAGCGGTTGGTCGATCTGGCGGAGGGGGCGACGGATCGGGGATTGCTCGAGGTCCATCGCTACTTCGGCTTCGGTTATCGTGAAGATCATGAATCCCTGAGGGAGTCGTTCTTCGAGGTGGCGCGGACCGTGACCCGTGAGTGGGACGAAACCGTGGAAGACCCGCCCGCGAACGAGGCCGACCCGCGTCCGGAGCCAGGCCCGCGTCCGGTATCCGGAACCCTGAACGAGGAGCCCATTCGGTACCCTTCAGACTCGGCTGATCACCGCCGGGTCATCCACCATGTCGAACAGGAACCCGAATACCGCTTCCTCAATGGCCTCGGGGAGGTGCTGACCACCTACCGGGGCAAGCCCGGCTCGCGCAAAGCGTTCCCGCTTTCGGCCGACAGTCCTGCGGTGACTCTGCCGGTGCGCTGGGTGCCGCCGGGGCGGTTCCGGATGGGCAGTCCGGTCAATGAGCCGGGCCGCGAACCCGATGAGGTGATCCACAGCGTCAGCTTCGACGAAGGGTTCTTTTTCGCGGAAACGCCCTGCACCCAGGCCCAATGGTCGGTGCTGATGCCCGACAACCCCAGTCGGTTCCGCGGAGGCGACCTGCCGGTCGAGCAGGTGAATTGGGAAGAAGCCCGTGAGTTCGCCTGCAAGCTGACCGAATTCCACCAGAGGGCCGGACTCATCGCCTCGGGATGGCAATGGGACCTGCCGACCGAGGCCCAGTGGGAATACGCCTGTCGTGTCCGCAAACCCGGCGAGTTCCACGGGCCCATCGATGCGGTCGGATGGTACCAGCAGAATTCCGACAAACGCACCCATCCGGTGGGGGGCAAGGCACCCAACGCTTGGGGCTTGCACGACATGCACGGCAATGTGGGCAAGTGGTGCCTCGACTGGTACGGGCAGTATCCCTTCGAGTCGGTGAGTCATCCGGCCGGTCCGGCCTTCGGCACGTTCCGGGTGTACCGGGGCGGTGGCTGGAGCGATGCGGCCCGCTGTTGCCGCTCGGCCTATCGCGGTCGGAGCGTGCCCGACTTCCGCAGCAGCAACATCGGATTCAGCCTGATTCTGGCAGGGCCTTCGTCCGCCGATCGGCCGGCCCCCACTCGTTGAGCCGTCGCTGGTCTCCGGGGCCGGAGTCTTCGAGGCCCAGGCGTTCGAGTACTTCGCCGATGAAGTACAGCGAGCCGGTCACGGCCACGAAGGGTTCGCGGGCCACGGCGCGCAAGGCCTCTTCGACCGTGTTGCACAGGCGGACGGCGCGTCCGCAGCGGGCCTCGAGCAGCGCCTCGCGGACTTCTTCGGGCGACACGGTACGCGGGCTGGAGACCGGGGCGATCACCAGACGCGAGGCCGCCGGGGCGAGGTGGGCTGCCATCTCGCGCCACGCCTTGTCGCGCAGCATGCCCAGCACCAGAACCGGGTGTCGCTCGGGAAAGCACTCGCCCAGCGCCCGTCGGAAGGCGGCCACGCCGTCGGCATTGTGGGCCCCATCCAGCAGCCAGGTCTGCTCACCGCGCCGGAAGGTCTGCATGCGGCCGGCCCACACGGTGTGGGCCAGAGCGTGTGCGAGGTGTTCGTCGGAGACCGGCAGGAACGCCCGGAGGAGTCGCACCGTCACCACGGCCGCGGTGGCGTTGATGCGTTGATGGGGGCCGTGCAACGACACCGGGAGGCCCATGCGCCCGACGGCGGCGGCATCGACCACCACACAGTGGGAATCGAGTTCACGGGCCCGGTATTGGATCACGGCCAGGGCCTCGGCGCGGTCCACCGAGGTCACGACCGGAACCCCGGGTTTGATGATCCCGGCCTTCTCGGCGGCGATCTCGCCCACGGTGCCGCCCAGCACCTGCATGTGGTCGAGGCCGATGGAGGTGATGACCGAGGCCAGGGGCGTGACGATGTTCGTGGCGTCGAGGCGCCCGCCCAGACCGGTCTCCCAGATCACCAGGTCCACGGCCTGCTCGGCGAAGGCCATGAGGGCCAGCACCGTGGTGAACTCGAAGAACGTCGGCTGCAGGTCCGAGGGCAATCGCTCCCGCAGTTCCGAGACGAGGCGGGCCAGGGTGTCGTCGGGCAGGGATTGTCGGCCGATCTGGATGCGTTCGCCGAAGCGCACGAGGTGCGGCGACGTGTAGAGACCGGTCCGGAATCCGGCGGTCCGGTAGGCGCTTTCGAGGAAGGCGCAGGTCGAGCCCTTCCCGTTGGTGCCGGCCACATGGATGAAGCGCAGTCGGTCTTGCGGATTGCCGACCGCCGCCGCCAGCCTCCGCGTCGAATCCAGGCCGGGTTGGAACCCGAATTGGCTCAACCCGTGCAGGTATTCGAGGGCCTCGGCCGGGGTCACGGGAGGCTGGCGGTTAGAGGTCGACCCACGAACCGGTGGCCGCCGAATGCAGGGCCGCATCCATCACGGCCTGGGTCTGGGCGCCATCGTGGAAGGTCACCGCACAGGGGCGCTGTTCGCGGATGGCATGGATGAACTCGACGGCCTGATCGTACCGGAAGGCCACCAGCGGATCGCCCACCTGCGGATCGCGCGGGGAACCGGGCCACACCCAGAATTCGCGGGGCACCGACAAGGGGGCCATGCCGGGACCGCCCAGCTTGCCGCATTGCAATTCGTTCCACTTGCCGGTGGTGAATTCGAAACTGGCCTCGCTGCCGTTGATCTCCACGTAGTCGAGGCTGCGCCAGCTCTCGTTGCGACCGCTGGCCAATTTCGAGCTCTCCAAGACGCCGGTGGCGCCATTGTGGAAGTCGGCCAGGATGCCCACCCAGTCGTCGGTGTCGTTGGGCTTGCCGTCGCGGATCGGGGTGA
>VFQT010000621.1_pt1 | contig 50342 bp, 55 predicted proteins | sample 3512381 | NCBI WGS metagenome assembly VFQT01 (sample SAMN10412376, study PRJNA504923) | tailings metagenome | isolation source: Relicate 2 Philex TSF3 active mining site | place: Philippines: Tuba, Benguet | collected 2017-08-29 | reverse complement strand
GAGTCGGGTTCGTCGGGGGCGGAGTTGCCCTTGCACACAACTCTGCGACAGGTAGCTCACCATCGAATGGCGCGGTCTTGGCGACTTCACCGCCACAGTGGACGATGACATTCGCAAAGGCAGTTCCCATTACGTCCGCGTCTGGCGAGTTGGTGCGAGAAGACGGCGTCCGACGGACTCTGCCCACACCTCGACACGGAACAACCGAGAACGTCATCGTCTTCGATCTACCCGCCGATATCAGCGGTCGTGTCACCGCACGGTGGCGACTGGTCGGTACGGACGGCCACGTCATCAGTGGTCGTGTCTCATTCTCCGTGCAAGCGACGTCTGCGCCGTCGTCGACGAGCTTGGCTGGCCAGCCCGACGGAGAAAATAGACCAGTCCCTGAACTCGTACGAACGCTCGTCAGATTCTCGACTTTTGCCGTATTGATATTGTTCGGCGGCATCATCTTTGCAGAGTGGTACATCGCACAGGGAACACTCTTCACCAATCGCGGACGCAGACTGGCGAATGGCACAGCGCTCGGACTGTTCATATTTCCGGCCGCCTCATTGATAATTCTGATTGACGACCTTCGCGGGTCGTCTGGAACACTCTTTGATGGACTTTCCGCAGCAGCATCGTTGACCATTGGACCAATGATCATGGCTCGTATTGCCTTTGGTGCACTACTTGCAAGGTTGACGCGTTCGCTCCTTGTACGCGGCGGTGCGCGCCAACAAGATTTGCTTTACATCCTTCTCGTGCTAATCCCTTATTGTGTCACTCTGTCGTACGGAGGGCACTCGCGGTCCCAGAGACTCCCCCAGGTTGGCGTTCCTGCAGACGTGATACACGTGCTGGCGATCTCTGCTTGGCTTGGTGGACTTGCAGTTGTCCTTGCTGTCGTGATTCCGGCAGTGAAACCGGACCAAGCGCTCCCCGCGTTCCTCAGATTCGGGTATGCGGCCGAACGTGCTGTGCCAATCATCATTGTCACGGGTTTGGTTCAGTCGTTCAGGCTCCACCAAAGCGTGGGATCACTCCTCACCTCTGATCATGGACTTCTGCTGTTGGCCAAGACAGGTGTTGTGCTTGCAATGTTGTCGCTGGGTAACAGAAACCGAAAGGTTCTCGTTAACCGCCGAAATCTCACGGGTCCAAGAGCCGAAATCTCCAGAACGATTCTCGTGCAGCGGTCGGTCTATGAGTTCCTCCTTGGTGCAATAGCGGTCGGGATTACGTCGGTTCTCGTGTCTGTCACGCCTACTTGACGGATACTCGTTTGATTGCTACACTGTGTAGTAGTCAAGGAAGCGGAGACCAAAATGCAAAAGGAGACCAAAATGCAAAAGGAGACCAAAATGCAAAAGAAGTTCATTATCAGAGGTATCGCAGCGCTGTCAGTAGTGACACTGCTTGCGGCTTGCAGCTCTTCAACCCCAGCAACGTCAGAACCGGTCTCAGTTGATTCCACGGCAAACACCGCTGGTTTCAATGACGACGACGTGATGTTTGCACAGATGATGATTCCTCATCATGAACAGGCAATCGAGATGGCCGACATTGCTCTCGATCCGTCCGTAGGTGCCAGCAAGGCAATCACTGACCTCGCGACACAGATCAAGGCAGCCCAAGATCCGGAGATTTCTCAGATGAAGGGACTGTTGTCGACGTGGGGCAAGCCGCTTGCGTCCGACAGCGGAATGGACCATGGGTCGATGATGAGCGGGATGATGACTACTGATGAAATGGATGCGCTGGGCAAGTTGACTGGTGCAGAGTTCGACAAGGCTTGGGCGAAGGGCATGATTGCGCACCATCAGGGTGCAATCGACATGGCCAATGATGTTCTCGCAAACGGAACGAACACCGAGATCAACACACTGGCAAAGGCAATCATCTCCGGCCAAACTGCCGAGATCGAGGTGCTCAGAGGCCTCGTAGGTTAGTTCCCCCTGCAGAAGGCGCGTCACACCCAGGTGTTGGCGCGCCTTCTGCCTTTATGGGCAGACCCCGGTCTGACATCACATGGCATGGCATTTCCCCGCATCAACTTCACCAATGAAGAAATGCACCTCGCCGTTGCACAAGCAACCCAACGCGCTAACGACGAAGATCAACGACCACCCCGGCCGTTGCAGTCGCGAGTTCTCTTGGCGACACCGCAAAAACATCGTTCCAGGTGCCAGCGGCCGCCCATACCTCGTCGTATTGCATCAAATCCGGGTCAATGAAGATTCTCAGTTGAGTTGCCAAACCCAAAGGCGGCACGCCACCGCTGGCTTTTGAAACCCTCTACGAGCCGACCAGGCCGTCACGAACATCTGAAAGATGATGTTCGACCTCGTGCAGGGCCTGCGCTGCAACCCAATGAAGACTTCGGTCGGCCAGTCTCGGATAGCCGTAGATCATTGTTCTGTCTCTGAGCGGCATCGAGATTCGATCCCACGTTCGGGTGAACAGGTCGGCGGCAACGGTCAGTTCATGCGCGACGACACTGGGCGCATCGTCCTTGTACAGACCCAGTTCGATTCGGGGCGTCCCGAAGAGACCTTTGCACAGCGGGTTCTCCTCGTTGATCGCGACGACGAGACGATCTCTGATGTTGAACAGGACATCGCGAACGTGCCCTGCGTACTCCACGGGTGACCACACATCTGGCGCTGGTCGAACGGATGAGCGTGTATGGGTCGAGATGAGAGTCGCGATCGCCCTCGATGACTCGAGAATTCGTCGACCTACCTCTGAGGATTGAACTGCGTCCCACTCGAAGCCGCATGACTTGATTTCACAGCGTTCGAAATTGCTCACAATGGAAAACTAGCGACTTCAAAAAGCCAGGTCATATCCGCTTCAGGTTGGTGACCACTCCTCCGCTTGCCTCCACCAACTTGTGTGGTTCAATTCCGAACACGTCGTTCCACGTTCCCGCCGCAGCCCACACTTCGTCGTACTGCAACAAGTCCGGGTCGATGATGATGCGCGACGGCCGATCAGACGGTTTCTTCCGCCACCGTCAGCCTGAAACTGCTTTCACGGCCGCGTTCGGGGGCCCCGAGAACTTTCTCCCGCACTGCCCGGGCCGGGTTGGCGGCCTGCCGGCTTCGTAAGGGGCTGAATCACCTGGATTTATCCGGTCACAGGTTGGATTTTGTTTATTAACGGACTACCTTATTTTTTGTAGTCCTTTATTAGTGGAAATCGGAGACCGGAATGCCAGCACCAGCCAACACCCAAACGTTCAGGCACACATGGAAAGATTCGGCCGGCGACAAGTGGTTAATAACGATCGGCTACTCCGCACGGGCCGGCCGGGCGGTTCCCGTCAGCCTCGTGATTCGCGGCGATGGCGACAAGGAACTCACACAGCGCGCCGTGCGCGAACTCCCCTTCCGAAAACTGGCGTGGATCTCCCGTGGCGAGCCAAAACAGAAACGGTTCGATCTCGCGATTCGGACATCGGCGGTGAGAAACGAGCGTCGCCGAAACGAGCACCGCGGTGCCCGACCGCTGACATCTGAAGAGATCCAACTGACCGTCGAAACGTTCCTCGAGGCGTACCGGACCGGTCGCCCACTCGTGAAAACTGTCGCGCTCCGGTTCGGCATCTCCGAGGGTGCCGCGAACAAGCGAATCATCAAACTGCGACAAGAGGGACTGCTGCCTCGAAGTCAACGGGGGAAAAGAACCAGGGAAAGGCCCTAGTTCAACTCCCAAAGGAACAGCATGGAAATGACACCCCCTGAATCGACACCATCCGATTACCTGACTCAGAGAGAGGCAATGCAGCTATTCGGAGTCCAGAAGTCCAAGTTCGCCGAACTGCGGGATAAACACAACATCCCGTTCTGCACCCTCAGCCGTCGTCGCCTCTATCGGCGATCCGACCTGGTGGCGCTAATTGAAGCCCACATGGTCAGCTCCGCTACTACTCGCGGCGAGGACTCCAAGTGAGCATTCACGTCAACCGTGGAAAGTTCGGCAACACATACCGCGTCAAGTTACGAGATCCCGACGGTAAACAGTTCACAAAAACCTTCAAGTCACGTCGTCAAGCTGAGGCGTGGCAGGTTGAACAAAAACACAAGTTGTCCAAGAACACTTGGTCCGACCCGAAATCCGGCCAGATGACGGTCCGCGAGCTAGCGGCACAGTGGCGCGAGATCACGTTCCCAAACAAGCGCCAACGCACCCGCGAGCGCGATGATTCGATCCTCGAACGCCACATTCTCCCCTACCTCGGCAGTCGCACAATTGCTTCCATCAAGAAACTTGACGTGGACCGTCTCATCAACAAGTGGACCCAAGCTGGCCAAAAAAACGGCACGGTCCTCCGCCAACGCGCCATTCTTTCTGGTCTCTTCACATTTGCCGTTGATAACGACTACTTGACCAAGAACCCAGTGGCCGCATGTTCCGTTAAGAAGGAACCCTCGGCTGAACCACGAGTGATTTCAATCGCTGATGTTGAGAAGATTCTCAACGAGCTAAACACAACGGACCAAACCATGCTGATCGTGATGCTCGGCTGCGGGCTTCGCTGGTCGGAAGTAGTAGGTCTACGAACAAAGGACGTTGATCTAACTGCAGAACATCCGACCTTGACCGTTGATCAGTCTGTTCACGTCACAACCGTTGGAATTCTCACACAACCACCAAAGAGCAGAGCTGGCCGTCGTAAGCACAGACTCCCGACCGGAGTCACCGAATGGCTTGTGGAGTACTTAAAGGTCAATGGACTGAGTGAAGACTGCAGTGATCGCCTGATCTTCACCGCACCCGAGGGTGGAGTTGTTCGCTACTCGAATTGGGTCAAGCGGCACTTGGACAAAGCAATTGATCGTGCCGGAATCTCTCGCGTCACCACAAAGGTTCTGAGGTCCAGTTACGGCACTTACCTTGCGGAAAACGGCATCCCCCTGAAGACAATCCAGAAGAACATGGGCCATGCAGATTCGCGCACAACGATGAACCACTACATTGGCCCGACGGATCAGGCGGCAGTCCGAGCAGCTGATGTAATGGACAGCATTCTGCCTCGACCGAAATTCCTCACGGATTAGGTTGCTGTGGCTCCAGCGCAATCTCATCACGAAGCCGCGTGTTCCGAGAATGTTCCAAAACTGACAGTTGAGAGTGTCGGACGTCCGCCTGACCGCTACGATTCAAGGTCTTGCCCGAGTGGCTCAGTGGTAGAGCAACGCACTCGTAATGCGTAGGTCGCGGGTTCGATTCCCGCCTCGGGCTCCACTTCAATGCTTTACTTCACTGTGGCTACTCAAAGTAGTGTTTGTAGTTTAGATGTCTAAACAGTTGCGTCTTCTTGCCCTTGAACTGGGATCAACCGCCGCCGGACGCGAAGTTTTGGAGGAGTTACGAGTTTTGGTTCCTGGGATTTGGATTGCCGGAGTCGAAAAACAATCTGAGTTCGATGAGACAGCATTTGACTTAGTTTTGACGACTCAGCCAGACGCTTTTTTGGGACGCTACGAGTCTGTGGATACTGCAGAATTAGCCATGACACCGGAATTGAGCATGCTCATGGCTCCATTTGAGGGGAAGATTCTCAATCTGCTTGGTCTAGCTGCCACGCGACCAGCCACGGACTATCCACCTCCAATTCGAGGTGTTCCGAGATTTCGAGATTCTTACGATGATCGTAAAGACTTATTCAACCGTCACTGTCGATATTGGAATTACGTCCTGGACCTTCACCAAATTGACGCAGTAGTCCATGAGAACCTTGGTCAAGAGGGATACGACTACATCGCTCTACAGCTAGCGCGGGCGAAGGGCATACCAACGCTTGTTTTCAATATCACCGGTCAATTGCCACGTGTCCTATTTGTTCAAGAAGATGAAATGGGTCTTGGCAATCTTGACCTGGGATTTACATTGAAGCAACGGATCAAACATGAAATTACCAACGAGGATCCTCTCTTTATCCGAAGATCAATGTCATCAGTCAAGAGTTCGCCAGATGCGGGGTTACGCTCCGGAAGCACGGTCACGGAGTACAAGACTTCTCCCTTTGTATCGTGGCTGTTTGACCGAAGCATTCATAAGAGCGGTGTTGGCCCGGCAAATAGCGTGACGATGCTTGGTAACAAATTCTTTCGTTTCTTGAAGTCACCACAACGAAGCCTTAGGACGCTTTTACGAACTCAGGAGCTCATACGTCACACTCGAAGGTCGCAAAGAGAGGAGCTGGAGAACGTCGTTCAACCCAGACTTTCTCGAAATTACGTCTACTTCCCCTTGCACTTTCAGCCCGAAACGTCGTCATCCATTAAGGCAAAGAGTTTCTATCGACTTCGCGAAGCAGTGGCTTTTCTGGCTGCCGCACTTCCTGAAGACTGGTCCCTTGTCGTCAAGGAGCATCCGCACCAGTTCCGTCGCCTACTGAAGCGCGAACCGGGTTTCTTTGCCCAGATAGCAGCGATCTCCAAGGTTCAACTCGTGCACCACGCCACGGACAATGAGGCGATTGTTCGCGGTGCTAGAGCGGTAGCGTGCGTATCTCATTCATCAATAACTGCTAACGCCGCGTTACGTGGAATTCCCGTAATCAGTCTCGGAGAATCTCACTTTAGGGAAGCACCAAATTACTACTGTGTAGGGAGCTCCGTTGAGCTCCGCAACATAGTGGAGTTGATTCAAAACACTAAGTTGAGCAGCAGCACTACCAACCATGACTCATTTATCATGCGACTTGAGTCATCAACTTTTGAGGGCGAATTTGGAGAACAGTTTGAGGATGTCTCTAATGAAGACTGGACTCGAACAATGGCTGCAACACGCAATAACATCAGCCGAGTCATTCGAGAATGGCTTCGAATGCGGGGACTAGTCAATTAAAGTCCATTAGCCGATTTCCCAGCGAACTTCGACGGTGACGGTGACTTCTTGGGTGCCAAGATCAATCCTGGTTCCCGAGCTTTCTGCCATCGCATCGGATTTTGCACCGACCACGACGTTGGTAGGTGCCGATACCTCGGTGAGATACACCAAGTCTCCAAGTTCAACATCGAGCAGTTTTGCGTACTCTTCTGCCTTGGCTCGCGCCTGCGCTACCGCAGCTTCTCGTGCAGCGATGGTGCCCGTAGTTGCATCATCAACCACCGGTGATGTGTAGTTGATCGAGACATTTGCGCCGCCCGCGGTCACCACGGCGTCAACCACGGCACCTGCATTTTCGGCATCGCGAATTACTACGTCGAAGACTTGTGAGGCCCGATAGCCGACGATCTTCTGACCCTCGGATTCGGTGTAGCTGTACTCAGGATTCACCGTCACCGTTTGAGTGGCGATGTCGGCGTCCTCAACTCCCAAGTCCTTCAGTGTCGTTCGAACACTCTCTGCAGTGGTCGCCGCCTGCGATAGGGCAACCTCGTTCGACTCCGCCAACACACTCACACTGAGCGACAAGCGAACGGCGTCAGGAACGACATCAGCAGTGCCCGTGGCCTGCACGGTGATGCCCTGAGCAACACCGTTTTCACCGATATTCACGGTCTCACCACATGCACCAAGCACCAATGCACTTGCGAGAATGAGGGACGCGGTAGCTATTTTTCGCATGGCGTCACGCTACCGAAGTAGGCTCGGTACCGATGTTTGCAGCAGTTCCTTGGCACTGGTGGCTTGGCGCAGGTCTGTTGGCAGCTGGCATCGGTGCAGTCGTATCATTGGTGGCTGGATACTTGCGCGCAGTGGAAGCAAAAAAGCATCCAACACGTGCACAGCGACGTGCTCAACAGCAGTCGAACTAAGGACGTAACGCGCCATGCGCGCCATCACTGACGCGCTCTTTGCATCGTCATTGGCTGGTGCCCTCTCGTCGCGTGCCAACTTTCCGAATCGCGACGAACTGCACTGCGCGGTTTCCGGTGGTGCAGACTCACTCGCGCTCCTCCTCCTGGCAGCTCGCACCGGAGGACACGTAACGGCATGGCATGTCGACCATGGATTGCGTGCCGAATCCTCTGGTGAATTTGCATTCGTGCAGTCGATCTGTGCACAACTCAATGTTGAGTGCACTTTGCGCTCCATTCAGCTGACACCGGGTCCCAACTTGGAGGCTCGGGCTCGCGATGCGCGGTATGCCGTCCTCCCCGATGATGTGCTTACCGGCCACACCGCAGATGACCAAGCAGAAACCGTGCTCATCAATTTGCTGCGAGGATCCGGTACTGCGGGTCTCGCTGGAATGCGGCTCACCGATCGGCCGCTCCTTGGTATTCGACGTAAGGAAACGCACGCTTTGTGCGCGGAGCTTGGCATCACACCCCTGCACGACTCGATGAACGATGATCATCGCTTTCAACGTGTACGTGTACGCGATGAACTCGTGCCGCTCTTGGTTGACATCTCCAAGCGTGACATCGTGGAGGTATTGACTCGTCAGGCAGCAGTGCTTCGCGAGGATGACGATGTATTGGAAGAGCTCGCAGCGATGATCGACCCCACCGATGCAAGATCGCTCAGCACGGCACCACGTGCACTTGCTCGACGTGCAATTCGACAATGGCTGAGCAACCCAAAGCCTCCCGACCTCGCAACGGTGGAGCGGGTGCTCAACGTTGCGCGCGGCGAAGCAGGTGCCTGCGATATCGGACAGGGTCGCTCGGTGCGGCGCAGTCACCAACGGCTTGAAATTCACGTCCCGAGCATGAGGTAACATCGTCACCCGATGTCTCAAAAACTCCGTGGCAAGTGGGCGCTTGGAATCCAACCTCGTGATCTCATCTGGATCGTGAAGAATCAACTGGCAATCTGCGAACGCCCCGGCGGGTACGGAGCGAGCCATCGAAAGGTGCGTCGCCAAGAAGAAGTCATCTGGCTGCGCGAGAACGATTTTCACTGCATCGTGAACATCAGTAGTGCCCCCCACAATTTGCATACCTACGACGAGCTTGGAATGCCCTGTCGACACATGCCACTCTTGACGAGTGACGACATCGACCAATGGTGTCGCATGTTCTTCAACGAACTCAATGGTCTCTTGGCCGCAGGCACTCGCGTAATCGTGCACGCCGAGGAAGTCGGTGATCAACTCATCAGCATCATGGGCACCTACCTTCGTTGGCTCGGCGTGGTGGAGGAGCCGACCGAGGCCGTCACCTTGATTGAACGCCTCACGAATCGCGCTCTTGAACCCGCATCTCGGTCGCTCATTTTTCGCGCACACGAGCTACGCAGCTCGTAGCGCAGCTGCAAAGTTCGCTACTCGCTACTCTGAACCATATGTCGCAACAGCGTCTGCTGGTGATTGGCGTCGGCAGCGAGCTTGGTTCACTTGCCGCAGCCCTGCTCGAGCAGGACGCTCGATTCTCCGAAATTCTCGGAATCGACGTGCATCCACCACGACGCCGACTTCGTCGCACCACATTCGTGCGCATCGAATATGACGAGTCGCACTCCTTTGTGCGACACGTAGTTGCACACCGACCAGATGTGATCGTTCACCTCGGCGTGTGGGAACCACATGCTCGACTCGGCACCAACGACGCTCGCAAGGCAACCGGAAACTACGCGCGTGCACTTTGTGATGCGCTCGCGCAGCTTGACGGGCTCTCGCGGTTGATCGTACGTTCTGGGCTCGAGGTGTACGGTGCCCCACTTCAGGCTCCTGCCGACGAAGCCAACCCCGTTGCTCCAACCTCCACCTATGGTCACATGCTGACCGAACTCGAGGCGATGGTGAACGACGCTGCGCCACGTACGGCCACCGTTACCACGCTGCGATTCGCCCCGGTTATCGGAGCACATGTTCCAAGTCCACTGGGTCGACTCCTGCGGTTACCCGTCATCCCGATTGACCCATTTTCAAAAGCCACGTTTCAAGTGGTGGCCGATGACGACGCTGCACGCGCAGTGGTGCACGCAGCATCGCACGGCATCCATGGAGTGGTGAATGTTGCGGCGCACGACCCCACCACCGTTGGCGCCGTAGCTCTGCAGGGAAGACGAATGGTCGCGCCGGTCATTCCGCACACGTGGCGAGTTACTGCATCACTCACCACATTGGCGGGCGCACCCCTGCCCGATCACGTGGTGGAACTGATACGTCATGGTCGAACCGCGGCGAGCAACATTCGTGACATCGGGTATCTGCCGGCACATTCAACACACGACGTAATCAAGCGACTGTATTCATGGCCCTCGATCGTTCGCATCGCTCCGATGCACCCAGCCGAGCAGGTTGCCTGATGCCGTACCTCCACCGACCCGACGGTGTCAGCATCCACACGCAAGTGACAGGGAGGGACGATGCGCCACCAGTGCTCTTGATTCAGGGGCTTGGAATGAACAAGAACGGATGGGCACTACAACGCTTCGCAATGGCAACCAAGTTTCGCACGATTGCCTTCGACAATCGTGGTGCCGGTCGCAGTTCCATTCCCGACTCCGAATTCACGCTCGAGGACATGGCGGATGACGCCATTGCCGTGCTCGACCACTACGGCATTCGCACTGCACACATCGTCGGCGCATCGATGGGTGGAGCAATCTCCCAGATCGTTGCGGTCAAATATCCAGAGCGTGTCCGTTCGCTCACGCTTGCCTGTACGGCATGTCGCAATCTCCCTTGGCGAACGGAACTCCTCCAGTGCTGGGCCGATACCGCAAACGTCAGGGGAATTCGACAATGGGCAGACGAGTCCATGCGCTGGATGGTCGGTCCGCGGTCGTTCCGCCGCCTTGCACCAGCAATCGGATGGCTCGGGCCACTTGCCACGTTTCGACCTTCCACCGGATTCTCCAAACAAGTGGCGGCCATCCTCGACACCGACGACTCCATGGTTGCCGAACTTTCCCGTATCTCGGTTCCCACACTCGTGGTCGTGGGCAACCAGGACATCCTCACACCACGTGCCGACAGCGAGGAGATTGCCGAACGCATTCCCCACGCCGAACTGGTGGTGATCTCTGGCGCAGCACACGGGCTCATGGTGGAGCACGCCTCGACGTTCAACCGAATCGTTGTCGATTTCATCGAACGAACCGAACGCACCAGTAGATCCAAACTCCGGGCAAGCTGAGTCCGATGCGCGTCATCGTTGTGGGTGCGGGCCTCAGTGGCTTGACCGCAGCACGACGCATCGCCGGGCACGGACACGAGGTGACGGTGTTGGACAAGGGGCGCTCGAGCGGCGGGCGATGTGCCACACGCCGAATTGGTGACGCCACACTTGACCACGGTGCGCAGTTCTTCACGGTGCGCTCGGCAGAATTTGCCAACATCACCGATACATGGTTGGGCGCCGGTGTGGCAAGGGAATGGTGCCGCAGCTTCGGCACCAACGATGGACATCCGCGATATTGCGGAGCCAACGGCATGACCACCATCACCAAACATCTGGCGACTGGATTGGACGTGCGTTGTTCCAGCATGGTGTTCAGTGTGGAACGCACGATGAGTCGTTGGAAAGTGAATCTGGATGATGGCACGGCTTTCGATGCCGACGCGGTGGTGATCACCTGTCCGATTCCCCAGTCGATGTCGCTTCTCGCCAACACCAATCTGGGAATCCCCGACGGTGTCCGCACCATTGAATACGACAAAACCATCGCCGCCTTGGTGGTGGTGAACGGCGAGACCAACGTTCCTGCACCCGGTGGTGTTCAGGACGCTGACGCAACGTTCTCGTTCGTCGCCGACAATCAACAGAAGGGAATCAGCGCGACGCGGGCACTCACCTTGCACTGCAATGCGTCATTCAGCGAGGCCAACTGGTGGAGCAACCCAGAAGAAACACATTCCACGGTGATGTCGCTTGCCGCCACATGGATCGGCGACGCAAAGATCATCGAACATCAACCCAAGCGCTGGCGAATGGCCACACCGCGCACCACTTGGCACGAACGATGCTGGTCAGCCAACGGCATCGTGCTGGCAGGTGATGCCTTCGCTGGTCCGCGTGTTGAAGGAGCGGTGCTCTCCGGTTTGGCGGCAGCAGAACAGGTACTGGGCTAAACGAGCGAGTCGAGCAAGGCCCGCGGTGCACGGCGCAACGCGTCGGTTGCAGCACTCTCCGGCAACGATGCACATGCGGCTTCGGCGATTGCGGCATAGCTGCGCGCAGTTTCCAAGGCAGCAGAGAGACCGCCGCCGTTCCGAACGATCTTCAGCGCCTTCGTCCGCTCCTTGGCGGTTAGCGGCGATCCGAGCAGGTCATACAGCTCACGCGACTCCGCAGTGTTGGTTGCCAAGGTGAGAAGGACGGGCAGGGTGTAGACGCCTTCTTCGAGATCGTGTCCTGCTGGCTTACCCAACTGTTCGTCCGTGGCGACGATGTCCAAGACGTCATCAACGATCTGGAACACCATGCCGTAGGCATCCGCAACGTTCGTGATGGTGTCCGTGACCTGGCGGGAGTGGCCGGCCATCAATGAGCCGATGCGGGCCGACGTCGCAAACAACGAAGCCGTCTTGCCTTGAATGCTCACCAGGTACGAAGGCACGGTGCGACCACGATCGTACGTGTGGCGCAATTCTTCGACCTGACCTTCGCACAATCGACCAATGGTGCGCGCCAACAATCCGGAAACCTCGTTGCCGAGTGAGGCCGCAATCTCCGACGCTCGAGCCAAGAGGAAATCTCCCGCCACGATGGCCTGCAGGTTGCCCCACTTGGCATTCACCGTCTCGACACCTCGACGTGTGGTGCTTTCGTCCATGACGTCGTCGTGATACAGCGATCCAAGATGCACCAGTTCGCAGGCAATCGCACCTTGAATGACTTCGTCGGTTACCGGAGCGTCGGTGCCCACCTGTGCGGCTGCTACGGCCAACACTGGGCGCAAACGCTTGCCACCCGCGATGATCAGGTGCGACGCGATTTCGGTGAGATACGCATCCGCCGTCTGCACCGAGCCACGTAGCGCCGACTCGACTCGTTCACGGTCGCCGATCATGAGCGGCAACTCGAGCAGCGGCGACACCAAATTCACCATGTCAGGTTATGCGTGGACCGCAGACAACCCGTGTACGCAGCGCTGCATCGCCCGGCGGCACCGGCGGGGACAGAGGTCACAATCTGCACCGTTTCATGCGTTACTTTTCACGACTCCTTGGTGGCTCGTCCTCCCGCAGGAAGTGGTCACGGGGGTACACTTTCCGATACGGCACGGGGTCACGATTCCCCAGTAAGGCGGTAACAGCAGTGTTTGAACGTTTCACCGACAGGGCCCGCAGAGTGGTCGTGTTGGCGCAAGAAGAAGCGCGGCTGCTCAACCATTCCTACATCGGCACCGAACACATCCTCCTCGGACTCATTCACGAGGGCGAAGGTGTCGCCGCCAAGGCCCTGGAGGCACTCAATATCTCCCTCGAGGCGGTGCGCGCGCAGGTCGAGGAGATCATCGGTCAGGGTGGATCATCACCTTCGGGTCACATTCCCTTCACGCCACGTGCCAAGAAAGTGCTCGAGCTTTCACTTCGCGAGGCCCTGCAATTGGGACACAACTACATCGGCACCGAACACATCCTCCTCGGACTCATTCGCGAAGGCGAAGGTGTTGCAGCCCAAGTGCTGGTGAAGCTCGGCGCCGACCTCTCACGTGTGCGCCAGCAGGTCATCCAGTTGCTGAGCGGCTACGAGGGTTCCACCGGCGAAGGCAAGGGTGAACCCGTCGGAGCAAAGGACACACCCACCGAAAAGGGTGGCAGTCAAATCCTCGACCAGTTCGGTCGCAACCTCACGCAACTTGCACGCGACAAGAAGCTCGATCCCGTCATCGGACGTCAACGTGAGATGGAACGCGTCATGCAGATTCTTTCGCGCCGCACGAAGAACAATCCGGTGCTCATTGGTGAACCAGGCGTCGGTAAGACCGCCATCGTCGAGGGTCTTGCTCAGCGCATCGTCAGCAACGACGTCCCGGAGACGCTCACGAACAAGCAGCTCTACACGCTCGACCTCGGCGCCCTCGTGGCGGGTAGCCGCTATCGCGGTGACTTCGAAGAACGACTGAAGAAGGTGCTGAAGGAAATCCGCACGCGTGGCGACATCATCCTGTTCATCGATGAAATCCACACGCTGGTGGGCGCTGGTGCAGCAGAAGGCGCAATCGACGCCGCGTCGATTCTCAAGCCGATGTTGGCGCGCGGCGAACTTCAGACCATTGGTGCAACCACACTCGATGAATACCGAAAGCACTTCGAGAAAGACGCCGCACTCGAGCGACGCTTCCAGCCCGTCAAGGTCGACGAGCCCTCGGTTGCCCACACCATCGAGATCCTGAAGGGCATTCGCGACAAGTACGAAAGCCACCACCGTGTCACCATCACCGATCAGGCACTGGTGGCCGCGGCCAACATGGCCGACCGTTACATCTCCGACCGTCACCTTCCGGACAAGGCCATCGACCTCATCGACGAAGCAGGAAGCCGTCTGCGCATCAAGCGCATGAAGACTCCGCCGGACCTGAAGGAAATCGAGAACAAGATCAAGGAAGTACAGGCTGCAAAGAAGAAGGCAGTCGAGGATCAGCGCTTCGAAGAAGCCGGTCGTTTGCGCGACCAAGAGCGAACGTTGCTCGACGAACGCGCACAAAAAGAGGCCGACGTGAAGGCCCAAGGCATCAACCTGTACGACGAAGTAAACGAAGAAGCAATCGCGGAAGTGCTCAGCGTGTGGACCGGTATCCCGGTGTACAAGCTCACCGAGGAAGAAACCGCAAAGTTGCTCAACATGGAAACCGAGTTGCACAAGCGCATCATCGGCCAGGAAGATGCCATCAAGGCGGTGAGCCAGAGCATTCGTCGAACCCGCGCCGGATTGAAGGACCCCAAGCGGCCAAGTGGCTCGTTCATCTTCCTCGGACCCACCGGTGTCGGCAAGACCGAGTTGGCAAAGACCCTGGCGGAATTCCTGTTTGGCGACGAAGATGCATTGATCTCCCTCGACATGAGCGAATACATGGAGAAGCACACCGTCAGTCGCCTCGTGGGCTCTCCTCCTGGATACGTGGGCTACGACGAAGGCGGGCAACTCACCGAGGCAGTGCGTCGCAAGCCGTTCTCCGTGGTGCTGTTCGACGAAATCGAGAAGGCACACGCCGACGTGTTCAATACGTTGTTACAGATTCTCGAAGAAGGTCGTCTCACCGACGCACAAGGTCGCACCACCGACTTCCGCAACACCGTCATCATCATGACCTCCAACTTGGGCACCCAAGACCTGCGCAAGGCCAACGTTGGCTTCGGCAAGAACGACGAAGCAATGTCGTATGCGCGCATGCGTGACAAGGTGAACGATGCGTTGAAGGTGCACTTCCGTCCGGAGTTCTTGAATCGCATCGACGAAGTCATCGTGTTCCACGAGCACACTCAGGAAGCGGTCATGGCGATGGTCGATCTCATGAGCAAGCGACTGGTGAGCCAACTCGAAGGTCTCGGTTTGGGTCTTGAGCTCACGCAGCCCGCCAAGGAACTGCTTGCCAAGCGCGGCTACGACCCGCAACTTGGAGCGCGACCACTGCGTCGTGCCTTGCAACGTCTCATTGAAGATCCACTTTCGGAGCGCTTGCTCAACAAGAAGTTCGTGGCTGGCGAAATCGTCGTGGTGGGTGTCGAGAACGATCCCGAGAACCCGGGCGAACAGCGCATCACATTCACCGCAGTGGAAGGGTTCAAACCGCCGGTCGGTGTTGACCTCGCCGGTGCGGGCGAAGGTGGCGCCGCCACCAGCGAGTGATTCTGCGAGGTGGCGTCCTACGCCGCATCGCCCATGTTGCTAGCGCTGCCGTAGCGTTCGCATTGCTGACTGCTTGTCAGGTGGATCTTTCCACCAGCGTGACCGTGGCAGAAAACGGCAGTGGGTCAATCGAGGTGGTTGCTCGTGCCGACGCAGGAGCCGTTGCGGCCGCACCTGAACTGGTGAGTTCGCTCAATCTCGATGATCTTGATACCGCAGGTTGGGATACCGAAGTGGTGTCCCCGACCACCGATGGCGGGCTCGCCGTCACACTCCGGCGCCCATTCGCCAACACGGACGAAGCAACCATGTTCCTCTCGCAGCTCTCCGGAGAAAACGGACCGCTACGAAACCTCTCGCTTGTGCGCACCGGAAGCACCAACGACGCTCGATATTCACTGGCCGGACAATCGGGGCTACCGAAGGGATTGGCTGGCTTTGCCGATAGCGAAGCACTCGCAATGCTCGGCACGACACCCTTTGCAGCCTCACTGGCAACGCAGGGGATGTCACTCGAAGAGGCACTCACCATGAACTTCACCATCACGATGCCGGGAGAGGTTGGGGCGAACAACGCTGCCTCGATCCTCGGGGCGGACGACAACATCTCGGCCACCTTCACCTGGGCGATTCCCGTGGACCAAACCGAACTTGCATTGTCGGCCTCCACTCGCGACCGCGACGTATCGGCGATGTTGGCATCGTACGCAGCACAAGCTTTTCTCGTGCTGTTGATCCTGCTCGTCGCCGGTGTCGTGCTGTACGTCGCCTCCGTCGCCTACCGTCGAAAGACCTCCACACCCGCGTCGTAGAGTTGGCGCGTGGCACGCCTGCGAACCGTCTATGTGTGCTCCGACTGCGGAGCCCAACATCCCAAATGGAACGGCCAGTGTGCAACCTGCGGAGCATGGAACACCCTCGTTGAAGACGTAGTGGGGAATGATGCCCCACTGGTGTCCAAGACCGTGGCGGTCAATCGCTCGCTCAATGCCACGAGTGATCCTCTCCCCATCATGAACGTGGCACATACTGCGACGTCGGCGATGCCAACCGGCATCAGCGAGTTCGACCGAGTGCTCGATGGTGGTTTGGTACCAGGTTCGGTCACGCTGGTGAGTGGTGAGCCGGGAATCGGCAAGTCCACGCTGCTCCTCCAACTGGTTGGCGCATGGTCACACACCTCGCTCTACGTCAGTGCCGAAGAGAGTGCGCAACAGGTGCGCTTCCGCGCCGAACGTATCGGCGTAACCGGGGACGATACGTATCTCGTGTCGGCGATGTCATTGGGCGACATCATTGCCGCAATCGACAAGGTGAAACCATCGCTCGTCGTGGTGGACAGTGTGCAGACCATCGCCGATGAAAGCGTGGAGTCAGCCCCGGGTTCCGTCACGCAGGTGCGCGAATGTGCCTTTCGATTGGTCCAGGAAGCAAAGGCCCGCAACGTGACCGTGATTCTCGTTGGGCACGTCACCAAGGATGGCAACATTGCCGGCCCACGTCTGTTGGAGCACGTCGTCGACACCGTGGTGTCCTTTGAAGGTGATCGGTTGCATCCATTACGAATGGTGCGAGCCATCAAGCATCGCTTTGGCACCACCAACGAGCTCGGCCTCTTCGAAATGACCGATCGCGGGTTGGTCGGAGTACCGGATGCCAGCAACATGTTGTTGGCCGATCGTCAACACGGTGTCGCTGGCTCCGTCGTGGTACCCACCATCGACGGTCAACGACCACTGCTCGTTGAGGTACAAGCACTCACCACCAAGCTGGCAACTGGTGTCACGCCACGTCGCAGTGCCCAGGGAGTGGAGTCGTCTCGCTTGGCAATGCTGCTGGCTGTATTGGAGCGTCGTGCAACAATTCCTTTTGCTTCGCTCGAGGTGTATGCCTCAGTGGTTGGCGGTGTCCGGCTCAACGATCCGGGAAGCGATCTAGCCATCTGTCTTGCCTTGGCATCGGCGGCGCTCGACACTCCGGTACATTCCGACATGGTCGCACTCGGTGAGGTTGGACTGGGTGGAGAACTCCGCCATGTAACGCACCTCGAACGGCGAGTAATCGAAGCGGAACGAATGGGCTTCCGTCAAGTCTTGATTCCCAGCAACAGCAAGGCGCCAGAACTTCGTCGAGCCACACTCGTGCGCGCGGCAACCATTAGCGACGCACTGTCACTCGCGCTCTAGGGTTTGAGAATGCGTGTTGCCGTCATGTCGCCGACCTACAACGAGCGCGACAACGTAGACGAGTTTCTTCGGCGCGTGCTTGCTGCAGTACCAACTGCTGACGTGTATATCGTCGACGACAACAGCCCTGACGGTACCGGGCAGCGAGTACGCGAACTCGGCATAACCAACCCGCAGATTCATCTGATAACCCGTAGTGGCGAACGAGGGTACGCCGCAGCCAGTCGCGAAGGGTTGGTGCACCTTGCCAACGATGGATACGACGCCATCGTGACCATCGACTGCGATCTTTCGCACGACGCTCGAGTGATTCCTACGATGCTCGCGCGACTCGAGTCTGGGGCCAGCGTCGTCATCGGCTCGCGGTATGTTCCTGGGGGTGGCGTTCGCAACTGGTCGCTCTCACGTCGTGCACTATCACGGTTGGGAAATTGGTATACGGGATTCATGCTCGGGGTTGGTGTCCACGACTGCACTTCCGGCTTTCGTGCCTATCTTGGCGAGGTCATTCGGTCAGGCACTATTGCCAAGACCACCTCAAATGGGTACGCATTTCTCACCGAGGTGCTGTACCGCCTACGGCAACTCGGAGTAACTGGTTTTGTTGAAGTTCCAATTGTTTATGAAAACCGCATCGCAGGTGAATCCAAGATGAGCAAGACCATCATCAGCGAATCGATGCGACGGGTGACGGGCTGGGGATTCGAGCGACTCCTCCGACGCTGACACCGATAGGCCGGCTACCTACAACAGATTGCTGCAAGGCAAGAAAGTAGTCGTCGTTCGGCAACATCCGTAGGCCCGCGGCGGTGGCATCCAGCACGGTGGCATCATCGCCTCGTGATGTTGCAACCTCCACCGAGAGTTCAATGGCTCTGGTCACCAGCCAGACCACGGTGGAGGTGATTCCCTCGGCGTCAGCCCAGGCATAAGAGCAGTCGGCGAAGGGAAGAGCACGTACGAGCATGAGTGCATCAACGAGTTCGTCCATCGCGGTAGGTGATCGAGTTGCATCAGCCACGAGAAGCGATTCGCGTAGCAAGTCAACGTCCGTAGTGATGCAACCATCCACGATGAGGCGGTGCTTTGTCTCACGACGAACTGCTTCCTTGAGTCCACTAGCCGACAGCCCCCGGCGCAACTCCGAAAGCACATTGTGGAATGTTGCATCCTCAACATCGACCTCCCAGAGTGCGGTGCGAGCGCCCGAGACCGTGGGTCGGTCGCGATGGAAGCACAGCCAACACAACAGCTCCAACGACTTGGCTTTTCGAAAACGCACCTCCGATGATTCATTCACCTGTACTTCAACCGGACCAAGTATCCGCACCATTGCACGTGGTGTTGACACGGCTGGTGCCCCTCCTCTTGGCGCTCGCGTATCCCCGTCGTGTCCACTGGCGGCAGAGTCAAGCAACGTCATTTCTTGCACCATGATTCGAAGATCGGCAGCCTCTTCGGGAGTCACTCCATAGGGCAGAAAGTACTGATCCTGTGAATCGATATGCCATGCGTATTCCGTGCGAACGATTCGTGTGACCCGAGAATGACGCTCCGACAGCCTGTGATCCCGCACGTCTGAGTCACTACATCCACTGATCACCGTGACGCCATGCGGTGGCAACGAGTCGAACTCGTTTGCCACATTTCGCGCTACCACGAAGACCGCGGCATCCGGTTGGTCGGTTCGTAGTCCAAGCGCGAGAGCGCATGCTTCTGTCGCATTACCAGCAATGACGATGTTGTCCATCTGCAACACATCCTTGCGATCGAATCCACACAGCACTACGTGTGGCTTCCTGAGCCATGGCGCCAGTGCAATGGTATTGAGAAGGTGTCGCAAGACAGTGACTGCTTGAGATTCGGATGCTTCGACTGATACAACATCACCCGGGCTCACGGAGATGTGAATCATTTGTGAGCCACATACACCAACGGGGAGCAGCATCGCTCCCGTCGCAACCTGCTGGGTACTCCACTCTCGTGAACGTTCGAATACCGCGGTGCCGCGGGACAATGCCGAACGACTCGGCTTCTTCAGTCGGGCAGTGACGGGTGCATCCCGTAACAGTGCAGCTCTTTCTCGTTGGACGTGTGCGGCAACTCCAACGGCAAGGCCTGCGGAAGCCAACGCTGGGAGCGTCTCCGACACACCGCGCACGGGCTCGGGGGCATTGTCACTCGCCACCAACTCAGTTGTCGTATGACGCTCGGTTGTTGTCCTTGTGGCCGAAACGGCACCAAGAAAGAACAGCAACACAATACGAATCTTGTTCAACCGACGATCTGACGTGACACCATGCAGCATGACTCTCGTTGCCTCACGAGACAACTGAACGATGACCAGCCCTGTTCGAACACCCCACGCAACGATGATGAGCCAAAGAAACGCCAAGAGCGTCGTCGTCAACCGTTCTCGTGATGTCACGAGAGCATCGTCGCCCCACATCTCGCGTATACCTGTGACGAGACGTGCCGGATCCTGGTGACTCACCAACAGGGCAAGCACCGCAGCTCCCAAAATTGACACCGACAGAGTTGCCTCTCGTGCAGCGCGGTGACGCGATGTCATTGGTCTGGAGGGCAACTTCGTCACTCGTCGACCACCTGGACCTCACGTGTGGATGCAACCACTTGGTCACCCATCCCGACGAGTGACAACAGCGTCATGGGGACGATCCGAACCACAGTGACCTCGACGGAGAGGCCGTCGATCCGCACGTTCCCGACGAGATCGTGTTGCGCCAGGTATCGGTGTGCAGCAGCACTTCCTGCCTGTGGATCGATCCGCTCGGTCCCGAGACGTATGTCGATGATTTCTTGAGCAGCAGCACGAGCAGCATTCGCCGTGTGATCATCAAGTGCTGCGCGTTGTGACACCAATCGGGCCCCGTCAAATACCAGTGCTGAAAGTGCAATGAGCCCGGCAAAGATGCTGACCACGAAACCACTCACGAGTCCACCCGCCAGCGATCCACCACTTCCGAAGATGTCGCACTCAGCACTCGAGGTACCGGTGCCAGCAAACTCAAGCCACTTCGGTCAAGAACACACCTCAGGTCCACCTGCACGACCACGGGATCGATTCCCTGCACCCTGTTGACCTCCACCACTACCGATTCGCAGGCCAACCCGTTTTGCAAGATGTTGTCGAGCGCAACGGTCCGCGCAGCCTCATGCATGGCACGTGGTTGAACGAGTGACGCAGCGCGTGCCGCATGGTCGGCGGCGGCCACCAAGCGTGTATGGGCGGTGCCAAGGCGACCGACATGCACCACGAGCAAGATGAGCAGCACCAACACGGGGGCAAGAAGAACTGCCTCCACGCTGACGGAGCCCGCATCAACCGTCCTGCGACGCATCATCGATCGTTGTAGGCGACAAATCGTTCGCGAGGGACGGTCACTTCGCGCGACACGTGCTCGGCAAAGACTGGAACCGCTCTCGGTAGTGCCACCCAAATGCGTACGGTCACCTCGTCGCCGGAAGAGGCGACGAGGGGTGGTGCAGCCAATCTCGCTCCAACGGAGGTTGCAGCCGACGATATGACCACCAACGCCTGCTCGGGTGAAGCACCGTGACGTGCAGCGGCCATTGCACCTTGTGCCGCTACATGGTGCGCGACGTTTGCCGCATGCATCACCACCGCAGCCTGCACCACCAGCAATACCACGAAGATCAGTGCAGGAACCACGATCACGGTCTCCATCGATACTTCGCCGCGGTCGGTGCGTTTCCTAGTCAAGATCGAGGGAGTTGGCCTTGTCGCGAACCCGACTGGTGATGGTTGCTCCGACAAACAATGCCAGAGCAATGAGTGCAGCAGCCATGACCACCGTGGTGGCGCTGACCTCGCCACGGTCGTGATCCGAGGCGAGCGAAGCGCGAAGGCGCGTGATGTAGTACTCCCAGAGTTGTCGTGTGTTGGACATTACATGTTCCTTTCGTTTTGTGTGATGAGTTCGAATACTTCTGACTTCTTGCATGGCTGTGTGCCGGGATGGAAGCCGCGGCGATGTTTCGTTACATGGTCATCACCACCGTCTGCAGGGCGGGATACCCAAGGAGAACCATGAATCCAACGAAGAGCATCATCACCGGTACACCCATGCGTTCGGTAGCCGATTGAGCAAGTGCCTCCACCTCCGCAACTTGCCGAGAACGCATGGAGTCGGCTCGCGCAGCCAGGGATGAACGGATGCGGGCACCGTGCTCACCCGACAAATTCATACTCCCGGCCACCTCCACCACTTCGCTAATCGACCAGCGGGTTCCGAGAGTTCGCAATTCACCCCATGGTGATCGCCGCGACAAACGAGCTCGAGTAAGGCACGTCCGTAACGCGCCGAAGGCCCACCCATCTCCTGCTTCTGCAGCAGCAATCAGGGCGGTCTCCATTCCTGCTCCACCAGCCAACAAGACGTTGACCAAATCCAAGTAGGCCGAGAAGGCGTGCACGAAAGTCCGTCGCCTCGCGCGAGCCGACGCTCGCAACAGGGTGACAGGCAACAGGAATCCAACGAACCCACCAATGGACATGGCAGCCACCACCATGACGCCGCGCCCCGCAATCGACATCAACGTGGAACTCATCGCTACGCCCAGCACTACACCCAGCAGCTGACGAGCCACCAAGTCGGTTGGAGTCCAGCCAACGATGGCAAGATCGCTCGCGTGAGCTCGTGCCGTGCGATCCTGAATGGCTACACGCCAGGTTCTTATCCAGCGAACGGAGCGGCCACGGAGCTTCGGACCCAGCGATGGAACCGCTACGAGCGCCACCCCACAACCTGAGATACCACCCATGAGTGCAGCAAGCGCGATCATGGGCGAACCTCTTCACGACGACCAACGAACCGATCGGGTGCGACCACAATCGCCAAACGCTGCATTGCAAGAAGCGCACCAAAGAACACCAGCACGACCCCGCTCAAGACGATCTGACCCTCTGCGGACCGATACGGTGCCAGATACTCCGGACTCAACACCACCAGTCCACCCACGAACACCACCACCACCGATGCAATGATCCGTACAGCGCTGCGCGTACGTGAGCGTCCAACCCAAATTCGGGTGTGCATACGTGCCTCATCACGGGCGCACGAAGCCAAGTGGCCAAGCAATGCACCAAGTTCGCGTACTTGCCGGGTGGCAGCGGTCGAAAGCGCCGCAACAACGAAGTCGGCCGTCGGATGATCAACGTCGCGCGCAAATCTCGACAATCCTTGGGTCACGGGTGCATAGGACATGGTGGCCACCAGCCGTTCAAGCGGCTCGCGTAGTGCGGCTGGTGCATGTGCCGCCGTGGCAATGATGGTTTGCTCCAACCCATTGCTTCCCGCCAACGTGTCGCGTAGCTGCTCGGTCCAGACCGCAATCGCATCGACAAGAGCACGCTCGTCACGACGTTTTCCATGGCGGCGCACGGCAACACTTGCCATCGTTGCAACTGCAGCAATCGTTGCGGCAGCAACCGTCCAACCCGTCAGCGCCCAGGTGACGACCAACACCACCACTGCAACCACGATGTGGTGGATTGATCCGGGCCTGGGTCCGTTGGAGATACGAGTGAGTCGTAAGGTGCCACGAGACGCAGCTACGAGTACGAACACTCCAAGGCCGACGACGGATCCCGCGACTACGGCTGCAATCAGCACATTCATCGTGACGTTCCCACCAACGATGGAGGACTGAAACCTTGGAGTTCCAGCAATTCACGCGTGGCGGATCGCAAGGGATACGGCCACTGTGTTTCACCGCGCGAGTTACGGGTGACGATCTCGTTCGAAACGATGTTGTTTCCATCGGTGTCGACTACTTCTCGTATGGAGGCGACTCGGCGGTGGCCGTCGACGTTCTCGATGAAGATCACGAAGTGCAATGCACTCGAGACCAACGTGTTCACGGTTTCCACCGGCAGGCCGGTGGACGCCATTGCCACGTACGCCGCAAGTTTTGGAAACACTGAGCGGGTACCGTCAGCGTGCATCGTGCACATGGATCCGTTGTTCCCTTGGCTCATCGCCATCAGCATCGGAAACGCCTCGGCACCTCGTACCTCACCGACGATCACCCGATCCGGGTCCATCCGCAGCGCCATCCGAGTGAGGTCGGCCAGGGTCACCTCGCCTTGGCCCTCGATGTTGGCACTACGACTTTGCAGGGCGTCATAATCGGGGTGCTGTTGTGCAAAGTGCTCCAGACCAAGTTCGTAGGCGTCTTCGATGGTCACGATGCGTTCGGTAGATGGAACCTCGTTGATGAGTGCCCGCAACAACGTGGTTTTCCCCGAACCAGTGCCCCCAGCAATCACCACATTGCGTCGTGCCCGAACCATCGCCACGAGCAATGACTGCACACGGTCATCGAACACATCACATAGACGCAGCTCGTCGAGTGAGGACAACTCGAAACGATGTCGACGAACGATCAGGCTTGGTCGAGTTGAGACCTCCATTACCGCAAACAACCGCGATCCATCCGGCAGCTGCATGTTGAGCTCTGGGGTTCCGGCATCGAAGCGTTTCTCGGTCCGGCTGAAACGAGTGGCAGCACGCCGAATGAGGCTGATCAACTCCTCGTCCGAGTTGGCAATCGGTGCACGGCGTTCGCGTCGGCCGTCACGGAGTTTGACCCAAACGGAATCGCAACCACGAATGTGGATGTCACTCACCTCGTCGTCGGCCAACAGGGCTTCTAGGCCTCCCAATCCGAGTACACGGGCAACCACCTCGTTGATCAACGACTCTTCATCGAGTGGCGGCCAAGCGTCGGTTGGACGTTTTGCTGCAATGCGTGAAATCTCTGCCCGTAGCAGCTCGCGGGCGAGATCGAGCTCGGCCTCACGCGTTGGTAACTGCTCGGTGCCATCAAGACGTATGCGCTCTTCGGCAAGTACGTCGGCGAGATGATCCGCAAGCGACCCGACTAGGACAGTGTCTACGCTGCTCATGGACTGGTTACTTTCAGCAATTGCACGCGCTCGGCCCTCGCAAGATCGATTGCAATATCGGCATTTGCGCGTAACGTGACCTGAATCGAGTCACCAAAGTCGTCTGGCGTAGTGATGTCGAACACTTCAACGACGTCGCCCAATACCTGCGGTGGCGGCGCATCACTACCTTGATTCGGAAACGAAACCACGATGCGGGCGACATCACCTCGACCAAGGCCGCTCGGTACGGCTCCACGATCCAATTCCACGGGAATGAGTGCCTCCGCTGGTCCGAGCAGATCATCCGGTGCCACCACCTGTGGAGAGATTGGAATACCAGCTGGTACATCAACGAGGAGGCGCTGACCCAACAACACTCCAGCGTTGTCGGCCTGAGTCGCCGCTCCTGCTGGAAGCGTGCCAACCTCAACGGCAATTACATCTGATCGTGTCAACACGGTGCCGCGTGGCAAGTCACGTGCACTCCCCACTACGACCATACGGTCGTTGCTTCGTTGGAATACCACCACACCACCCAAAGCGCCACCAACCACCAACAGCATCCCGAGCAACATCTCGGGAACACGTCGCCCAGTCCGTGGTACGACGATGTCATCGTCGCCTGGCTCGTTGAGGGCGTCGCGCAGGCGCGACCGCACCGCCTTGTCTGACATCCGTTCCGCCACGGCTGCCTTCCTTTGCTCTCGTTCGATGATGAACGCCCATTGCGCCCACCACCTATGTGTGTGTAGGGGAATGTTGTAGTTGGCGAACTTTCTGCCGTGCCAAACCGAGCCAAGAAATTTCACTTCCGTTCGGCCCGCAACTCAACATCGGCATGTGCACTCGTTCCCATAGCCTGAGTGCGTGCGATCCACACCGCAACCACCCAAGGTGTTGCCGCTTGCCAACGACCAGTGTTGGTGCGGTAGCGGTCGCAAATACAAGCGTTGTCATAAACCACTCGAAGGACGGGTGTTGAAGGGTGTGGTCAGCCCCATGCGCACCGTGCCGGACCACATCGCCAAGCCGCCGTACGCCCTTACTGGCCAAGTGAAGCGACGTCCCGAGCCTCCCGTGAAGTCCCCTGACGTGATTACGCGAATGCGGCGTGCCGGGGCAACTGCCGCGGAAGTACTGCGGCTTGCAGGCGACATGGTGAAGCCCGGCATCACCACGGAGGAAATCGACATCTACGTGCACGAGTTGTGCATCGCGCGCGGTGCATATCCGAGCCCGCTCAACTACCAGCACTTCCCCAAGAGCGTGTGTACAAGCGTGAACGAAGTGATTTGCCACGGCATCCCCGACTCCCGCGAGTTGCAGGACGGAGACATCGTCAACCTGGATGTCACGTGTTATATCGATGGAGTCCACGGCGACACCAACGCCACCTTTGCGGTGGGTGAGATCAGCGAAGAGGATCGTCAGCTCATCAAGGTGACCGAAGAGTGCACGTGGCTCGGCATCGAGGCGGTGAAACCCAATGCGCCACTCTCCGATATCGGCCGCGCCATCGAGTCACATGCCAAGAAGTTTCGCTACGGCGTCGTCAAAGCCTTCATCGGTCACGGCATCGGAGAACAGTTCCATACCGACGTCCAGATTCTCCACTATTACGAGCCACGCAACAACATGTTGATGCGCCCGGGCATGACCTTCACCATCGAACCCATGATCACCCTCGGCTCCGACAAACATCGCATGTGGGACGACGAGTGGACTGCAGTCACCATTGACGGGAAACGAACCGCCCAGTTCGAACACACCGTGCTGGTCACTGACGATGGCTTCGAGGTACTCACTGCTCCGGGAGCCGTCTCGGCACGGTCGCCCTTTGCCCGATAGCCATTGCGTTACGCCGAGCGAATCTTCACGGCGGGACGTAGCGTTGCATCTGCGTGATTGACGGGGGTGACGTTCCGCGCTTCGAGCGTTTTGATCGAGAGGAATGGGCTGCATTGCGCGCCCAAACTCCCCTCACCATCCGCGAAAAGGACCTGGAAGCGCTGCGAGGTATCAATGATCAGATCGATCTCGAGGAAGTTGCAGCGATCTATCTCCCACTCACCCGCTTGTTGAACCTCTACGTTTCTGCCACACAGAATCTCCATCGCGTGTCGTCCACCTTCCTCGGCACCATCGCACCCAAGTTGCCGTACATCATCGGAATTGCCGGCAGCGTTGCGGTAGGAAAGAGCACCCTCGCTCGATTGCTGCAGGCGCTCTTGTCACGGTGGCCCGAGCACCCACGTGTGGAACTGATCACCACCGATGGTTTCCTCTTCCCCAATTCCGAGCTCGAGGCGCGTGGAATCATGGATCGCAAGGGGTTCCCCGAGAGCTACGACACACGACAGCTGCTCGACTTTCTTCGTGCAGTGAAGAGCGGTGAACCAGAGGTGGCGGTTCCGGTGTACAGCCACGTCATTTACGACATTCTCCCCGACCGAAATGAAATCGTGCACCAACCCGACATCCTCATCCTTGAGGGCCTCAACGTGCTGCAGGTGGACTCGCGTGCAAACGAGTTCGTCAGTGACTACTTCGATTTCTCCATCTACTTGGATGCCGAGGAGTCACTCGTTGAATCGTGGTTCGTCGAACGTTTTCATGCCCTGCGTCGCACGGTGTTCCAGGACCCGCAGAGTTTCTTCCGACGCTTCGCCGAACTCGACGAACAGCAAGCCGACGTGCTCGCCCACCAGATTTGGGAATCCATCAACGGTCGCAACCTGCGCGAGAACATCGCACCAACGAAGGGTCGTGCTTCGCTCGTCATCGAAAAAGGTGCGGATCATCGCGTTACCGACGTCTTCCTGCGCAAGCTGTAAGCACTACCGCCCTTTCGGGCGAACTTCTCTAGCGATGCAGTGAGTTCAAGTAGTTGTACACCGTGATTCGTGAAACGCCCATCGCGTCGGCAACGTCCTCCACTGCACGGCGCAAGATGAACGCGCCGCGCTCGTCCAACAATCGAATCGCACGTTGCTTCTCCGCGCGGGACAACAACGCCAACTTGGCACCAAGTTCCTTCTCCACCGATTCGATGAGGCGCTCCATCGCACCATGCAAGGCAGGAAGTCGCACACCGGCAACTACCGTGCCCTCCCACACCAACGGCACGTCGGCCTTGTTCATTTCACCTGTTTGCACGATCGACGCACCAAGTGCGCTGAGGAGAGGCTCAACCGTTTCGATCAACGGATGGCGGCCGGTCATGATGCCGATTGTCGTGCAACGTTCACGCTCACGAACGTGGCTCCATGGGAGTAGGCGGCTCGCATCAAGTCGGCCACGATGGTGGGAGTCGACGCATCTGACGCGGTGAACGTCGACCCAAACGGTCCAAAGTCCACCTTCACACCATGCTGTTCCACCGCGGCGACCGCTTGGGTGACATGCGGACCAGGTTGGCCTTCTACGAACGGCTCGATGGTGAACTCAACGACCAACAACGACATGTACCGTCCCCAGCGTAGACGCAGGGGCACGACCTACGATGAGTCCATGGCAGAGAACTCCCAAACACTCGCTGCTCGAGACGTTCACGGCACCGCTCACGAGCTGTCGGCGCACGTTGACGATTTGTATGACGGTGCCGTCGCTCTGCGCCGTCGCCTGCACGAATGGCCCGAGGTCGGCAACCATCTGCCCAACACTCGCGACGCCGTATTGGAGTCGCTCGAGGATCTTCCTCTCGACGTCACCTTGCACAACACCACCAGCGGAATTGCGGCCCTGCTCACCGGCGGCAAACCCGGCCCCACCGTGATGCTGCGAGGCGACATGGATGCGCTCCCGATGCCGGAGGACACGGGACTGGACTTCTCGTCTCGTAACGACAACATGATGCACGCCTGTGGACACGACACCCACACGGCCATGCTGGCCACCACGGCCCGATTGTTGTCGGAGCGCAAGGACGAACTGCCGGGTCGTGTGCTCTTCATGTTCCAGCCCGGAGAAGAGGGGCACCACGGAGCCAAGTTCATGCTCGACGAAGGCCTGCTCGATGTGCCACCACTGGCCGACGGCAGCGCATCCCCGATCACTGCGGCCTATGCGATCCATATCACCACCGCGATTCCGGCTGGATGGGTCACTGGTAAGGGCGGGCCGATCATGGCGTCATCGGACACGTTCGAGATCGTCATTACCGGCAAGGGTGGCCATGCATCGGAGCCCTTCCGTGCCCGTGACCCGATTCCCGTGGCCTGTGAAATCGTCCAAGCACTACAAACGCTGATCACCCGACGCATTCCGGTGTTCGACCCGGCGGTCGTCACCGTCACACAAATTCACACCGGAACGACGTCCAATGTGATTCCGGAATCGGCCTACATCAATGGCACCATTCGTGCGGTAAGTGAAAGCACCCGAACCAAGGTGCACGACGGCTTGCGCCGTGTTGCCGAAGGTATCGCCAACACCCACGAAATGTCCGCGGACGTGAACGTGAAGATCGGCTATCCCGTCACGGTCAACGACGGACCGAGCTCGGAATTCGGATTGGAGGTAGCCGATGCGCTGGTTGGTGCCGACAAGGCGGTTCGCCTGCCCAGCCCGGTGATGGGCGCAGAAGACTTCTCGTACGTACTCAACAAGTTGCCCGGGGCGATGATGTTCTTGGGCGGTACGCCCGAGGGAATGAATCCGGCAACTGCCGCACCGAATCATTCCAACCGAGTGATGTTCGACGAACAAGCGATGAAGACGGGAATCTCGCTCTATGCATCGTTGGCATTGCGCACACTCGGTGTCCGCCTCAGTTAACCGCACCGATGACTCGACCACTCGAGGGCATTCGCGTCCTTGATTTCACGCGCGTCTTGGCTGGACCCCATGCTGCGCGCATGTTGTGCGATCTCGGTGCCGAAGTCATCAAGATCGAACCGCCGGAGGGTGACCTCACACGCTTCGGTCAACCGCGTCTGAACTCACTCGCCACCTATTTCATCCAGCAAAACGTCGGCAAGTTGAACGTGTCGTTGGACTTCTCCCATGCGCGGGCCGTGGAGATCGCTCGTCAGTTGGTGGATGTCAGCGACGTCGTCATCGAGAACTTTCGTCCAGGTGTCATGGCCCGCCTTGGATTGGGCTACGACGAGTTGGCGAAACGAAACCCGCGCATCGTCTATGCCTCCATCAGTGGCTACGGGGCAACTGGTCCTTGGGTGGATCGACGTGCCTATGCCCCCGTGGTGAACGCAGAAGCAGGTCTCACCAAACACCAGGGCGACGTGCGCAACGGCGACTATGCCAACGACCCCTTCAGTCATGGCGACGTGTACACCGGCATGGAGGCTGCAGCCGGAGTTCTCGCCGCACTCTTCCAACGGGAACGAACAGGACGCGGACAATTCCTCGACATCTCCATGGCCGAGACGCTGTTGTACGTAAACGAACATGCCCACGATCAATTGTGGGAAGGCGACGTTCCCGCGGATTGGATTCGATCGTTCCAGCCAGCCGATTATCCCGTGCTCACTACACGCGACGGAAGCATCGTGGTGGTGAGTGGGCACCCTGCATCAAAGACCAACTTCGGCTGGTTTTGTGCTGCGATGGGACGCGGCGACCTCGAGCACGACCCACGATTCACCGACGTGGCTTCACGACTCCGACATCTCGACGATTTCGCCGAAATTCTCCAGCAGTGGGCATCCACGATTGCCGATGCCGATGAAATCGAGCGAATCTTCGCCGAGCATCACCTTGCCACCGGTCGTCTACGCAGTGTCGCTGACATCGCCAACACTGACTGGGCGCGTCATCGGGGCGTCATCGCCGAAGTGTCCGATCGAGCGGGTGGTACCGTGCGCATTCCACAGAGTCCGTGGAAGTTCAGCGACGCCGACGTTCGTGTTCGTGGTGTGCCGAAGTATCGCGGCGAAGACAACGCCGAGGTACTGCGCTCACTGCTTCACCTCGATGATGCGACCATCGCACAATTGGCCCGCGATGGTGTGACCAGCAGTCACCGGCCAAACTGACGTCAGCGGCCGCTGTGGCCGAATCCGCCGCCACGATCGTTGTCATCCAGCTGTGACACCGGGGACCACTCCACCTGTGCAATCGCCTGCACGATCAACTGGGCAATTCGATCGCCACGCCGCACTTGGTAGTCGCTCGTTGGATCGTGGTTGATCATGATGACTTGCAACTCGCCGCGGTACGCCGCATCGATGATTCCTGGTGTGTTCACCAGCGAGATGCCGTGTTTCAGTGCAAGTCCGCTACGCGGCACCACCATGCCCATGTAGCCAACGGGTATCGCCACTGCAACGCCGGTTGGGATGAGGACTCTCCCGCCACCCGACGACACCAACGCATCTGTTCGCGCGAACAGGTCGAGACCGGCGTCATGTGGATGTGCCTTGGTCGGCAACGGGAGGTCGGCATCCAAGAGACGAATCGGAACCACGAGCGACGAAGCCACCCCACGACGATACGACGCCCGCCGTAGTGTTGGGTGGTGCTCGTTTGGATGGATCTGGAGATGACGGGGCTCGATCCCACCGTCGACGTCATCGTGGAAATCGCCTCCCTCATCACCGACGACGACCTGAACATCGTGGCGGAAGGCCCGGACCTCGTCATTCATCAGCCTGACGACGTACTCGCCGCCATGGACCCCGTCGTAGTAACCATGCACACCGAGTCGGGCCTGCTCGAGGCCATTCGATCCTCGCGAACCACGCTGGAAGAGGCCGGAGCCGCAACACTCGCCTTCATCAAACAGCACATCCCCGATCCACGATCTGTCCCGCTCTGTGGAAACTCGATCGGCACCGACCGACGCTTCCTGGTGAAATACCTGCCCGACATCGAGAACTACCTGCACTATCGCAGCGTCGATGTGTCCAGTGTGAAAGAGCTTGCCAAGCGCTGGTATCCACATACCTCGATCTCACGACCGACAAAGGCCGGTGCTCATCGCGCACTCAACGACATTCGCGAAAGCGTGAAAGAGTTGTCGTTCTACCGGTCGTCGTTCTTCGTACCGTCACCGAGTGGCAATGCTGCGTCCACGCCAGGACACGCTGCCAACGAGGGCTGAGCGAATCGCACTGTGGACCGCCACAAGGACGAAGACGGCCGCGTGCAGCGGATACGTGAGCGCACTCCCCACGCCGAAGTTTCCGACGCGTCGGGCCAACACCCACATTTGCATCGCGGAGAGTAGATACAACCACGGTGATGTCACCATTCCGCCACACAACGAGGCCACCCAGGCAACGATGGACACCGCCGACCATCGCGGCACTGACATTGCACCAATGGCAGTGTTCTTGGTCCAGCCTTCGAGTAGCTGCCGCCCACCATGGGGATACATGCGATACTCCACCTCGTATTCGCGACCGAGTAGTGCCACCGACGCCGACATCACCCGAGCCAATGCAAGATCTTCCACCACTGCCCCGCGCACGTTCTTGTGAGCGTGTCCGCCTGCATACATGTAGGCCTCCTTTCGCACTGCCATGAGCGGTCCGTACGCCACTCGGCGAGTACTGCGACTCGTCTGCATACTGGCCACCATCGACGAAATCACGTTGAACAACATGCTGAATCGTTCCACGAGGGAGCCCGTGCGATGCCAAGGCATCACGCTCACCAATGCCGTCGGGTGCGCATCGAGTACTGATACCAGATGATCAACTGCGTGAATACCCACGCGGACATCGGCATCCATGAACACCACGGTGGAATTGCTGCTTTGCTGAGCTCCCAACCAACATGCATGGGGCTTTCCTGCCCAACCACTCGGTAATGCGCCAGCACGAATGACCCGGGCATCGTGACGTGCCGAAATATCAGCAGTACCATCACTGGAGCCATCATCCACCACCAGCACCTCGTCGTTGGCGTGCAGTGATGACTTCAGCAACGGGAGTAATTCCGACAGATGTGCTTCTTCGTTTCGGCATGGAATCACCACGCTCACCGGGTCGCGTTCGGATGCACCATCAGCAGAATTGGGTTTGGGTGGAACGTCAGCGGAAGCCCGATGAAGTGCAGTCGCAAGATCACCGTGGCGGGTGGCGCGGATGAAACACATCCACCCTGCGCACCAGCCAACGAGGAACACTGCAACACTGATGACGGTTGGCGGTGCCAACCAGTTACCCAGCACTAGTCGGACACCAGTTGAATGAGCGACGCCGTTTCATCACCATCGCGGAGGTGAAGTACCACGCGAGAGTCCGACTCGTACGTAGAGACCGTCATCAGCGCACCCGGTTCCACCGAGCGATGATGCTCCACAGTGGCGTGCAGTGGTGAGCGACGCTCACGATGGCCGCTCAAGTACTCCTCGAGTGGCTCCCAATACACCGCATTGTTGAGATGTCCAATGGCATCGAAGTCACTGAAGCGAAGTGGCACATTCACTCGTGGCACCAACTGCACATTGGTTGGCAAGTCACGTCCCACTAGCAAACGGGCCGACACTTTGCGTCCGGCAGCAGCTTCACCGATGAGTTCACGAAACCGATCCGATAATGGCAATGGTTTCAATGTGTTCAAGTCCACACGAACCCACAACGCTGCAGCTTCAATCGCAGGTGGAGCATCGGGCTCGCCAGTAATTGTGATTCGCGTTCGGCGCTCTGCCCAATGCGAACCAACACCACCACACCAGGTGGTCAACGCGAGGTCGTCCAGGTACTTGGGGAAGTGATGCACCCACATCTCGGTGCGTCGTACCACCCAACCGTGGGGGTCGTCATAACTTCCATCCAAAGCATCGTCGGTGGCAATGTCCTGGAGATAACGCGCCGTTGCATCGAGTCGCAGGCGACCCTTTGGAGTTACATCGCCGAGTCGCACGCGGCGATCACGTGAATACGTGCGTCCATGTGTGGGAAATGGTGACGGCGGTGACACTTGTTGCATGTGCGACACGGCGATGACGCTACCGAAGATGTCGGTCGTCGGTAGCCTCGCTTCGTGCGCATGCGGCGACCACTCTTGGTCTCATCGCTTGCCATCGCCCTCGTTGTTTCACTCGGTGGTGGTTGGCTCATGTCCGGCGGTGCAGAGGACGAATACCGGCTCGACTCCACCGCTGGCAGTATCGCCCTCAACAAGGTGTCCGAAGGTAACGAGCTGGCTTCGGTGAAATTGGAGGATGCCGGGGGCAACCTCGTTTCCACCGATACATGGCTCGGGCAGCCGCTCATCATCAACTTCTGGTTCTCCACCTGTGAGCCATGTCGTCGGGAATTCCCCGTGCTGGTTGCCGCTGATGCGCAGTTCAACCACATTCGCTTCGTCGGCGTGAACATCAGCGACACGAGCGAGGCTGCAGAGACGTTTCTCGCCACGTACGACGCGACGTTCGATAATTTCTTCGATCGTGATGGTCGGCTCACCAGTGCCATGGGCATTGCCACGGCACCAGTTACTCTCCTGATCGATGCCGGCGGCGTGGTCCGCCGTCAGCTCACCGGCGAGATCACTGCCTCAATGTTGAACGAGGCAATTACCGAGGTGTTCCCCGCGTGATGGCATTCGTAGAGGGAAGTTTCACCTATTCGTTGCTCCTTGGCATGTTGGCTGCCGTGAACCCATGTGGGTTCGTATTGCTGCCCACCTATCTGGTGGCCTACCTCAGTGTCGGTGACGACACTGATTCGTCCACGCGATTGCGTCGGTCGATCGTGGTGGGGGGATCGGTGTCGGCAGGATTCCTCGCAGTATTCATGCTGGTGGGCGCCATCTCCCGTCTCTTCACCAACTGGATCGAGCTCAACGCGAAGTATGCCGCGCTCGTCGTGGGACTCGCCCTCATCGTCATGGGCATTCGGATGCTGTCGGGATGGCGACCACGCCTATGGATTCCGGCTCTTGGTGGCGACTCGCGACGTAACGGAATTGCAGGGATGTTCGCCTTCGGTGTGGTGTATGCGATTGCGTCCATCGGATGCACCATCGGTTTGCTCACTACCGCGATTCTCGGCAGCTTCACCCGTGACGGTGTGGTGTCGGGAGTGCTCAGCGTGATGATGTACGGAATCGGAATGGCACTCTTCGTTACTGCGCTCACCACCACGCTGGCTTTTGCGAAGACGGCACTCGTCCGAGGTGGTCGCGGAGTCATGTCCGTCGTCTCCTATCTGTCGAGCGGCTTGGTGCTCATCACCGGCATCTATCTCACGTGGTACTGGTACGTGGCCATCACCGAGCAAACCGATCAGGGGGACATCCTGCGGATGCTTGGAAATTGGCAAACCGCCATCGTCGATCGAATCTCCAACATCGGCGCACTTTCCATTGCGGTGGCGTGTGTCGTAGTTATTGGCATTTCGGCACTCGTTACCCGTCGCCGGTCGGCTGCGACTCCACAGTGAACCTGGCGTATTTGCTCGCCCAACCAGGTGTGGAGGAGGTCTTGGAATTGCGTGGTGCCTTCGGATTCATGGCATTCCACGGCGGGTCTCTCGAGGAACGCACCGACCTCATCGCGAGACAGGCGGCGCGTGACTCCAACTCGTCGTACTACGGCGTGCATCAACCTGCAGGGCTGCGCCAACACGTGCCATCGCATCGGTTCACCGCCGATCAATCGCAGTCGTTGGCGTCGTTTTTTTCGCACGTCGATGTGGTTATCACGGTGCATGGCTTTGGTCGACGTGGACTCTTCACCACGCTGTTGCTCGGCGGTAGTAATCGACAGTTGGCCAAGCACACCTCGACTCATTTGCGACGAGCGTTACCGGCGTACGGTGTACAGGACGATATCGATCAGATTCCCAAGGAGTTGCGCGGACTTCACCCAGCGAACCCGGTCAACGTGCCGCGGCTCGGCGGAGTGCAGCTGGAATTACCGCCACGCGTACGTGGTACCAGTCCACTGTGGTGGGACTGGGAAGGCCCGCATCCAACACCGCATACCGCCGCACTCATCACCGCACTTGCGGATTCTGCGCGCACATGGCGCAGTGACTCCTCAGGGGGCGAGACGGTTGATCATCCAACCAGCGTCTGAGCGCGTGTAACGGAATCGGTCGTGCAAACGACTCGGCCGGCCCTGCCAAAACTCCCACTCCATGGGTGTGATGAGCCAGCCACCCCAGCCTTCCGGACGCGGGATGGGACCATCACCAAATCGAGTTCGCGCGCTCACGAGGCGTTGCTCCAACTCCGAACGATCGGAGATCACCTCCGATTGTGGTGAGGCCCACGCGCCAAGCTGAGACTCCCGTGGTCGTGAGGCAAAGTACGCGTCGCTCTCCTCGGCGCTCAGCCACGCCACATCACCACGGAAACGCACTTGGCGATGCAAATCCAACCACGCAAACGTGCCTGCTGCCGTGGTGGTTGCCGACATCTCACGACTCTTGGCGCTCGAATAGTTGGTATAGAACGTGACTCCCCGGTCATCGACACCACGAGCCAACACCACTCGACCATTTGGCATGCCGAGGTGGTCGATGGTAGACAACGTGAAGGCATTGGGTTCCGCAACACCGGCCGCGGCGGCCTGCTCGTACCATGCCGTGAATTGCTGAACGGGATCGGCAACGAGATCTGAACGGTCGAGTCCCGCAGTTTCATACTGCACTCGACGATCGCGCAGTGTCATCGTGTGTTGGAAGACACCGCAGGAATCACAGTGGCTCCGCGCATGTACGGGTGCAGAACCGCGGGGATGGTGACCGAGCCGTCGGCATTGCGGAAGTTCTCCATGATTGCGGCCCACACTCGTGGCACGGCAAGCGCAGAGGCATTCAGCGTGTGGACGAATTCGGTTCCCTTCTTTCCCTCACGACGGAAGCGGATCTCGCCGCGACGTGCCTGATAGTCACTGAACCAACTGATGGAACTCACTTCCAACCACTGGTCACAGCCCGGGGCATACACCTCGACATCGATGCTGCGATGATGACTCTGGCCAAGATCACCCGTGCAGATTTCCAACAATCGATACGGCATACCCAACGCCGCGATGGTGCCGGATACCCGTTCGATGAACTCCTCCAACAACGTCGGGGCACTCTCCGGCGTTGCGAGTGCGAGAATCTCCACCTTGTCGAACTCGTGACTGCGGAGCATTCCGCGAGTATCGCGCCCTGCTGATCCTGCTTCGCGTCGAAAACACGGTGAGAAGGCCATGTAGCGAACGGGAAGTTGAGATTCGTCCAGAATCTCCCCTGCGTGCAGGGAGGTGAGCGGCGCTTCTGCCGTGGGAATGCACCACAGGTCATCACGACCAATGCTGTAGGCGTCGTCGGCGAACTTCGGCAATTGTCCTGTTGCGGTCAACGTGGCGGTGGAAACCAAGGACGGTGGACGAATCTCTTCGAATGCATCGGAATTGCGGTCGAGCGCATACTGACACAATGCGCGTGCCAAGGTGGCTCCCAATCCACGCTGCATGGTGAACATCGCGCCGGAGATCTTCACCGCTCGCTCGGAGTCGAGGACGCCGAGGGCGACCCCGGTTTCCCAGTGTGGAACTCGTTGGTGTTCGGCAAAGGCATTCGGCATCTGCAGAGGCCCGCGCATCACCTTGTTGTCATCGCTGTTGCTGCCGGTGGACACCTCGGGATGTGGGGTGTTGGGAATTCGGAGCAACACGTCGCGCAGGACGGCCTCCACTTGGGCAAACTCCTCGTCGAGCGCCTTCTCGCGTTCGCCGAGGGTACGGCTCTCTGCCATGAGTGGCTCGGCGTCCTTCTTCTCCCGACGCAGAACACCAACTTCCTTCGATAGCTCGTTGATTCGTGCCCGGGCCGCGTCCCGCTCCGTCACAATGTCACGAAGCCGCACATCAAGACGAATGGCATGGTCCAGCTGGTCGAGCACCTCGGGCTTGGCGCGTCGCTCCAGTGCGGTGCGTACTGCGTCGGGTTGTGTTCGCAACAACCGGACATCTATCACGCCCCACAAGGCTAGTGCTGCACGCGCTGGAACGAGTCCGATGTCTACTGTGTTCGTAGTGAATTCACCACTCTCCACGACGGCACTCGAGGTGCGAGACCTGGTGATTCGCTACGGCGACATCACAGCGGTGAATTCGGTGTCGTTCGTGGCACGACACGGTGAGGTCACCGCAGTGCTCGGGCGAAATGGCGCAGGGAAGACCTCGACCCTGGAGGCGTGCGAAGGCCTTCGCCGTCCCACCAGCGGCTCGTTACGCGTGTTGGGACATGAAGTAACCGAAATCGACAATTCACTGCGAGCCCGAATCGGGGTCATGCTGCAGGACGGAGGAATAGCACCAAGTGCCCGTGTGATGTCGCTCGTTCGTCATTACTGCCGGCTGTACGACCGAGGGATTGACCCGCGACATCTCCTCGAACGGGTGCGACTGCAACACCGGGCAGCATCCACGTGGCGACGACTCTCGGGTGGAGAGCGTCAACGATTCTCACTTGCCTTGGCGCTAGCCGCCAACCCGGATGTCGCATTTCTGGATGAGCCCACCGCTGGTGTCGACCTCGATGGTCGCGAAATGATTCGAGAAGTTATTGCTGGACTGACCGCACGAGGTTGCTGTGTCGTGCTCGCCACCCACGATCTCGATGAAGCAGAGCGAGTAGCACAGCACGTGGTGGTGTTGCATCACGGCAAAGTCGTGTTGGACGACTCCGTATTCAACCTCTGCGCAGGAAATCGACGCCTCGAAGACGTCGTACGTGAGGTCACACGATGAAGTTGGTCGTCACCCAAACCCGAATGGAACTCGCCACGTTGCTACGCAACTACGAGCAGCTCCTGCTCATCATGGTGATTCCCGTGGGCATCCTCGTGTTCTTCGGCAATGTCGACGTATTGCCGGACAGCGTGTCGTTGTCGCGCTTGGTGTCGTCGGTGCTGACATTGTCGATCATGTCCACCGCAATGGTGAGTACGGGTATCGCCACCGGATTTGAACGTTCATACCATGTACTGAAGCGTCTCGGAGCAACGCCACTTGGTCGTGAGCGACTCATTTGGGCCAAGGCTGCGTCCGTGGCCATCGTCGAAGTCGTTCAAATCACCGTTCTGCTGTTGATTGCATCATTCATGGGTTGGTCACCCAGTGCGGTGACATGGTGGAAACTCGTCGGTGCAATCGTGCTTGGCACCTCGGCATTCGCCGGAGTCGGATTGGCTCTTGCTGGTCGTCTGCGTGCCGAAGCAAATCTCGCTGCACAGAACGGTTTGTACTTGGCGCTCCTCGCCGTAGGAGGCATCATCGTTCCGATTGACGAACTCCCCGAGGCCATGGCCATACTGGCGCGGATCCTTCCGTCCGGGGCACTTGCAGAGGCCATGCATACCTCGCTGGGTGGAATCACCAGTGACGCATGGTTCAGTTACGCCTCGGGCAGTGGTGTATGGCTTGACTTGCTGGGCTGGGCCGTCATTGCGCCGATCGTGGCGTCACGGCTCTTCCGATTCGACAGCTAGACGGTCACTTATTCGCGTACCGGTTCCTGGGCTGCAGGAATGCGGTCGAATTCCCGTGCCACCTCGTCATAGGTGAGCACCTTCTCGGGTGTCCGACGATAACTCTGTTGTCTGCCGTATCCGCCCATGAAACGCGTGAACCACAAGAACACGATGATGGCCCACAGGAAGATCGATCCACCCACCTTCATGATTGCTCCTGCAATCTGCTGATCGGTGGTGACGGATAGTCCCCATACCCTCACTGCAATGTCGTAGTGCTTGTACACCGCGCCTTCGGCAAAAGTCAGCCACGCCGCCGGCACCGTCGGGATCACCGACATGAGGAATAGGTACACCATCCGCCCGCCGTATCCGATTCGCATCGAGTGATCCGGTGCTGCAACGGGAATCCACATCAGGAGTGATGATGTGACCAGGGCGACGTGCAACGAATAGTGCAGCAACGGGTTGTTGACGCTTTGGTTCACCATGGCTGGAATGTGTGTCACGATCACCACGATGTTGAATACGAAGCCCGCCACCACTGGTTTGGCGAACCACCGGATCATCCGACCGACGCGTGGCGAGCCGAGAACTGCTCGAAACAACCACACTGGTGTGGCAAGCACCGCCAATAGTGGCAAGAAGTACGACAAGGCCATGTGTTGGAACATGTGCACCGAGTAGAGGTATTCCTCGCTGATGTCGTGAATTGGCCAGTCACTCGCCAACCACAACATCGCAACGGCCGAGGCAAACATCCACCCCTGCCGACGTGTCACCGCCGGCGCACCGGCGCGCACCTCCGGCGTGTGGGGTGCAATAAACCGGACTGCGTACCACCAGGCACCAACGACGAAGAGCACCAGTATCCACACTTCGGGGTGTGCCTGAAAGCGCCAGGGGCTCACGAGAAGGTCGGCGGACTCGGCAATCATCGAGAGCGACCGCATGGTCGAGATCAGCGAATGAAGAAGTGGAAGGTGGCCAGCGCGGCGACGTACACGCCCACCGCGAGGAACAAGCCGGCATAAAACATCCAGCTGAAGAGCTTGTTGTCGAACTTCAGATGCATGAAGTAACTCACCACGATGAAGAACTTCACCACCATCATGATCAAGAGCGACGGAAGGAACAAGGGCCCGAAGTCCACGTAATAGGTGGAAACCTCCAGCGCCGTGATTGCGGCCAAGATCAAGGCAATGTTGATGTAGCCACGGGTGGACATACCGTGCTCGGCAGAGTGGTCGGTGCCGTGCACGGCCGAGGTGTCGTGAGTGGTATCGGTGGTCATCGCATCAGACCGGAATCAGATAGACGAGGGTGAAGATGATGATCCAGACGATGTCGACGAAGTGCCAGTACAGACCGATCATTTCCACGGTTTCAGCCTTACTGCCGGGTACTTTGCTGCGCTTGTTGATTGCCACCATTGCCATCAACATGATGATGCCGACGGTCACGTGCACGCCGTGGAACCCTGTGAGCGTGTAGAAGCTGGAACCGAACAAACTGGTCGTGAAGCCGAGACCTTCGTTGTAGAAGGCGGTGAATTCATATACCTGACCACCAACGAAAGTGGCACCCAACAGCGCGGTGATCGCCAACCACAAATTGGTGCCGCGGTCATCCTTCTTGTGTGCTGCAGACACCGCCAGCACCATCGTGAGCGAGCTCATGAGCAGGACGAAACTGCTCACCGAAGTGAATGGAATGTCGTAAATCTGCTCCGGGGTTGGGCCGTTGGAAACGCGACCGCGATACAACATGTAGGTGGAGATCAGTCCACCAAACAACAAGCACTCCGAGCCCAGGAACAACCACATCCCGAGCTTCACATTGGAAAGTCCCGTACTGGTGACGTGGGCGTCGTGCGTGGCGGACTCAGCCATGTGATGCTCCTACGGCATGACCGTTGCTGGACGGTGAATCGAAGTCGCTCTCTGGTGCCGTGGCCGGTTCTAATGCCCATCCGTACAACGCGTACAGCATGATCAACCCACCAACGATTGCAACAGGAATCGAGTAGATGACTCCAAGTGCAACCACCGGCATGCCGGCAGCCAGCACCAATGGCCAGTACGACGGCGAGGGCATATGAATATGTTTGTCGGCGTTGCGCTCGAGTTCCGCGAGTACTTCCTCGGCGGATGCCACTTCACGCATCGTGTGGGTGGTGGGGTCTTCTTCGTACTTGCGGTGGAAGAACTCGTCCAGATGGTGCACATGCGGGATGGAGTCGAAGTTGTGTTCCTTTGGTGGGTTGGAGGTCATCCACTCCAGGCTGCGCGCATTCCACGGATCGAGAGGCGCACGCACCTTGCTGCGTGCCGTTACCACGATGTTGATGAGGAACAGACCTACACCGACCGTCAGAATCAGCGAACCAATCGACGCGACGAGATTCCAGAAACCGAGGTTGAAGAATCCCTCACCAGCTCGCGCCTCAGTCCACTGATACATACGACGCGGCTGGCCCTGCAAACCGAGGATATGCATCGGACCAAAGGTCATGTTCATACCAATCACCATGAGCCAGAAGTTCCATGATCCCAAACGCTCGTTCAACATCTTGCCGAACATCTTCGGCCACCAGTAGTAGAAGCCCGAGAAGATTCCGAAAATCGCACCACCGAAGAGCACGTAGTGGAAATGGGCGACGATGTAGTAGGTATCCGTCTGCTGCGTGTCGCTCGGTGCGACCGAGTGGGTCACCCCCGACAATCCCCCGATGGTGAACAACACCACGAGACCAACCGCAAACTTCATCGCCGTGGTGAATACCAACTTGCCACCCCACATGGTGAGCGTCCAGTTGATGATCTTCACACCCGTCGGCACCGCGATGGCCATGGTGGCAAGCGAGAACACCGCAACCGACACCGGGCCGAGACCCGACGCGAACATATGGTGGGCCCACACACCCCAACCAACGAAGCCGATTGCCGCACCCGAGAACACCACGAAGGGATAGCCGAAGAGTGGCTTGCGGCTGAACACCGGAAGAACTTCGGAGATGATGCCGAACGAGGGCAAAATCAGAATGTAGACCTCGGGATGACCGAATATCCAGAACAAGTGCTGCCACAGCAGCGGATCGGCACCTGCTGCGACGTCGAAGAATTGTGCACCGAAGCTCCGTTGGAAGGTGAGGAGGAACAACGCAACGGTGATGACTGGTACTGCGAACAGCAACAGGAACTGCACGACCGTGATCATCCAAGTGAAGATCGGCATCTTCATGAGCGTCATACCCGGTGCGCGCATATTGAGTACGGTCACGATCAGGTTGATGGCGCCAGTCAGCGACGCGATACCGGCGATTTGCAGACCAAGGGTCCAAAAGTCGACTCCCTTGCTTGGCGAGAACACGGGACCGGAGTTCGGTGCATACATGAACCATCCACCGTCGGCAGCGCCACCGAGGAACCATGCCAAATTCACCACGATGCCGCCAGCCAATAGGCACCAGAAACCGAATGCATTGATACGTGGGAACGCCACATCGCGGGCACCAATTTGCAGCGGGATGAAATAGTTGGCAAAGGCTGCTGCCATCGGCATGACGAAAAGGAACACCATCGTGGTGGCGTGCATGGTGAACATCTGGTTGTACAAATCTGCGTTCAGCACCTTGCCGTCTGGTGCCGCCAATTGCAGACGAATCAATACCGCCTCGAGACCACCGACAATGAAGAAGAACAGCGCCGTTGCGCCGTACATGAGACCAAGTTTCTTATGGTCGACGGTAAACAGCCACGATTTCCAACCGGTCGCGGCAACCGGACGTCGCAATGCGCCGTACGTACGAGTAGGTGTAATGGCGGGAGGTGCCGGTGTCAGCGCCGGAACCGTCGAGCCGGGTGCTGGGCGTTCGATGATGGCCATGGTGATCTCCTATTTGAGCGTGAGCAGGTAGGCAACGAGCTTGTCGATGTCGGATTCACTGAGACCAAGGTTCGGCATTCCGCGATACTTGCCATTGGTACCGGCAAGCAGAGCAGGGTTGGCATACATCGGTTTCACCTCAGGTGCATTGCGCAACCAGGCACGTAGATCGTTGACGTTCAGACATGCCTCGTCGACTCCGGCCAGATACTTTTCGCCGAACTCGGCACTCTCGGCCTTCCACACATCGTCGCGACATGCATCACGCAACAGGTCGAACATCGCTCCGGCGAAGGTGTTACGGGTCATCAGCTTGGTGAGATTGGGGGCGGCACCCGACCAGACGTTCTCATCCGGCGCTGCGATAGCCAAGGTCCCATCGGGTCGCTTCAATCCATCGACCTGGTGACAACGAACGCACTGGTTGAGGAACACCGACTCACCCTCTTTTGCGAGTGTTCCCTCTGCTGGCGCCTGGTAGGCCGCTTGCTGGTTCGCCACCCACTTTGCAAAATCTTCCTTCGAGAGTGCGACTGCTTCCATGCGCATGTTGGCATGGGAGAGACCGCAGAACTCTGTGCATTGTCCCGCATAAATGCCGGGCTCATCGGCCTCGAGACGCAGCGTATGGATTCGCCCGGGCACGGCATCGCGCTTGCCGTTGAGGGCCGGAATCCAATAGGAGTGGATGACGTCGCGGCTGGTCTCCCGCAACAGCACCTTCGTGCCGGCAGGCATGACCAACTGACCCGATGAAATGATCGGTTGGGTGATGCCCCATTCGTTCTGCACCGGATAGTCGTATTCCCACCACCACTGTTGACCTGTGACGTTGATGACCAACTCGGTGTCATCGGTGCGCGCGAGATCGAAAATGACTCGGACGGTGAACACTCCAACCACCGCCAAGATGAGTGCGGGGATGACGGTCAACGTGATTTCTAGCGCAGGTTTGCCGTGCGTCTGTTCGGGGATTGGTTGTCCACGATCCTTGTAGCGCCAGATCACGTACGCGACTGCTACCGACACGATGATGCCGATGATTCCAGCAACGGCAAACACCGGCTGCTGAAGATCGTCGATCATCTTGGCATTCGGACCCTTGGGCTGCCATGTGTCTTGCGGCGCATTCGTGGCGCAAGAACCGAGCACGGCAATTGCACCAGTAGCCACGAGCAGGCGGTGGCTGAGTCGTCGGACCTTCACCATCGCAACGCTAAGGCGCTTGGCGCCACGCATTCCGAACGGGCCTCGGTGATTCACGGCACCACCACTTCGATTGCCTGACCCTCAACTCCTGGCACCGTGAGAGTGAGGGGCTCTACTTGTGCAATTGAGGGCTTGGCATAGGTGATGGTGAGTGCTTGCTCCGCACCTTGCGGAATCAGCTGAGTGCAGCTTTCGTTGGTGTTCGCATGGCCTTCCTTTTCGCTGCTGGCTTCGGTTGCAGTAGTCATTGCCGCGCCGAGTGATGCGACCATGCGTCGCTCAGCCGCATCGAAGTTCCGGAAGATGAAGGTCACCGGATTGCCACGTGGAACGCTCACGGACTTCTGCGGTTCGTTGAAGCCCGTCATGACGGCCGACAGCACTCCGGCGCGCAGCTCGATGATGGCGACGGGGTTGGTGCGCAACGAAAGGGTCTTCATCGCCTTCTTGTCGAAGTACTTGGACTTCTCCTCACCACATTCACGATGCGTGTAGTGGCCTTCTTCGGCGGCTTCGACCAAATCGCTGCGTAGTCCTGCGCCTTGTCCGGCAATTCCTCCGGCGACGATGCCGACGGCACCAACGACACAGATTCCACTCACGATTGCCGGCTTGAGGGCCGGTCGTAGGGCAAAGATTGCGCCGACGAGCAACACCAGCGACGACAGCACCATGAAGGCAACTGCACCGGCGCTCTTTGAAATTGCCAACATGATTCGCGAGAACGCAAAGATGATCACTCCGAGGCCGAGTGTTGCGATAACCGGAAACTCAATGGGGTGCAGCAGTCGACGACGAGCCGAATCGTTGTGTGCAGCGTCGTCGGATGCCGACTCGCTCCACGCTTGCACCAACCACTCGGCGAGTGCCGCCAATACCACCACGATGCCGAAGATGAAGTACACCTGGGCCACCACCAAGCCCAAGATCAGCAATACGACTCCCGCAACGGTGACGAGCGGCCACATCGAAGCACGCACCAGCGAAGCATCACGTGGTTGTACCTCGTTGTCACCGTCATTGACGATGATGACAACAGCCGACAAACCCACGAGGGTTGCGAACACCATGCTGAGCGCTACTCCACCGAGCGCCAAACGCTCAACGAAGATGAGGTAGGCAACGAGCGTAAGGGCGGAGAATCCCGTGAGACCGAGGAAGAGTTTGGAGCCGACTTTGAACATGGGTTACTTCTGCACGTAGACGATGAACCACATCGTGGCAAACATGCCCGATACGGCGTACCAATAGAGAGCGTGGCCGGCAAGAACGTCGTGATCGCCGGTGCGACCTGCAAGCACACGGAACATGGCAACGAGCGAATACACCATGGCACTTGCCACCACCGCAAACATGGTTCCCGTCACGGTGTAGAACATCGTTTCGTAGGCATCATTACGCAGCACGATGTCAATTTGCATCCAGAGTGCGACTTGAGCATTCATGATGGCCAAAGCCGTAAAGAGCGTTACCGCAAGGGCCAGTGTGGTGTGCGACTTGTCGCCACGGCGTGCTGAGTACACCGCCCATTGCGCCATCACGCAAGCAATGACGAACGTGAACATCATTGTGGTGGCTGCCACCTCGGGAATCGCGACATCCTTCTTCAACCAGTCCTTGATGAGCGACACACCGTCGCTTGCAACACGCGTCGGAGCATTCGCACGGAACTGCAACCAGATGGCCAACATTCCACCCATGAGTGCAGCCACACCGGCCGCAACGAATGCCGTCGCCACGAAAACCGTGCTCGTTCGGCGTGCAGGACCAGCAGCAAGCGCAGGAGCGGTCATGCCGATACCTCCACTTGATAGCGATCGGCCACGGCATCAGCTCGACGCGATGATCCGAACAAACCGAGGAACGCCACCAGCACCAGCAACATCAGTACGTGACCTGCCGCTGTCGCGATGTTTGCAACACCGACCACGCCGGAGTCGTCGAATCCCGTGGCCGACGCTGCGGGCTGATCCAAGAATCCAGCCACATAGTGCGGGAGCGATGCGAGCACGGTTGCAAGCACACCGAGCAACGACAACAGCATCACTGGTACGTCCGGCAGTGCCTTGCCGGTGACGGTGCCTGCATGCAGCGCAATGGCTCCCATCGCCGAAAGCACGGCGCCGTACACCACATAGACGAGAGTTGCTTCACCGAACACCGTTCCCGCCAGATTGAGTGCATCGAGATGCATGGCTGCCGAACCAACGAGTCCAGTGAAGATCATCCCGACACCGAGGAACGAAGCTACGAAGGCACCCGACAACGCCGGTTTTCCGGCCTTCAGCGCCAAGAGCGACAGCAAGATCACCACCACCGGAGCAAGGAGTGGCACCAGGTTGAAGAGCGCGAAGGGCACGAATGACTGCAAGGTTTCCGACGGTGATGTACCGACCGCAAACACGTGTGCTTGCTGGGTGACGGAACTCAACACGACCGCTGCGGCAATCCCCACACCGGTGAGCATCACACCACGTAACGGTTGCCGCGACTTTGCAGTACGCACTGCTGCATCACCCAGCACCCCGAGTGCCGGCACCACGTACAACAACGACTGTGGTTCACGCATCGCCCAACCAAGCCACGAGGAAAGGAGATCGGCACCACCAAAGGCGACTCGTGCGTTCACATAATCCACCCACAAATACACGGTGGTTCCGAGTGCAACAGGCAAGGTCAACACGATGCCCACCGCGCCGACGAGGGCGCTGAAGGCTCCGAGTGAAATCGAGGCAAGCGGCTGACCATTCCGACGGGTCAACACCGTGGTAGCGAGAGACACCGCTGGGGCTACGAGGCCGACAATGACGAGGCCCAGACCCAGCAGATACATCTCCACATACTGTTCGGCTCCGCCACCCGGACCACCGTTGCCGAGATACGAGACGAACACGACGATGCTGCCGGCCAGCCACGACCACCAACCGAAAGCTGCGAGGCGGGGCAACGACAGATTGGAGGCATGAAGTTGTGATGGCACGCTCCAGATCGCAACACCAAGCATCAGTGGTGCCGCCACCCCGAATACCAACGCAAACTGGTGCATCGAGAACAACTGGGTATGCGCACCGGCATCGACCAGTGCAGCTGCAGAGTCGAAGCGCTCGACCCCGAGAACCGCGCCAAGCACCGTGGCGATGGCGAGCCACAACGCCGCACCACCCACGAGCGACATACCGATTCGGATGTGGTCAGCCAGGGTCAACCAGCGCGCAATGGCGCCGAGCGAGCCTGATGAACCAGAGGTCGAGCCCGTCACGGATTGCGCTGGTGTAGCCGTCATCACCACGGGTCAAGGCTACTCAGTTTGCGAGTTTGGACGGATATCTCGCCGCTCTCGCCCCGGCTGGTTGGGCTGACAATCCGCAGTGCGAGTGCGAACTAGCGCACGAGCACGTCGACCATCGCTGCAAGGAACAACAGCGTGAGATAGGTGATCGAAAACGTGAACACCCGCATGGCTTGCGACATGGTGGGAGTCGTTCCAAGCCTGAATGTCATCACCACGAACGTCACGCCCAGCACCACCGATGCCGCGGAGTAAATCACACCCATGTTGTTCACGGGGATGAGCAGCAACGAAACAAGGGCTACCGCCACCGAATACCACCCCATCGTGCGCACCGTTCGGGCAGTCGTCTCCACGACGGGAAGCATGGGAACGGACGCGGCCTTGTATTCGTCTGCGTATCGAATCGCCAGCGCCCAAAAGTGTGGTGGCGTCCACAGGAAGATCACCAAGAAGAGCACCACCGCCGACCACGACACCGTGTCGGCGACCGCAGCCCAACCCACCAGCACGGGTGCTGCCCCAGCAGCACCACCGATGACGATGTTCTGCCGCGACGTTCGCTTCAACCACAACGAGTAGATGAATACGTAGAACAAGGTTGCAGAAACTGCAAGAGCACCTGCGAGAACGTTGGACGACATCGCCAACACCACGAATGCCACCACCTCGAGCACGACAGCGAACACCAGTGCGTTTCGCGGTGAGATGCGTCCCGTCACCAGCGGTCGGTTCTGGGTACGAATCATCAGTTGATCGATGTCTCGATCGATGTACATGTTGATGGCATTCGCACCACCAGCAGCCAACGAACCCCCGATCACGGTCCACACCACAAGCCAGGTGTTTGGCCACCCATCATGAGCCAACACCATGGCAGGAACCGTGGTAATCAACAACAACTCGATGATGCGCGGTTTGGTGAGTGCAATGTACGCACCAAACTTCGTGCGCGCCGGCCGCAAGCCGACGTGGGAGAACGCTCTGCTCAATCGCGACGGAACGAACGGCCGATCCAACACCACGCGCACGAAGGCTACGAGCCAGTCACCCCTGCACTGCTCCTCGGCACAATGGATGCATGTCAACGGTGACCGATGTCAAGCCCGACAGCACGGTGGACCTCGACCGACCGTGGGTGGTCATCGTCTGGAACGATCCGATCAATCTCATGGCGTACGTAACTTGGGTGTTTCAGAAACTCTTCGGCTACAGCCTGGAAAGGGCGACCGAACTGATGATGGATGTGCACGAAAAAGGTCGTGCAGTGGTGACGAGCGGAACCCGCGAACGAGCCGAAGTGGACGTGCAGCGACTCCACGAACACGGGCTATGGGCCACCATGCAACGAGACGATGCATGACCTTCGAGCCAACCGATGCCGGTCTTCGCCTGACCATCGACGATCACTCTCGTGGAGTCGTCATCCATCTTCTTGGTGAACTGCGAGGGGAACTGCTGCAGGCCAAGTCATCGAGTGTCAGCAAACTTTCTCCGCATATGAAAAGGTTGTTCCCCGCCGCGTACCACAACGATGAACAACGCAACGAGGAATATCGACGACTCACTCAGGCGGACCTCGCCGACTCCCACGTGTCGGCGGTTGACGATGCAATAGCACTGCTGGCTCCGCAGCGAGTATTCACCGCAGGCGACCTCGAGCGATTCGTGCGGGCCATCAATGCGATGCGGCTGGTACTGGGAACCCTGCTGGATGTGAGCGAAGACGAACCCGATGAGGTGAGCGAGGACGACCCGACTGCCCTACAGCGCGAGGTATATGACTACCTCGGCTGGCTCCTTCACTCCACGCTCCAACACCTCCACTGACCGCCCATTAGTTTGGTTTCTCGGCGTGGATAATTCGAATGACCCATTGAAACCAACCTCGGTAGCCGACGCTGTCTATTACCACAACGATGTTTATGGCTCGAGAATATTGGTCAACATACTTGAGTCGTATCTTCATGGGAGAGTGCTCGAAGTTGGAGCCGGTGCGGGATTCATTACAACGGAACTCGCTGTTCATTCCAATGTTGTTGTTGCAGTGGAACCAACTCCAGAGTTGCACGAAGAACTGAGCAACCGGACGGCACAACTAGCCAATGTGTCTGTTGTTCGAGGAACACTTCGTGATTACATTCAAAACAAGCAGTCCTCTTCACATTCACTGCCTTCGCGCTTTGATGCAATCGTCTACATCAATGTGCTTGAGCACATCAAAGATGACATTGAGGAACTCTCCCTTGCCAAAGAGCTACTTGAGCCTGGCGGGTACGTGCTCATCGTGGTGCCGGCCCATCAATGGTTGTACGCGCGAGTTGATCGGCTGACTGGTCACTTTCGTCGATACTCAAAGCGAGCACTTGGCGACGTCGTCTCATCGAGTGGGCTAGATCTATGCGACATCAAGTACTTCGACTCTGTCGGCCTCCTTCCATACCTGATGATGTACAAGTTGCTGCAAAGTACTGCAACATCAGGGACCAACGCGAAGGTGTACTCGCGCATCATCATGCCGATTTCAAACATGGTCTTCAGACTTACCCGCGGTCGTTTGATAGGCAAAAACCTCATAGCAATTGCAGGTGCTTCAGCTATCGAATAGTCAGTTTCGTCCTACAAGTGCACTTCAGCCAGCAGGAGCAACCGCCGAAATGCGCTGGTAGATTTCAGATGCTCTTCCAACGAATTCAAATTCCTTGCCCCCATCGTCTAGAGGCCTAGGACACCACCCTTTCAAGGTGGCGGCACGGGTT
>VFQT010000620.1_pt1 | contig 50402 bp, 32 predicted proteins | sample 3512381 | NCBI WGS metagenome assembly VFQT01 (sample SAMN10412376, study PRJNA504923) | tailings metagenome | isolation source: Relicate 2 Philex TSF3 active mining site | place: Philippines: Tuba, Benguet | collected 2017-08-29 | reverse complement strand
CGGCCCGCCTCACGCGAAGCCGCGAAGACGCGAAGTTCAACAACTCAAAACTAACAACTGGCAACTGAAAACTGGCAACTGAAAACCAAATCCCCCCCTCGCCCCCACCGGGGGAGAGGGGTCGGGGGTGAGGGGGCAGGAAACCTCCACCACCCCCCAAAGCGTCCCTCAGCGGCCCGCCTCACGCGAAGCCGCGAAGACGCGAAGCTCAACAACTGAAAACTAACCACTAACAACTAACAACTAACAACCAACAACTGCCCCCTCCCATGCCCTTTGCCATCGATGTTCGCGATGTGACTCGCACCTACGACGACCTCAAGGCGGTCTCGCAGGTCACGTTCGCGCTGCCGGTCGGCAGGACCCTCGGACTGATCGGCCCCAACGGAGCCGGCAAGACAACACTGCTGCGAATGATCTGTACGCTCGTGCAACCGGACAGTGGCGACGTTCTGGTGCAGGGGTTTTCCGTTCGCCATCAGCCTCGGGAAGTGCGGCGTCGACTGGGTTTCATGCCGGCGGAATTCGGTTCGCCCCGTGGCGTCTCAATCGCTGAATATCTTGAATACTTCGCGTGCCTGTTCGGTTTGTCCGCAGCAGACCGCACAGTCCGTATTCGCGATGTCTGCGAACTGACCGAGCTGCGGGGCAGGGAAGCGGTGCTGGTCAACGGACTCTCGACCGGCAACCGCCAGCGGCTGCTGCTTGCCAAAACATTGCTGCACGATCCCGCCGTTTTAGTACTGGATGAACCGGCCAGTGGCCTTGACCCGCGTGCCCGCAACGAATTGCGAGCCATCATTCGCACGCTGGCTTCGCTCGGAAAATCCGTCCTGATCAGTTCACACATCCTGCCGGACATCGAAGACATCAGTGACCAGATCGCCATCATGGAAGCCGGGCAGCTGGTCCTGCACGGGGATCTGGGCAGCCTGCAGCAGGCCCATGCCGATCATCGCCGCAGCGTCCGCCTGAAGGTCCCGGAAGCCGATCTGACAAGGGCTCGCGATACGCTGCTGGCCCTGCCGCAGGTGCAGTCCTGCCAGCCGGCAGACCGCGGACTGACAGTCGTCTGTGACGAAGCCGACACCAATGCTCTGCTGGCCGCACTGCTGCAGGCAGGCATCCGGATCACGTTCTTCTCCGAAAACGAAGTCGACCTTGAACAGATCTTCATGCGAACCACTGCGGGGAAAGTGACATGAGGTTTCTGCTGCAGTTTCCGGAGTTCATTCGGTCCAGTCCCACGTGGATCCGCGATCGCTCGGGGCTCCTGTCCGGATATCTGGTCGGGCTGACCGCCCTGATTCTGAATGCCGGCATGCTGGGCATGATCGCCCTGCTCATCGACAGTCCCAGCAGCTTTCGCAGGCTGCTGCAGACGCTGGATTTCGGCAGCCTGCTGGGACTGCTGCTGTGCGGTGGCGCCATTGCCGCAGTCACACTGCTTGTCCCCCTGCGCCAGACCGGCCTGTTCCTCGCTCCCCGCATCGGGCGTTACTTCGATCAGATCGTCCTGAGCGGCATCTCGCCGATGCGTTACATGGCCGGAACCATTGTCGGACAAAATCTGTTTTTCGCCCTGATCCTGTTTCTGATGCTGCCCTGGTTTGCCCTCGCGCTGTCCATCGGCGGGATGCACATCACCACTTTCCTGGGCAATCTGTTTCTGATCTGGCTGTTCAGCATGCTGCTGGCAGTGTCGACCGCGGCGTTGTCGCTGTACCTGTCGGAACCGCTGGCCTTTGCCGCCATCACCGCTGGTTCACTGATACTGACACTGATCAGTATTCTGCCCATTCCTTTGCAGCCAGGTCTGATCACTCCGGTTCCAGCACTGCTGGCAAGCGTGCCGCAGCTCATGATGGCCACGGCACCCATGCTGGGAAGTCAGCTGGGGTACGCTGAGATTTTTCTGCTGACCACCGTGTGTATGTCGGGCGGAATTGTTGCAGGGCTGCTGCAGCTGCACTTTGGCCCGCTGTTCGGCCTGATTCGTGATAACTCGGCCTTCGGCGAAGTGGTGCACCAGGGCGACAATCGGCTGAAACGGCGGTTTCGCTTTCGGCTGCATATTCAGCGTCCGTCCGAACTGGCGTTCTTCTATCAGAATCGCGGTCAGTTCATGACTCGCTGGGAAGGCCTGATCCGCTGGGGCGGCAGTCTGCTGCTGCTGGGTACCCTTGCCGGATTCGGCTGCACACTGCTGTTCGCCGGGCTGCGCATGATCATCATTTCCACCAGCACCGCTCAGGCTGCCAATGCCGGCTACATCACGGCGGTCGTGCAGGCCGCATACGTCGCCGGTCAGCTCGGCACAGCCGGCACCGCCTTACTGGCCGTCCTCCTGTTCTCCCACAATCGCAGCACCTTCGGTATGCCTGTCAGTGTGGTTCCGGGAATTCGCCTGCGAGTCAGCACGCTGGACTGGGCGTCGTTTCTGCTGGTCACGGGCGGTACAGCCACCACCGTCAGCCTGATACTGCTGGATGCCGCCGGCCCCTGCCAGCAGCAACTCTCCGTGGCAGTGGGACAATCCAGCGACTACATCGCACAGTTCGGCCGCATCAGCCTGAAACGCTGGGCCGTGGAACCTCAGCTGATTGTCGCCACCGCCGCACTGACCGTGTACCTGCTGCAGCGAAACTTCTGCCTGTACTTCTGGTCGCGACTGATGGCCGGTTTCCTCACCGGGTTTCTCTGGTTCTTCGGCATGGCCATCGTACCTCTGGTAATGGGGATGATGCTGCATGAACGTGCCTTCCGTATTGAAATCCTCGATCGCAACTGGGAGCTGGGGCTGCCGCTGGCACTGCTGTCACCAATCATGGCCTCCATCGTGCTTTTCGTTGAGGGACCTTACAATCTGGCGTGGAACAGGCCGTTGACCGGATTCTACGGATTGAACATCGCCACCTGGCTCGTGCTGGGGGCTGTCCTGTTTCTCCGCGAACGCCGCATGAAACGGGTTGACGATGCCTGGCGCGCAGGCAGGAGCGGAGAATGATGCTGCGATTCCTGTTGGTCTGCTCCTCGATCCTGATGCTGTCCCTGCCGACAGGGTTCGCACAGACGACAGTCACCGCCGCCGGGGGCGATTACCCGGGGCTTGATATTCAGGCTGAACTCGGCTGGGACGGTTTCATCGATGCCCGCACCCCCACCCCCATCTCGTTTCTGATCTCCAACAACAGTCAGGACGTCCTCGAAGGGACACTGGTGCTGCGCGAACCCAATACGTTCCGCACTCTGGTGCTCGAAAACCTGACCGCAGGACCTGGCAGCAGCAGACAATTCGGCTCAATCGTCCACCTGACCGACTGGGAACAGTGCGAAGCCTCATGGGAAGGGCCCCGCGGCGTACTCTGGACGCGTCCGGTGTCCCTGATCGGACTGCGACAATATGCACCTGACAAAGCCGCACTGCTGTACGTGGAGGAGGGCGGTCGATCGCTGAAATTCAGCACGCCGACAGGAATGCCGGTCACTTCCGGAACTCTGCCCGGGGATTTTGTTCCCCTCGGCGGCCTCGGACAACAGGTCACTCCCATTTCGATACCGCCATGGCAACTGCCCGTACACCCCGGACCATTGACCGTACTCCGAGGCCTCGTGCTGGCCGATACGCTGAAACCGGAATCCCTCAATGACTCCCAGTGGAATGCCCTCGGACACTGGCTCTGCATGGGTGGCCTCGTGTTTGTGTCGCAGAATTCAGAAAAACTGTCCGACCGACTGCTGAAGTCCTGCCCGCTGCGTCCGGATGGCCCCCCCAGCGATGCTCCCCGCCTGCTGATCGGATCCGGCTGCCTGTACCGCCTGCCCGGACCACAGGGCACCGCCGACGAACAACTGCTGCAGCAGGTCGCTGAAATTGTTTCCCTCGAACCCGGACGCGTCCTGCCGGACGTCTGCCGAAGTCTGGAACAGGAAGACTGGTCCGCCCCGGCTTCTGAAGTGACACTGGTGCGAGTCATGTCGGTACTGCTGATCTACGCAGCCCTGTCGTCGCTGACGCTGCTGATGTTTCGCAGTACGCGACGCTGGATTCTGATCTGGACCACAGGCGTCGTCACACTCGCCAGCCTCGGGGCAATTGCCGCTGGAATCTCAGTGCGGATGAGCCGCGGCGATATGCTCTGGACTGTGATCTCCGAGCCGGGAGCCGGAGGCGTCGTGGAAACCGCAGTGCTGAAACTGAATTCAGCCGGTGGCAGCAGCTTCCGCACTGCCGTCACCGGCCAGATGCCGGACGTCCAGATCAATCACGCTGAACCTGATCGCCGCTACAACTACTACTATTACCGAGGTGCGGGTGAGGCCCAGCTGCGAACATGGCCGGCCTTCAGTCTCACTCCAAATCTCACCCCCGACAAACCCGGCCTGTGCACCGTATCCGTGCCAATTTCACCCTGGGGCGAAAGACATCTGCGAGCCATCGATTTTCGCAGCGTGCAGTCACCGCTGCAGCTGCAGCTGGACTACCAGCCGGAAGAATACGCCGGACCGCTGCAGGGCCAGTGGAAAGTGCAGGTCACCGGAAATTCCAGCTGGCTTCCCGAAAACCTGACGCTGAAAATGGAGATTCGCCACCTGCGACGTGAAGGCAATGGCGCAACAGTCCTTGAGCAGCTCAGTTCAACACTGGCAATCCCCTTCCAGAGTTCACCGGACGCCCCGGGATGGACCGCAGTTCTGCCCGAAACCACCGTATCCTGGCTGCCACAGCAGATCGATATGTGGGTTCGCACCGGCGGGCAGGCCGAACTGGCTCCCGGAATGGCTCTGCTCTGGCTGGAAGGCACTTTGACGGATGCCCCTCAACTGCAGGTCGATCAGTCTGCCACGGAATTCGAAGAAGTTGCCGCCGGAAAACACAAATTCATCTACCAGGTCCCGCAGTCCCTGATCCCCGCAACATGGCTGAACCTGCTGCGAGCCGCCCCGTGATTCCCCAGGAACCTCAGCCGTCTCGGTCCTGACCACGAGCCGGGTTCTTCCACGCCCACGTGTCGTCCTCACGCAGCCGCAGATAACTCTGATACCGAATCGTCGGAATCAGACCCTCTGCCACCGCCGCCTTCACCCCGCAATGCTCTTCATGGATATGAGAACAGTCAGGAAAACGACACCAGGGAATGAACGGACGAAACTCGATGTAATACCCGTCCACCTCCTCCAGTGCCAGATCCCATAATTCAAACTGTCGGATGCCCGGAGTATCACAGACCCAGCCACCACCGGTCAGCGGTACCAGACGCGCCCTGCGAGTGGTGTGCGTTCCCTTGTGACTCCAGTCACTCACGTCCGCTGTGGCCAGCCCCAAAGCCGGATCCGCCGCATTCAGCAGTGATGATTTCCCAACACCGCTCTGACCACTGACCGCCGTCTGCCGACCAGCCAGCAGTGTTTGCAGCTGAGCAATGCCCTCACCCGTACGAATACTGGCCAGCACCACCGTGTAACCCGCACGCCCATAAGCCCTGATGTGCGGCAGCAGCGTGCGAGTATCCACGAGGTCGCATTTGCTGATACAGATGATCGGCATAATGCCGCGTTCCTCGGCACACACCAGATACCGATCCACCAGCTGCGGACGAAACTCAGGATCCGCCGCAGCATTCACAATCAGCACCTGGTCGATATTCGCCACCAGAATGTGCTCGCGGCCATGACTGCCACGCGAAAGCACACCATAACGCGGCTCCACCCGCTCGATCACTCCCTGACCGGCGTCACCCTCCTGACGAAACAGCACGCGATCACCCGTCACCACCACATTGCGGGCATCACGGGCCAGCGAACGCAGGATGCCGCGGACTGAGCAGGAATACTCACGGCCCGAATCGTCACAGCGAACAAGTATGTGCAGACCAATGAAACTGACCACTCGCCCACGCAGACAGGTCGACTCGTCCACCACCCGCAGCAGCTGGTCGCCCTCCGCCCGCACACCCACCATCGTGCGGCGACGAAACAAATCGCCCCGCGATGTCACTCGCTCCTGGCGCGACACATCCTCCGCAGCCTCCTGATCACTCAGCAGCTCGTGCGTCAGGTTCTGCTGGCGAGCCCGAGCCTGCTTGTTGCGTCGCAGGTCCACCCGCACCTTGTCACCGTAGTTCTTCGGACGATGATGCTTGCGCCCCTTGTCCGCCATTACGCACGCCTCTCTCAGGCCGGATTCCCGGCACTACAGAATTGCAGCACCCTTGACCTGAATACCCTTCAACTGCATCTTCAGCTCTTCCACGTTCGGCGAAATCTCAAAGGCCGCTTCACGGCTGATAATCTCCCGCATCACAAAGTCATACAGACTGTCGTTGAACAACTGCATGCCCTCAGTCTTGCCGATGCGGATCGCCGCCCACAGCTTCTCGTCCTGCTCCTCCATCACCAGTTTCCGCACCGTCGGATTGAAACTCATGATCTCCACAATCGGAACGCGCGGCGGCACGTCCACGATCGTCTTCAGCAGCTTCTGCCCGACAATGCACTTCATGTTCATCGCCATACTCGCGCGAATCGCTTTGTGCATGTCGAAAGGAAACAGGTCCAGAATACGCGAAATCGTTCCGGGAGCTCCCGGAGCGTGAATGGTTCCAAACACCAGGTGCCCCGTCTCAGCCGCGTGAATGGCCGTCTCAAAGGTTTCCCGGTCTCGCATCTCACCCACCAGCATAATATCGGGATCCTCTCGCACCGCATGCTTCATCGCGATGTGAAAGTCAATCACGTCCTGACCAATCTCACGCTGGTTAATCAAACACTTGTCCGACGTGTAAATGAACTCAATCGGGTCCTCAATCGTCAGAATATGCTTGTTCATATTCCGGTTGATCCAGTCCAGCATCGACGCAATCGTCGTACTTTTGCCGGACCCCGTCACACCCGCCAGCAGCACCATCCCCTGGTCGTACCTGCAGTGCTCCACCATGCAGGCCGGCAGAAACAGCTTTTCGAACGGCGGAATCGAGCGTTCGATCTTTCGAGCCACCATGCCAACCTTGCCCAGCTGGGTCAGCAGGTTCACACGGAAACGCCAGGGATCGTTGTCCGCTGTCACCACCTTCGAAAAGTCAGCACCGCCATTCATGTGGAAGATGTCCAGATTACGCTGGTCCATCATCGGAAATGTCAGCTCGATCATCTGACTTTCACTGATCGGCGGCATCTCCAGTTCACGCAGGCCACCACGGATGCGGAAAATCGGAGGTCGCCCCACCTGCAAATGAATGTCCGAACACTTGTGCTTGATCGCCAGCCGGAAAATCTTGTCAATCTCCAGCTCTTTGCGAGGATCAAACGTGGATTTTTTCCAGTCAGAAATCAGCACCATCGGTGTTTGCCCCGAAATTTACGCCCGCTGTGTGTGCGAATCGACCACAGACTTCTTCGGCCATCCGCCGCCACGTTATACCAGGTTCCTGAAGTCCCTGCAGCAATCCGGCCCCGGAAATTCCCCGGCCCCACTGCAACTTCCTGCCATTCATCGGTCAGAACATACCGAAAAAACCGGCCACACGGCCTTTTTTTCCACATCCACGCTCCGCAGCACACCGCCATCACCCACCAACACGCAGGTTTCGGCGGATTTCAGCCGGCACCAATCGGCAGCGATACCGAAAATCGGGTCCCACGCCCCGGCTCACTCTCACACACAATCTGCCCCCGATGAGCCTCCACGATCCGTCGCACCGTCGGCAACCCCAGACCGCTGCCACCCGATCGCGTCGAGAAAAATGCCTGAAACATGCGACTGCGAGTCTTCTCGTCCATCCCCCGACCCGTATCAATCACCTCCAAAACCACCGCCCCCGCACGCACCCGCGTCAGCAGCTCAATCGATCCACCCTCCGGCATCGCCTCCAAAGCATTGCGGCACAGATTCGCCAGCGCCTGACGCATCAGAGCTCGGTCCAGCAGCACCGGCGGAAGATCACTGTCCAGATGCGTCCGAATCTCCACATCCGCCGCCGCAGACTGCGGCTCCAGAAAATCCACATACTCCGCCACCACCTCGTTCAACTGCCCCTCTTCCAGATGCAGCTCGCCCGCCCGCGCAAACTGCAGAAACGCATTCAGAATCTCCTCCAGATTCCGACACTCACCACGCAGACTGCCAATCCGCCGCAGCATCCGACGGCCCCGCGGAGAATCATCCTCCCCCAAATCCTCCGCCAGCAATTCCAGATTCATCCCAATCGTCGACAGCGGATTGCGAATCTCATGCGCCAGACCCCCAGCCAGCGTCGCCAGCTCGGTATTCTGCGCCCGCAGCAACTCCCGCTCACGCTCTCGAGACTCATCCATCGCCACCACTCCAGTTCAGTCACAGGCTTCCCAAAGCTGCCCATAACAAAAAGAGCCCGACAGAATGCTCTGCCGGGCTCCAAATACCACCGCCAACAATCACTCGTCGTCGCCGGCATCAGCTTTCTTCGCCAGCAACACAGCCTTTCGTGACAACCGCACACGATTCTGGTCGTCCACGGAAATCACCTTCACCTCAAACACGTCGCCAATCTTCACAACTTCAGACGGATGCTTCACAAAGCCGTCCGAAAGCTCGCTGACATGGCACATGCCGTCCTTGCCCGGAGCAATCTCGATGAATGCACCGAAGTCCTTGATCGAAGTCACCTTGCCCGTGTATATCCGCCCCGGCTGAATCTCTTCACAAAGAGCTTCCACACGGGCCAGAGCCGCGTCGGCAGACTGAGAATTGGCGGCTGAAATCGTCACCGTGCCGTCCTCAGCAATGTCAATCTGTGCACCGGACTCTTCCTGAATCGCACGAATCGTCTTGCCACCCGGACCAATCAGAAGACCAATCTTCTCGGGATTGATCGAAGTCTGCACCAGCTTCGGAGCCGTTGCCGAGATGTCAGTGCGAGGACGACGGATGGTCGTCAGCATCTGACGCAGCAGCTCCTTGCGAGCTCGCAAAGCCTGCTCCAGAGTATCACGGATAATCGCTTCACTGATACCCGCAATCTTCAGGTCCAGCTGAATACCAGTCACACCACGACCTGTGCCCGCCACCTTGAAGTCCATGTCACCAAAGTGGTCCTCGTCACCCATAATGTCGGTCAGCAGAGTATACTTGTCGCCTTCGCAAACAAGTCCAATGCTGATACCCGCCACCGGCTGAACAATCGGCACCCCGGCGTCCATCAGTGACAACGTCGCACTGCAGACCGATGCCATCGAACTGCTGCCGTTGGACTCCAGAATGTCCGAAATCACCCGGATCGTGTAAGGGAACTTCTCCGGAGCAGGGATCACAGGAGCAACCGATCGCTCGGCCAGACAGCCATGCCCGATCTCACGACGACCCGGTCCACGCACCGGCTTGCACTCACCCACCGAAAACGGCGGGAAGTAATAGTGCAGCATGAATCGTGCAGCCTCTTCACCAAACAGACCGTCAGACTTCTGCTGATCGCGAGTCGTTCCGAGAGTCACCGTGGCCAGCGACTGCGTCTCACCACGCGTAAACAACGCAGATCCGTGCACTCGCGGAAGCGTACCAACCGACGTACTGATCGCTCGCAGATCCGTGGTCGCCCGACCGTCAATACGACGCCCGGCCAGAATCTGATCACGCACAACACGCTCTTCCAGATCATGGAACGCATTGGCAAACTGAGCCTTCGTCAGGCCGTCCGCTGTCGTTTCCGCTTCATTCGGGAAGTACTTCTCAACCAGAGACTTCTTCAGAGCCCTGACGCGCTCCGCACGCTCCTGCTTCATCTTCGCAGTCTTGGCCTCGGTCAGCGCGGCATATGCCTCTGACCTGAGCCTTCCGTAGAACGGATTCTCAGCCGGCTCCGCAATCACCGGCAACTGAATCCCCGTTTCCGCCACCAGCTTCAACTGCAGCTGACACAGTGACTGAATGTGACGATGAGCAAACATGATCGCATCGCCCATCTCCTGCTCAGGAATCTGCTGACCAAATCCCTCAATCATCAGCACAGCATCCCGCGACCCGGCAACCACCAGATCCAGCTTGCTCGTCTTCATCTGCTCGACCGTCGGCATCAGAACCAGGGTCTCGCCTTCCATGCCCACACGCACCGCGGCAATCGGCCCGCGGAACGGCAAACCCGAGACCATCAACGCCGCACTGGCCGCCGTAATGCTGAGCACATCCGGGTCGTTGACGCCGTCACTCGACATCACGTTCGACATGATCTGGACTTCATCAGTGAAGCCCTTAGGGAACAATGGACGAATCGGACGGTCCGTCAGACGGCTGGTCAGAATCTCGCGAGTCGTCGGACGACCCTCACGCTTCAAATACCCGCCGGCAAACCGCCCGGCTGCCGCCAGTCGCTCACGATAATCCACCGTCAGTGGGAAAAAATCCGTCCCAGGACGCGATGGCCCACTCTGTGAGGCACAAAAAACACTGGTCTCGCCAAACTGCAGCAGCACCGCTCCAGATGCCTGCTTCGCCAGCTCACCCGTCGTAATACTGAACTTTTGACCCGCAAATTCCGCTTCTACCGTTACCTTCTTCACAACACATCCTCACCCGGACCAGCCGGAATACCGACCAGAACCAAGCCAGGCTCCTCTCCCGATTCCCTCTACCACTCCAGCAACTTCACGACATCAGATTCGCATGCAGCCGCTCACAGGCTTCCATCCCGCTTCCACGGTCACACTGACTGCAATCACTGACAACTCAAAGTCACCGACAGGAAGCGGCAATCCGCTACGAGCCTGCGGCCCCGATCAAAAACTGACAAACCCTCAAACAACCAACCTGACACGTATCAGACTGTGACTGACATTCCCGCCCGCCTCTCGCAGGCACTGCCTTAACTTACCTCAAACCAACTTACCTCAAACCAACTTACCTCAAACCAACTTTTCTGTCGCCTCATCACGCCACAAAGCCAAACACTTCCAGCACCAGCCACTGCCAGCACCAGCCACTGCCAGCACCAACCACTTCCAGCACAAGGCACACGTCCAAAACACCTGAGGCGTCACCGGGATTCCCCGGCAACGCCTCTCAGACGCTCACTTGCGGATGTTCAGCCGACCAATAATCGACTGATACCGCGCCACACTCTGCCGCTTCAGATAATCCAGCAACTGGCGGCGACGGCTGACCTTGCTGAGCAGCCCGCGACGGCCTGAATAGTCCTTCGGATGAGTCTGCAGGTGCTCAGTGACCGCCTGAATCTCAGCCGTCAGAACCGCAATCTGGACCTCAGGAGAACCCGTGTCGCCCGGCTGCAGTGCATACTGGGCCAGAATCGCCGCCTTGTGCTCAGGAGTAATCGACATCTTTGACCTTCCCTCAATCTGCCAACAAATCACCCGCCGGGTACACCTCCGCCAGTCAACACCAGCAGGCACGTGACCTGAAACGGCAAGCGACTTCAACCTGCCAGACACCAGAGCCGGGTACATCACCCAAACACCTGCCTGACGCGAACTTTCCAGCCGGATACCTCACCAGCTGACCCGCACATTATGCCCGGAATCGGTCCGGGATTCAATCCAGATCCTTCCTGTCGGCCTTTCCACAGCTCTCCATCACCCCAAATCCCGCAAAAACACAGTGTTTTGCGGGATTTTTCGTTTCCAAAACTCACTTGTGGTGCTCGTGCTCCTTAAACAAAGCATGCTCCCGGTCCCCGCCCGCAACCACCCACGCCAGCAAGTCCAGAATCTCCTCACGAGTCAGTTTGTTCAGTACACCCTTCGGCATAATGCTCACGTCACTGGCCGAACGCTCCTCAATATCCCCCTTTTTCACCACCACCGGCCTGTCCGGAGCCGCCGGGTTGTCCAGCACCTTCAACTCACCACCCGCGTCTTCCACCACCAGACCCGTCACCACCTTGCCGGAAGTCAGCAGGATCACACTCGACTGATACTTCGCCTCAATCTTCTTCGACGGATTCAGAATATGATCCAGCACATCCAGCCGTGAATACTCCGCCGGCAGCTTCGTCAGGTCCGGCCCCACCGCATTGCCCTGACCATTCATCCGGTGACACCCCACACAGGCTGCCGCCCGGAACAGCTGCTGCCCCACAGCAAAACTGTTCGCCCGATGGGTCAGATGCATCACATCCCCGGCCAGATCATCCAGCTGCCATTCCGTATTCCGCCCCAGATACTTCAGCAACTCGTCCTTCTGCTCCAGCTTCGCCGCCGCCAGATAACCGGCCGGATCCACTTCATAAGCCCGCAAATCTGAAACCACGTACAGAGCACCATACATTCGCCGCCAGTGCCCCGGATACGTACAGACATAGGGGTAAATGCCGGGTTCCCGCGGAGTCTCAAAATAGACCGAAGCCACCTTGCCCGGCTGCACCAGCGAACTGGCCGCCAGCACACTGTCCGAACGCGGCACAAATCCGCGCTCCGCCGCATCCGCATCTCGTCCGGTTGATTCCGCCAGCTCACCCACAGCAGCCATCGTCCCCGGCTTCACGATCGCCAGATTGTGCGGCATGCTGTCCGTGTTCGACAGCCGGAACTCAACCGGTCGCCCAGCCTGCACCGCCACAATCTCGCGGTCATAAATCATCCGCTCCGGAACCGTCCCCAGCGAAATCAATGGTACCACCACCTCACCCAGACGACCCGCCAGCGACTGCTTCGCCTCACCCGACAACCGCCGGACCGCCGCCTCCGCCAGCCCAAGTGCCAGCAAACCCGTCTCGCTGTTCCTCTGCCGCGGCTCAAGCCCCGCCAGATATTTTACCGCCCCAGCCCCCAGCACCGCCGCCTGAGACTCAGGACGAAGATCCTCAGGGATCGCCGCCAGCGCTGTCAGCACACTGCCCGTCGATGCCCCCGACTGCAGCAGCCCCGCCAGCACCGCCGTCTTCTCAGCCTCAAAACCTGGCAGCTGCGACAATGCCACAACACCAAGGTCCTGCAAAGTCTGCTCAGCTGCACTCACCAGCACCTCCGCCGGTATCTCCTGCTTCCGCAAACCCGGACCCGACCAGCTCATACCCAAACCATCGCCACCGCCATTGTCAAAATACGTTGCCACAATCGGATGCAGCCCCGGCTCCAGCCGCACCTCACCACGCTTCTCCACCATCCCGTGCAATCCATCATTGTCAATCAGCAGCTGTCCGTCGATGTAAAACCGCGAGCCATCATCCGAACTGATGAAAAACACATAACGCCCCGCCTTCTCAATCCGAATGTGACCGCGAAACATCAGCGCAAAGCCGTCTCGAGTCTTCAGGATCGGCTGATCCATCACAATCTTCTCAGCCACGCCACTCGCCGCCGGAGTCAGACCTTCCAGCGTTTCCCTGGCGACATTCGCGGGATTCGGAGCATAGAAATCCACCCGCAAACCCGGGCGCACCAGCCACTCAGAACCCCGATTGCCCTCCAGCCCCGGCAACAGCTCCGCCAGCTTCGGAAACAACGCAGCCTGTGCGGACTTCGATGTCACCAGCGGCAAGGCCCGCAACACCTCCTCACGAATCAACTGCCCCTCAGCCATCGCCGCAAACACAGCATCGCCACTGTCGTCCGCACTGATCCACGCAGCGAGGGCCACCCGCCGCGTCTCTGCGGAACGAGCAGATTTCGCCAAATTCACAACCCGATCACGCACCCGCACCAGATGGTCGGCAGGCTGAGCAGCCAGCAGCCGGCTCAGACTGTTCAGCACGTTCACACTCGCCTTCGCGTTCAACTCCTCAATCAATGCAAACAACTCTTCCGTTTCGGCCACCTTCCGCAATCCGGCCAGACCCGCCAGCGCCGCTCGCAAAGTCTCCTCAGGAACACTCTCGCGAGTCAGAATGGCCCGGTAAACACCCTCCGATTTCTCCATCTTCAGCAGGTCTTCCACACTGGCATTCGACAATGCATACGCCTCGGCATTCCGCGACAATCGCCCCCCGGCAGCCAGGACACTCCGCACCGCACCATCCAGATCAATCACGCCACGCGCCTGCTGAATCACAAAACTCAGCTGCGGATCCTGCTCCGTCTGCATTGCCGCAAACAGAATCTCAGCCGCCAGTGGTCCCCGAGTAAACGAAGCTGCCACCACCGCCTCCGCACGCACCTGCGGCGCAGGATCCACCGCCCGCTTCAGCAGCAATCGCTCCCACGCCTCCACATCCATCGCCACTCCCGCCTCATCCAGCACCACTGGAATGGCCCGCCCCAGGGCCGCACCCGCCGCTGCCGCCTTCGCAGCCGCCGGCTTCTGACTCGCAACATCCCGCGCCAGATCCCGCAGCACACGCACCGCGGCAGCTCGAGCATCCTCAACGGGACTCTCCAGCAGCAACTGCAGCAACTCAAAATCCGTGCGACGGGCTCGCTGAGTCGTCCACAAGGCCTCCACCAGCGACCGCGCATCCTCTGCGGAGTCCGCACGCAGCCCCTTCCGCCACGCCACCGCCGCACCGGCTGCCTCCGCCTGATCACGCCCCGTCAGCTCCAGACGCGCACGATAACGCTCTGCCAGAACCGGCGATGCCAATGCCTCAACAACAGACTTCGTCGCAGCCCGGCTGAACTTCTGCACCGACTGCACCGCTCGCCCCTGCGCCGTCACCCGATAAATGCGACCATGCAAATGGTCACGACTGGGATCCCGCAGATTGTGCTGCATGTGACCAATGATCGGATTCTGCCAGTCCAGCACATACAGTGCACCATCCCCGCCAATCTCCATGTCACTCGGCCGAAAATTCTGATCCGACGAATACAGAATCGGCTCCACCTCTCGAGCAAAAAAGCCCGCACCACGCTTCTCAAAGCGATACTGAGTCACTCCCTGAAATCCAATCACATTCGCAATCAGCAGGTTGCCTCGGTTCTCCTCCGCAAAATGCTGACTGTCCAGTATGCAGATCGCCGGTACCGGTCGCACTCGCTTCTCATACAGCTGGGCCGGAGCTCCACGGCCAGGCATCCCGATGTAATTGCCAGTTCCACCCGTCCCGTCCGTCGCAAATTGATTGCCCCACTGATCAAACACGTCGCCATGCGGGTTCGGGCCAATCGGGAAATGAAAATTGATGTCAAAGGTCGTCGGATCCCACTCGTACACTCCCGTACCACCCGTGCCAAACCGCTTCGTCGGCCCCCACGGCGTTTCAAAGTTCTCGGCGTGAAAAATTCCCCGCGAAAAATAAAATCGCCCCCCCGGACTCATCACAAACGCATTGGCCGTGTGATGGGTATCTGCCGAGTCCAGACCATGAAAAATTCGCTCACGCACATCGGCACGATCGTCCCCGTCCGTGTCCTTCAGGAACCAGATGTCCGGTGCCATCGCCACCAGCACACCACCGTTCCAAAATTCAAAACCCGTCGGATTATGCAGCCCGTCGGCAAACGTCACACAACGATCCGCAACGCCATCAGAATTCTCGTCCGGAAAAATCAGCAGCTTGTCATTCATCGCCTCCAGCGGATTCCAGTGCGGATACGTCGGCCATGCCGCCACCCACAGTCGTCCATCCGGATCCACTGCACTCTGCACCGGATTCACCAGATCTGAAAACATTTCCTCCGAAGCAAACAGATTCACCTGCATGCCCGCGTGCACAGTCATCTTCTCAATCGCCTCGGCACCACCCAAAAACTTGTGCCGCCCACCGTCCAGTGCACCGGGCTTGTTCGTCGTCACCTCCAGCGGCTGCGGCAGCCCGGCATCATCCGGCGGAACTGTCTGCCCCTGAGCCGCCGCCCAGATCACCGCATCCCGCCGCGCTGTCATCTCTGTCAGTATTTCCAGCTCCCGCTGCATCACCACGAAATTCGTCTGCCCCTCAACAAACTGCAGACCCGAACGACCGCCAAAGACACTGTAACCATCCGTGGCCCGATACACATTGTGCCAGTACAGATTCTTGGCCAGCACCGCCGCTCGAATCGGCTCCAGACGCTCCGCCGGCAGCGTCCCGGGATTCACCGCAAAGGCTGCACGCACAATCGCTTCAGCAACCACCCGATTGCCGTGATCATTCAGATGCACACCATTCAGAGTCAGCTCACTGGCAGCCAGCTTCGCAGCAGTCGATTCCGGCGCCGGACGACCAAAACGATCCCGCCGCAGACCCGCCAGATTCCGCACCACACTGCCGTCCCAGGCAGACTGCGACGCCGCTTCCCTCGTCGCCTCAAACAGGTTCACGAACGGCAGCCCCAGCTCCCCCGCCAGCCGTCCCATCTCTGCCGTATACAACGCCAGATTGGCATTGGCAGCCTCGCCGTCCGGCAGCTCCGACAACTGCAGATCCTCAAACCACGTCGGAGAACACAGCACAATCTGCGGTGCAACGCGGCCGTTGTACTGCTGCGCCTGAGTCTGCTTCACAAAGGCCGTCAACTCACCACGGAATTTTTCAAGCCCCGCCGGCCCAGCCCACGATTCGTTGTAACCAAAGCAGGCAATGATCACGTCGGCACGAACCTTCATCAGCCACTCGTCCGGACTTCCAAAATTGTCCGAACGCGGACGCTCAGTCAATGTGTCACCACTGAATCCCAGATCCCGCAGCACCAGCCGATGCTGCGGATGAGCTGCCTGCAGCAGCGCCTCGAGCCAGCCCGCGTGCTGCATACGATCCGCCAGAGTGTTCCCGATGACGGCAATCCGAGTCTCCGGCTGCAATTTCACCGTCTGCTGAGCCACAGCCGAAGCCGTCGGGCCGAACAGCAGGAACAGACCGCAAAACAGCAGCGGCAGCATTCGAAAATGACGCCCGAAAACAGGCACAGCAGAAATCACAGGGCAGGGCAGGGTCAGCGGGGAAGGCATGGGGAAGACTCCGAGGCAGGATGCAGAAGCTCTTCGAGCAGCCCCCAGCATCTCAGGTTCAGCGAACGAGTCAAGCGAAGAACCCCCCGCCGTAAAAAGCGAAAAGACGCTTCATGGTCCCCCCCGAAACCACGAAGCGTCCTCTGTTTGCACCCCGGCAGATCAGCCACCGTAGCCCGCACCGCTGCCGTAGCCGTAGCCACTGCCGCCAGACTTCGGCTCATAGTTGTGCATGCCGCGACGATGGTCATAGTCCACACTCGAACAGTGTGCTGTGTAGGGACCCGCGAACGTCCGGAAATGCTTCAGAATCTCCACTTCCTCACCACCATACACCGTCGTCACATCAGACTTGCAGGCGTCCGTACGATACGGAACCTTGCCGTTGACCCGGCAGATCTGATACGAACCATCCGGGATGTGTATCGGACACGCATCCGATGTCCTGTTGCGATAAACCCAGCGCTCCACCGTCCCCATCTTCGGAGACTCATGACAGGACTTCGCATCGTACTGGCGACGGTTGACCTGATAACCACCGCCGGCAGATTCAATGTCAAAGTACCGAGTCGTTTCGCAGTCGGTGGGCTTCAGAATGCGATGCGGACGCAGACAGTCACCATGCTTCACTGTCGCACAGTCCTTCTGCTTCGAACCCTCCACAACAAACTTCAGCCACGGAATGCAGCCACGACCATACTTGTCGTCATCACACTTCTCCTCGTCCGGACGATAGCCGCCCTTCGGAACTGCAGCCGGGTAGCTGCGACCACGCTCATCACCCTTCCCCGATTTCTGGTAGCCATAACCGCTGCGACCAGAGCCATAACCAGAGCCGGAGCTGTACCGAGTGCCGTAACCGGAGCCGTAATGCTTGTCATCGTCACGCTCGCAGTCCTTGTCCCGGTCCCCGCCGTCCTTGTCACAGTCCCCGCCGTAGCCATCACCGCAGCGAGGCTTCCCGTCCGGACGGCAGCCGTATGACTGCGACAGCACGTTGCACAGATAGATCTCCTGCTCGCAGTCACTGAAATCGATCACCACGTCCGCTCGCTCGCCCGGACACAGCACAACACAGTCCTCCTCAACCGCGTTGTTGTACAGCCACGCGTCCTTGCCCAGTCGAATCAACTTCATCCCGTTGTGCAGCTTCAGCGACAGATATCGAGTATTGCAGGCGTTCAACAGACGGAAACGATACTTGCGACGCTGCACACTCAACACCGGCTGAACCCGACCATTGACTACATACAGGTCGCCCAGGTTGCCCTCGTCCTGCTGAGCCTTGTAGTTCAATGAGCCGTCAGGGTTCAGACAACGATCCTGCAGACACAGCGGAATGTCATACTTCGCCGCCGGCAGCACGTTGCGCTGCACCAGATCATACTCCGTCTCGTCCATGCTCAGGCAAAAGCCCGACAGTCCGTAATAGTTGTTCGTACCGGACACCCCCATCGCCCGGTCGTGATACCACGATGTCGACGGACTTTCCGAATAATCCGGACGCCCGCCCAGCATGGGCACTGTGCAGGGCAGGAAATAGTCGCGAGCTCGCCCCGGCAATACATAGTGATTGGGAGCCCCCGCAGCATGGGAAGGCAGATGCAGACCATGGAAATGACAGGCCATTTCGAGATCCAGATCATTCCACAGCCGCAATACACACGGCTGTCCCACAACCGTACGAATCGTCGGACCCGGCACCGAACCGCCGTAGCCGTACACCGGCGTCTTCACGCCTGGCAAATACTCGTTTACCGATTTCTTCGCACGCAGCTCGTAATAAGCCGGCTGGAATTTTTCGTACCAGTTGGTCTCCGGAGCCTCAGCACAGCGACGATCACGGTACTCAGGTGCCACCCCGTGATACACGGACCCCACGCGGTAAGGATCCTGCCCTGCAGCCTTCGGCCGCAGCACCGGAGGAATCAGACACTTTTGAGTAAACGGGCGATAGCCAAAGACATCCACCCCCTTCTTTTCACCACCCTTCCTGCCCCCGGACAACGCATAGCCACCCGCGCCCTTCCCCGACTTGCCCTTGCTGTCAGCCGAAACTGCACCTGCCGTAGTAACTGCTGCCACCGCTCCCGCAGCACGCTGCAGAAGTAAACGCCGTGATACTGAACCTGACATGATGTGAACTCCCCCCCCCGAGGAACAAAATCCCTGAACGGCGGGCGAGCAGTCCTCGCCCCACCGAACCGCACAGCGGACACCACTGCTGCAGCCAGGACGACAGACCCCAAAAGCAAACTCCGGACCGGAGTACCAGGTGCAGACGGAAAATTTTAAGATTTCCCCGAAACACGCATTTCCACGATGCTGAACATCGCTTTTCTCAATACTTAACAACCTGTCACGAACACTGAATGACGGCCCGTTGCAATGCCGCAGCAGAAACATCCCGGTCGAGGTTTCCAAATCGCGTCAATCCGCCAAATTCCAAAACCCACGCCCAGTCGGCAACAGACGCAGAAACGCAACGAAATGTTGCACCACACGTTGTGCGGATACCTCGCCAGCCGTTCCCCACAGCCCAGCAGGGATTCAGCCGCTGCCGCTCCACCACACCCAGCCGAAAAACACTGGAATTCAACAGGATGCCAGTTCACCACACCCGTTGCAAAACAGCCACACTGTTGCGCAGACTCAACATCTGTACCCTCCGCAATCCCCAAAACCCTCAGGGAAACGCTGCCTGAATCGGCTGCGGCGACACCGTGGCTGTCACCCGCGGATCCATCGTCAGCATCATTCGCATGTCCTCATGCTCCAGCGTATGACAGTGAAACACAAACGGACCACGGAACGAACGGAAGTGCAGCAGTGACTCCGCCTCACCTCCTCCATCCAGAATCACCACATCACTCTTGAACCGATCGGCCAGCGCCGGCTCAGCCCCATTCACCCGAATAATCTGCTGGCCACTCAGATGCACATGCACCGGATGCCACCACCCAGCAGTGCCCGTCCCATTGCGAAATATCCAGCGTTCGATGGTACCCAGCGTCGGAGTCGCAGCAGCAGTCGCCGGATCAAGCACTCGATGCGGCCTCAGCAGCGTCCCCGGAACCACCGCAGCACTGTCCCGCTGCACCGGTCCCTCCACGACAAATTTCAGCCACTTCTGCTCAATCGCCGCCGGATAAAGCCACGAATCCTTCCCCAGCTTGGTGAACGGCTGACCGTTGCTCAGCCTCAGCTCAAGAAATCGGGCGTTGCAGCCATTCAAAAGACGCAATCGATACTTCCGACGCTCCACCTTCAGAACAGGCTGCACACGGCCATTCGCCAGCCACACATCACCCAACTGACCATGATGGTCCAGCAGGTCATAAAACAGCGTGCCGTCCGGATTGAATTTTCTGTCCTGCAGCGCCAACGGAATATCATAAGCCACACCCGGCAGCACGTTGCTGCGAACCAGATCGTCCTCCAGTTCATCCGACACCAGATAGAATCCCGCCAGTCCATACCAGACATTCGGGCCCGCGATATCCATCGCATGGTCATGAAACCACATCGTACTCGAACTTTCCGTGAAGTCCGGCCGGCCGTTCAGCGGCGGCACCGTGTTCGGGTAGTAATAATCCCGCGCTCGACCAGGAAGCACGTAGAAATTCGGATAGCCGTCCGCATGCGCAGGACTGTGCCCGCCATGCAGATGCGTCGACAACTCCACGTCCAGCTCGTTGTATGTCCGCACGACGCACGGCTGACCAATCCTCGACCGAATCGTCGGTCCCGGAATACTGCCGGCATAGCCGTATCCCGGAGTCTTCAGGCCAGGCACGTACTCATGCAAAACACGCTGCACCCGCAGGTCATAAAAACGAGTCGGCAAGGTTTCGTAGTAGGGGACATCCGGAAACTCCGCGTAGCGCCGCAGGAAATACTCCGGAGCAATCCCATGAAAGACGGCCCCAGGCTGCCACGGAGAAACACCCTCCGCGGTCGGCAGCAACTCAGCCGGTATCGGGCAGGCCTGAGTAAACGCCGCATAACCGCCAGGCAGCAACGCGGCCGCCGCTGCACCACGCCCACTGCTCCGACTGCTGCTCCCACTGACTCCCCGACGGTCCGCCGGCACCACACCCACAGAGACCACCCCCGAACCATTCGGTGGCCCCGCAGACGGTGCAGCCAAACCTCCATACGTCAGCCCCAATCCAGCCCCCGCACCCGCTCGCAACACCCCACGCCGCCCCGCTTTTCGCACCACAGCTTTTCGCACCACAGGCACACCCGCTTTCCCGCTAATGTCCTCCCGCAGCAGAGACCAGTTCCCGCCCACCCCGGAAGTGCTCACACCGCGTCCATCCGAAAACACCACGCAGGAAAATCAGCACCCACCGTGCCGGAAACTTTTTTTCACAGACCGATCAAAAAGCCCCCCAAAACACTCGCAAATTGCCGCAACTGAAATGCATTCGAAAAAAAACGAGGTAAACGATACTTTACCATCGGCAAAGCGCACTGTTCATAAACTCAGATCAGCAAAACCCACTCGGCCACCCTGCAGGACCCGGTCTCAGATACCACGACCAGTGCCACCCGGCCCCGCCGACACATCCGACAGTTCCGTTGCAACCGTAGCATCTCTCAACAACATCCTCCGACTTCAACACAAATGTGAACTCTCGCTGCAGACCGTTTGCCGCGCCAGCAGTGTCAATGCATGATTGACAAAGTGTAAATGGGTAAATTCCCGTTCCCCATGCCCTCAGGTCACAACATGTCCGACACAAACCTCTTGAAATCCTCCGCTCCCGGCTTCATCGATCGACGCTCACGCTCCGGCGATAGCTCACCGGAAGGTGTCGAACGTCGCCAGTTCCGCGACGGTGATCGATCGCTCCGACCGGAAGTTGCCGAGCTGGCAGATGCCATCGATGACTACAAAATCAGTCACCGCCGCCGCTTCATCACCTTCGAAGAACTCTACGAAGTCATGATGTCGCTCGGCTACCATCGCTGATCCCGGAACGCTCGCTCCGCAATCCCGCCTTCAGCCCGCTGCCACTATTGCAGCGGGCCGCTGTCGCCTGCACGTATGCCCCAACCAAACCTCAGCGCTGCGGACGATATAAGTCCACGCGATCATGAGTCGTGTACAGGCGCCATTCCGTTCCGTCATGCACCAGCATCCCGCTGGATCGATTCTCCATGACCGGCCTTAATGGCTGCCCCCGCCGCTTCCACGTCAGCAGGTCCTCTGACTCCGCCAGATACGGCACCCAGCGTCTGGGCTTCTCACTGTCCCCCGTCCCATGCAGCACCGCCACATAACGATCACCCACCCGCTGTACCTGATTCATCGCAATCATCCTTGAACACCACGGCTCAGGCCCCGGCACAATCACCGGTTCATCGCTGACATTTGTCCACGTCTTCAAATCCTCAGACACTGCCAGCCACACACCCAGGTCCCGACGTTCGTACAGCAGATACCAGCGTCCGTCGCGATACAGGCCGTTCGGAGTCCCGAAGGGGCCTGGTGGAATCGGACGGCCATCCCGCAGTCGGACGTCCAGAGTCCCCTCACGATGCCATTTCACCCCATCAGCGGATGTCATCAGCTGTGCCTGGTCGTTCAGCCCCTCAGAAAACATGTAATGCCGGCCCTCGTGCCGCACCACCATCATGTCCTCCACCCAATAATCCGACACCAGCGGACCACCACCAACCCGCTCCCAGCTTACCCCGTCACGCGATGTCGCATACCCGAGGCTCATTCTCACTGGCTGCTGATCCGGGTCATAGCCCGTATACCACAGCTTCCACTCCCCGCCCTCCCGCAGAATCCAGCCACGCTCACGAATCCTTGCATCCCACTCACCGGGACGCCCCGCCAGCAGCGGCGCCTCACTGACCGACTCAAAACGCTCGGGGATCTCCTGCCCAGCCACCGGCGCCTGACAGCCCCACAAACTGAGGAAACACGCACCGAACAGCAATCCACATCGCATAACCGACATGCCTCAGCCCCCCGCCGCTCCACCTACCAAAAAAGGAGCCCGGCTGTTCCGCCGGGCTCCCCTTGAACACCTCAGACTGTCACACTCGACTACCACCTCAGTCCGGCAGACGACGAATGCTGACATTCCGGAAACTGACCGCATCGCCATGACCGGCAAATCCAAAGAAACCCGTCTTGCGATCCTTGCCAGGATGCGGACGGCCACCCATGTAGTCCGTCACCTTCGCCAGATCAGCGTTCAGAATCACATTGCCGTTCAATTCCACACGGATTGAACTGCCGTTCACCGTGACTTCCTGAAAGTTCCACTGACCCGCCGGACGCAGAAAGCCTCGCTCCGCCGCAACCATGCCATAGGCCGAACCGTGGTACTGACGAGCATCCAGTTTGGCGTAATTCGCATGCTCCGAATCCAGCACCTGCAGTTCGCACATCGCATCGTAGGCCGGATCACCCTTGCCATCCGTCCGGATCGCAAGACCATTGTTGCCCGACGGCGGAGTGCTGAATTCGAGCCGCACAACAAAGTTCGCATACTCCTCGGCCGTGTGCAGAATCCCGCCCTTGCCCTCGCGACACCGAATCGCACCGTCCACAACCTCATAGTTGTCAACAGCACCAGCCCAGCCCTTCAGATCCGCCCCGTTGAACACCGACTCAAACCCGTCCGATGCACGCTCGCCCAGGATCTTCGCCGACTCCTCAGCACTGATCTCACGCAGATAAATGTTCTTCCAGCGAATCTCGCCACCGTGAGTCTGCAAACAGATCGGACCGCTGGGGAACAAAGGCTTCTGACGATCCCAGAAGTTCTCCATGATCGCATTATCCACCACCATTTTCCCGTTCAGCCAGACTGATGTCCGAGCACCAATTTGACGAATTCGGAAACTGTTCCACTCGCCAAATGCCTTGTCCGCCAGAACTGCCGGATCCTTGCCCGGAGCCCCGGCACTGTTGTTCCACAATCCACCACTGCCCTTGTCAGCGCCCAGCTTGAATTTCGCCTCTTCAGTGAAGTCCCAGATCTGAACCTGAGGATTGGCCTTCAGGTAAATCCCCGAATCCGCCTTCGGAACCGTACGGTAATCAATCAGCAGCTCGTAATCGGTATAGTCCTTGTCCGTCACAAGATACGCGCCGTGACCGTCATTCACCAGCTCGCCGTTCTCCACCGACCAGTGCTGCTTCGCATCAGCCGTCCACTCCTCAATCTGCTTCTTCCGCATGTCCTCAGGCATGCGGGCCAGATCACGAGGATCAAAGTGGGGCATGCCATGCCAGCCCTCAAGATCCTTGCCGTTGAAAATGGCATGAAACCCCTCAGGGGGCTCAGCTGCACCTGAAACAGCCGAAACAACACTCAGGAACGCAGTGGCAAGGACTGCCAGATATGGCGTTCGAAGCATAGACACACTCTCCGGTAGGTGGGATCAGAATGACGGTCACCTTCCGAAACAGCCGGAGCCGTCCGGAGGCTGAGTCCGTCAGAATAGTCGAAATCGCGGAACGGGCCAACACCGGCAGCAGGTTGTGATGGAAATTTCATCAGGGATTCCCGATCGCTGATCCCTCAGCAGCCACGTCACCGTCCCCCGGTCGCAACTCCTTCGCAAACATCACACGCCCCACCTGCTCCAGCTCCGGATCCAGCACGACCTGCAACTCATCGGACAACTCCGTCTCCAGCAAAAACAACAATCGATCCGCCGGGATCTGCACATCCCCAACCCGCCCTCGACCCGGCCGGCATAATGCCCGCCGGAATAATCCCCGAGTCCTCTCGCGCCGCTTCAGTTGTTCCTCCGTCAGCGTTTCCCCCAGGGCTCCGCCGGAGCCGGCCGGGCCCGCCACGACACCGCCTGGCGGCAATCCGCCCCAGGGCATCGCGAAACCGTCGTACTGATCCCTCAGAAAATTTCCCACTGACGAACGCCCGGCCGGCCGCAGCCGAAACTGCCGCTCCCCGGCAGACCACACCAATGGCCAAACCTCCGATTTGTAGACCACCCACGCCTCGTCACCCTCACGCACCTGCAATCCCGCACCAGCCGCGATCACCAATCCCGTCAGATTACCACCCGTCACGGAAAACTGACTCAGTCGCAATCCAAAGTCCCCCAGCTCCACACGCGATCGAGATATCACCAGCTCACGACTGTACGGAGGTATCCGGCAACGGTACGCCGCCTCCGCTCCCACCACCGCAGTCGCCGCCACCTGCTCGTCCTGCACACCCGACGCCAGCAGCGTCTGACAACCCGACTGCCGCAGACTGTAATCCGCACCCTCCGTCACAAACAGCTGCCGAAAGGCCAGCACATCCCAGTGTCGCCCGTCCTCCGCCACTGCCACCAGATCCGCGCGACACGATCGCACCTCCTGATAACCCCGACGCCCCACCCACAAAAACAACAAACTGAACAGCACAACCGCACCCGCAATCGCCGCCAGAGGCCACGGAAACTTCACCTCCGGCTGATTCGAAAACCACCACACCCCCGGATACAGCACCAGCACATACAGCAGCGCCAGAAATCCAATCAATACGCTCGAATGCTCCGGTTCCGATGTCTTCCGTAATCGCTCCAGAATCCCCTCGTCGTCCCGCAAACGCAGATCACCCGGCTGCAGCTGCCCTCGCGAACCCTGCTCGGCCTCCTCAGCCCGCGGCGGAAACATCACACCACTCACCAGTGACTCCGTCAGCCCCGCTCGCTGCAGTTCGTGCCGCACAACCTGCCCCGCACCGACCGCGAAAGTCTCAAATGGCTCATTCAAAACTGCCAGCAGTCCCGAAAAACGCAGCCGCTGGCCGTTCGAGTCCAGCAGCAGATGCAATTGCCCACCCCGCTGCAGCCAGCTCAGCAAAGCCGTTTGCCGAGGCTCCTCCCAGTCCGGCACATGATCCAGAAACAAACCGTGCAGACCATGCGTCGCCGTCGAATACGGCGGAAAAACCTCCTCCGACATGTGCTTCACCGTCGTCGGTATCCGCTCCAGACTGCCCGCACGATCCAGCAGTACCACCGGCAACCTCCGCTGCTCCGCAGACTGCAGCAGATTCTCCTCCTCCACCAGCCGCGGCTGATCCAGCGCATCAAACGGAATCACTCCCGCAGACGTTCGCAACTCCAGCTGCCACGTCGCATTCGGATCCGAAATCCACGGGTAAAACTGCACCCAGCGGCGAGCTGACGGGCCCAGAAACACAGGCTGCTCATACACCGCTCCGGAACGACGCAGCACACCACTGACCATCTGCAGCGTCAGTAATCCCTCCACCGGATCCGCAGACAGATTATCCAGCAGCAGCGAAACCGGCTGAAACTCGCCCGCAGTCACCCGGCCGTCAAAACCCCACGCCGTCTCCGCTATCCGCACCCGCCCCGCCTGCACACTCTGACCGCACACCACCCCGTGACACAGCAGGCATGCCAGTATCACCCCCAGCACACAGCCGGCTCCGCCAGGTCCGGATCTCCGCCATTTCACGCTCACAGGAACAACCCTCCCACTATCGCACGCCGGCGCCTGAAACGCAGCCCGCGACCAGCCCCCACGAAATCTGACCGCCCCAGCATTCCGCAGACACCACGCAATACCCACCAGCGGATCAAACACATCAGCAGAAAATGCCAGTTCAATACAACTCCACCAAATGCCAGCAGCTCACCGGAATCCCGCGCCGCATGCACCGGCCGAAACGCAGACGACTCCAGCAATCCATACAACTGAGGACTGCCGGACCGCAACACCTGATGACTGGCCTGCAAAGCCCCATCCAAACGAAACAACCACCGCACAACATCCCCCTGAGGCAACTGCGAATGTTGCCAAACAGGCGTTGCTGCATTCGGGAAATATCCCGCACCATCCTCGGTCTTCGCTGAGCCAACCACAAACCACGACACCAGCAGCCAACCCACCGAGACAGAGACTGCTCGCACCACAGAACGCACCTGAGTTCTGGCACCACCACCCGCAAACACCGCCAGCCAAAGCAGTAACTGCAACACCGTCCACGTCGAAAACAACGTCATCACGATATAGCCAATCGGCTGAATCCACCGCTCGCAGAACACCGCCTCCGTCAACTCTCCGGCCAATAACCACATCGCCAAAAACGTCAGACTCACAGTCAGAATCGGCACTGACAGCACCAACAACAGCCACTGCAGACCCCGAACCTTCTGCCGCAAAATCTCCCGACCTGTCAGCGGAGTTGATAACAGGATATCCAGAGTTTCACTCGAGCGTTCGGAACTGATCAAAGTCGATGCACGCACTGAAATCACCAGCAAGGCCACCAGCCACCAACCAAACCACACAATCTCCAGCAGCCCCTGCACTTCGCAATTCGCCCCCTCAATCGCATACCACACGCAAAACAGCAGCGTCGGAAGCTCCAGCAGCAACAACAGCCGCAGCAGGTATCTGCTGCTCCCCATCGCCCCCCGCCTTCGCTCACGCCACACAATCGGCTCAGACTCCGGTAATGCCCCGGCACCGGAAAATAACTGCACACCACCAAACGCCCCGTTCAAACACTCAAAACCCGCATCCAGTCGCCGGAAAAACCGCAGCAACAGACCCCCATGCTCCGAAAATGCCCGCCGCACCAGAAACACCCGCGTCGCCTGCAGACCGCTCAACACCAGCACCACCGTCGGCAGCGTCGACCACATCAGCGTCGCTGCAGCCACCCACCATGCACTCGCTCCCGACAATCCCGGATTTCCCAATAACAGAACCGGATGCAAACCACGCCAAATCCCAAATGGTGTCCACACATTCGCCCAACCCGTCCACATCCCAACAAAATTCAGCGTCACCAGCCCATAGGATGCCAGACATGCACCAGCCGAAGTGCGAAAATATGCGCTGCACAATAAACCAGCTGCAGACCACAACAGACACTCCCAGAACAACAGCCAGAATGTCGCCAGCAGCCAGCGCCATTCCAGACCACCCAGTGAATACGCCAATGCCAGCATCGGAAAAGTGATCAGCAACAGTGTCAACATCGGCAACAGACGACTGCCAAGCTTCTCCAGCACTATCCTCAGCGGCGACAAACGAGTGACAAACAGCAAACCCAGAGTATTCCGTTCCTTCTCCATAGTAATCACACCGGACACCAGCGCCGGCATCAACAGCTGAACCGCTATAAACAAAATCTCGGACAGCTCCGTAAACAACCGTTCGCCCCAGCCCAGCAATCGCACCGGCAACGTCCAGACAGGCCCCGGATTGTTCAACTCCAAATCCCGGAACACAACCGATATCTTCCACATCACAGCAGCGATAATCACCGTCACACAAAAAACACGGAACACATACGTCCGGCGCCGAGCACTCAGCTCAGACAACTCACGACGCAACAGCGGCAACTCCGGTAGCAGTCGCAGAACACTCACGACATCCACCCCTTACTGCGAACTACCCAACCGCCACCACTCCCAACTCATCCGCTCGGCCAAACAGTCGCGTCGCTCGACGCAGCGCAAACCACCGACAACCACGCATCAGCAGCCAGTGCCAGAACGCCAGCACACAACTCGACACGCACGGCACCAGCATCGGCCACTCACCAAATCCCGCCACAATCGTCGGACCCGCAAACATCACCGATTGATTCGGACTCAGCATCCGCAGAAAATACTCATGCGCCTGCAACGCCCCGTCCATCCGAAACAACTGCCTCAAACCATTCGCTAACTGATACCCCTGCAGCAGCTCAGGAGTTAACTCAACCCGACCATTCCAGTAATCCCCGCGATCCAATCGCGACTCACCAACAACAAACACCGACAACCACACACCCAGCAAAGCTACCGTGACTGCCGTAAATACGGAACGCGCCTGACTGCGAGCCCCCCCGCCAGTCAGCAAGGACAGCCACGCCAGCAAATGCAATGCTGTCCACGTCGAAAACACCACCAGTGCCAAATACAACAGCAGCCAGCACCACTGCCCCAGATTCGATACCGTTACACCGCCACCAGACTGCACCGCCATCATCACATTCGAAACATTCACTGTCAGAATCGGTGTCGCCACCACCATCATCAAACGCCGCATCCCGGCAACCTTCTGCAGCAAAATCTCACGACCCGTCATCGGTGTCGACAGCAGAGCATCCAGCGTCTCACGCGCCCGCTCAGAACTGATCAGCGTCGCTGCCTTCACAGACACAATCATCAGCGCCAAAAGCCACGCCACCACCCACAACGCTCCCAGACCTCCCTGACTGCGCTCCGCCGCTCCAAACATCACCGCCAGCAAACACACAAACAACGTCGGAAACTCCAGCGCAACAAGCATCCGAATCAAATACCGCGCTCGACCCAGAGACTTTTTCTCGCGCTCACGCCACGCCACAGGATCAAATTCCGGCCACGACTCCCGGTCCGCTATCACCTGCACACCGCCTGCTCGATCATTCAGCCTCTGAAAAAATACGTCCAGACGCCGAAACATTCGCAACAGCAATGAGGACTGACTCACAAACGCCCGACGATACAGCAGCACCCGAGTCATCGTCAGACAGAACAGCACCGTCAACATCGTCGGCAACGTCGCACCAAACACCACCAGCGCGGGTCGCGTGGCAAAACCACTCATCCACTGAACCACAAAACCCTGCCCACTGCTCACGTACCCCAGCATCGGGAAATACGCAACGTACTGCCAGATGACCCACGGAGTCGGAAACCACACCGGCGACAGGCGAGTCAGCGTATACAACACCGCAGACAGCACATACGATGCCACAAATGCACCCACCGTCGTCGTATACCACGCACTGCACATCAGCCCAATCGACCCATACAGCAGACACTCCCAAAACACCAGCCACAGCGTCGACAACAACAGCCGCTGATCCACGCCCCCCAGCGAATATACAAACGCCAGCATCGGAAAACTCAGCAGCAGAAACGTCAGCATCGGCATCAGACGGCTGCCCAGCTTCTCCAGCACAATCGTCAACGGAGACAGCCGAGTCACAAACAGCGTCCCCAGTGTGTTCCGCTCCTTCTCCGTCGTAATCGACCCACACACCAGCGATGGCATCAGCAACTGCACCGCCATGAACAATGAAGGCACCAGCCGGGGAAACAGGATGGATCCCGCTCCCATCAGACTCATGCCACGCATACCCCCACCGCGAGCTGCTCCCTGCAGCTGATACTGCATCAGCTCTGACATCGAGCTGTTCAGCAGGTACACAACCCAGCCAAGCAGCACCAATGCCCCCAGACTTCTCACGATATAGGTACGCCGCCGAGCACTCAGCTCAATCAACTCCCGTCGCAGCAGCGGCAGTTCAGGAATCAGTCGCGGAATCCTCACGCCGTCTTCCCCTCTGTCAGCTTCATAAACGCCGTTTCCATGTCCATCGCCTCAGGCTGCAGCATCGTCAGGCGAGCACCCGCAGCCACCAGTCCCGCATGCAGATCCGCTATCGATAAATCCTCCTCACGCAGCCGCAAGGCCCAGCGATCCACCTGCTGCTCAACCGACTCCACACCCGGAATCGCCCGCACTCGCTCATACAACTCAGGCCCCGCATTGTCCGCCCGAATGTGCACCACCCGCATCAGCTGCAACTGACGGTAAATCTGACTCAATGAACCCTCCGCCACCATCCGGCCCAGCTCAATAATGCCAATCCGAGTACACAACTGAGCCAGCTCGCTCAAAATATGACTGCTGATCAGAATCGTCTTGCCCATCTCACGCAGCGCCTTCAGCAGCTCACGCATCTCAATCCGCGCTCGCGGATCCAGTCCACTCGATGGCTCGTCCAGCAGCAGCACCTTCGGATCATGCAGCAGCACTCGCGCCAATGCCAATCGCTGCTTCATCCCGCGAGACAACCCGTCCACCGGTGAATGCGCCTTGTGAGTCATGTCCGTCAGCGTCAGCACGTCATCAATCACTCCCTTCCGCTTCCCCGTCGGAATCCGATACGCCGCCGCAAAAAAATGCAGATACTCCAGACTGGTCAGATCCTCGTACACCCCAAAAAAGTCAGGCACAAAACCCATCACATCACGAACCTTCTGCGGCTGACGCAGCACGTCCAGCCCACACACATACGCCTGCCCCTGAAACTTCGGCTGCAGCGTCGCCAGCACCCGAAACGTCGACGATTTCCCCGCACCGTTCGGACCAATAAACCCAAACACCTCGCCCTCGGGTATCTCCAGGGAGATCCCCTTTACTGCCTCAAACTTCCCATAATTCACACGCAGATCCCGCAAACTGATGGCCGACGGACGCCGCACGCCACCACCCGCAACAACACCGCTGCTGCCAGACACCTCACCCTCCGCTGCCCACTCGTTCCGCATCACTGCCACCCCCCAACTCAAAACTCACACTGCACTCAGTCCGGCCCACTCTCAGTCCGGCCCACTCTCAGTCAACCTCACTGCGCCGCACCGGCAACCCGATACAACCGCCGAAACACCTCAATCCGCTCCCCCCGACGACGCAGTACCACCAGCACATACTCCTCCGGATTGTCCGCTGACGACATCGCCAAATCCTCGAGGGCATCCGACCCCTGTGGTGACAGCTGACTCACCAGACTGAACACGCCCTCACCCGACGGCTGCTGACCACTCAAATGGCCCAACAATTCGCTCGCCCACGAAAATTGCTGCACCTGAGACCGCTCCCGGTACTGCCCATTCGCCGCTCCGTCCCACACATTCACCTGCTGCGCCACGACCGCCAGCAGCCCTCCCTGATGCACCACAGTCGCCTCATATTCCCCACCCGTCTGCTGCGACAGCATCTGCAGACTGGCCCTGAGCCGAAGTCGCCCCTCCTCCGTCGTCACCAGCGACGAATCCTCCCAGTCGATCGCCGGCAGCTCCACACCCTCAGGCTCCAGTGTCAAAGTCCGAAAACTCACCGGTGACCACTGCTGCACACTCTGACGCAACCCAAAATTCTGCGGGAACACGCCCTCATAAATCGGCGCCTCGTCCGATGGCATCGGACTGTCTCCATACATTCCACGATTCAGATACTGATCACGCGTCTGCACCAGCAAAGACCGCCGCTGAGGCAGCGTCACTTCCCGACCACCACCGTAAAACAGAGTCTCCAGTGTCGTCTGGCGAACCACACCGCCACCTTCATCAATATCCGTAATCAACAACACACCACCCGTGTCGTCGCTGCTCATATACGCATGAGCCACAGCAATCGTCAGAAACGTAAATACCGCTGTCACCACCGGAAACAACAGCCACGTATACTTCCGCATCCGCAGCCAGCCCAGCACAAAATAATCCACCGGACCCACCACCAGCACATACCCCAGCAAAATCACCGCAATCACAGACACCGGTACCATCTGCACATCCGCCGGCAACAACACGGCCTCCGCTGCTCCCAGCAATGGCGTCTGCTGACTCCGCAGACTCTGCTGTCGAGCCTGCCACTGACGTCGCCAAACCAGCAGCTGCCGCTCCGGAACATAAAAACGCCCCGAAGCCACGTCCGAACGCTCCAAATTCACGTACTGACCATCCGCTGTTTGTGCCCACGCGTTCGTCGAATAAATGCCACGCTCGTCACGCTGAGCATCACGAATGTAACGCCTCGCCAGCTCCAGATCACTGGGCGGCTGAGATGTCGTCCCGTCATACACATCGCTGTACTCACGCACCTTCCACAAAAAACACACCGTCCTTCGCCACTCCGCTGCCCGCTGCACCACACCCGTCAGATCCTCCACCACCGGCAACAGCACAGCCCGTCCCAGTCCCGCACGACTCAGCACAGGCTCTCCTGACCGGTCCGCGACAACCAGCAGTCGCCCGTCGTCGTCCAGCGCCAAATCACTTTCCGCACCCAAACCCTGAGCCATCAGGCGACGCAGAAAACCCAGCTGCTGCGGCTGCAAACGCTCACGCGCCTCCACCACAACACTGCCACCCCCACGCACCCACACCTCAATCGCTCGCTGCTGCGCCTCCGACAACAAACCCAGCGCACCGTCACTCAACAACAGCACATCAAAAGCACAGTACGCCAGAGGATCCTCTGACAGCGTTTTCACATCCCACTCAGCCGCATAGTGCACAATTCCCGGCGTCGACTGCTGACCGTCCGCACTCGCCGACGAACCACGCAACTCCACAACCTCCCCCTCAAGCTGCTCCCCGGAAATCGACTGCAGCCCGTTCATCACATCCGACAGCAGCAAACGCTCCTGCAGCAGCTTTCTGTTGCCCGCCGCCGGACGATTACGCGGATCCTCACTGGCACTGCACATCACAAAAGCACGCTCCAGCGAACTCGTCATCAGCAGGTCAAACGGCTCGGCAGGCCCCTTACGCCCAGGCGCCGAAGTCAGCTCGATCCGCTCGTCCTTCGTCACAAACCATGCACGCACAGCCCAGTTGCGAGCATCCGACGTCTGCAGCGGCGGCAACAGCAGGCTGAATTCATAATCCTGACCCGCCAGCACAATCCCGTCTCGCCGCAGCGTTGCCAGTCGGTCCGATTCCGATGTCAACTCCAGAGCATCATAAATCTGCAGCTCCAGATAACCCTCCAGAAACTGCGGTTCATTGTACTCCAAACGCACATTCACATGAATCGGCGACGCCGTTCGACCGCGAATACTGCCCAGCTCCAGCTTCATCCCCACACGCGGCTGCCCGCAGGCCATCCCGCCTGACACCGACAGACACAGGATCGCCAGCAGCATCAGCCGAACACTGCGAAGAACGCCCCGTCTCATTCCACGCTCCCTCGAGCCCGCTGAAAATACCACCACTCAAACAGCATCAGACCAAACGCCACCAGAGCCAGCAGCCACCAGTACGGACGGTCCGCCTCCAAACGCCCCTCAACCCCCGTCGCCACCTTCATCTCAGCAAACTTCAATTCCTCCACCGCTGCCAGCGAACTCTCCGCCAAACTCAGCAGACCCGTACCCACCACCGCCACCGTGTCCTCACCCTCCAGCACGTCATACCGCCCAACCTCCGCCGCCGGGATCCCGGTCAGCATCCCCGTCGACGTCGTACGACCCGCGATCCGCTCACCACCCGGAGTCTTCACCGAGTACTCACGGTCCGCCTCCAGCAGAATCCCCGGTAACACGCCCGTCGGTGCTGCCGAAACCTCAGACAACGCCGACTGCTTCATCGAAGACTCCACCGCATTCGCAGCCAGAATCGGAAAACCCACGCGAAATGGCAGCGTCGAACGGTCCGTATGAAAAGTAAACCACCACCCCGTGCGCAACCCCTCACGCTTCTGCAATACCAGCGGACCCGCGCTGCCGTCCACCAGCACCTCATACCCACGCTCCTCCAGCTCCTTCACACCAACCCCAGCGGCATACGTCGGCTGCTCACCAATCTGCACGTCCGCCAGCTGCACATGCCGCAGCAGCGGCGCTGTGCGGTTCCAGTCAACCACCACACTCGCCGATTCCTGCAACCCCACCAGAGCCCGCACGTCCTCAGGAATCACGCCCACATGCAGCACCACAGGAGCACCATTCTCGCCCGCTGCACTCGCTCCCGCTGCATCACCATCCGTCACCACCATGTCATATTCACTGCCCGCCGGCTCACCACCCGTACTCAGCTCCACCTCCACGTTCGGCAGCACACCAATCGCTCGTGCCCACCCCGGCAGTCCCGCCGCAACCCACACCCGCAGCGGCCGAGTCGCCGGCAAAGACAGCCAGCACACATTGTCCGTCTCCAAAGAATCAAAACCCGCAGGCACCAGCCGAGCCTCCAGCAGAACCGGACCCGTCGCACGCACCGGGATCATCAATCGCTCCGACTCCTCCCGACCAACCTCCAGCTGCTCCGTGTGAGTCTGCTGGCCGTTCTCAAAAATCTGCAGATCCGCACCCCGCAGCTCGTCCGCAGATCCCGAGACACGCACAAATACCTCCCACTCCTCCGCACCACTCCGCCGCGCACTCAGCTCCGTTATTCCCAGATTGGCATCGCCCGACTCCACTCGTCGGACATCCAGCGAAAACGGCAACTCAAAATCCACCCGGTCCGGCAGATTCCCGTCCGTCAGCACCGTCACCTTCTCAATCGGAAACGACCCGGTATACGCCGCCGCCATCCGCAGAACGTCGTCCAGCTGCGCCGGCAGGTCCGTCGGCTGCACCCGCTCCAGGGCCCGCAGCAACTCACGACGATCATCGGTAAACTCCGTCAAACGACGCCCCGTCGCCGCAAACGTAAATAACGCCAGCTTCTGCCCACCACGCAGATTCTCAATCTGCTCACGCACCTGCTCACGCACCAGGTCCAAACGACTCTGACCCGTCGCCTCGTCACGCGAACCCATACTGGCCGAACAGTCAATCAACAGCGGAGTATACTCGGCAACGTCCGCCTGCGACGGCACAAACGGCTGCATCAGCGCCAGCACCAGCAAACACAACAGCAACGCCTGCAGCAACAGCAGCAGATTGCGACGAAATCGCTGAAATGGCGAATTCACCCGCTGATCATTCAACACACTCGCCCACAACACCAGCGACGGCACGTCCACCCGCGGACGACGCAGCTTCAGAAAATACAGGATCACCAGCGGGATCAGCGCCAGAAAAAACCACGCACCGTACAGATTGACGAAGCTCAGAAACCTCATCGCTGCACCCAACCCTGACGACACATCCGATCAAACAGAAACGCCCCAAACGGCTCGCCCGAACTCACCGACACAAATCTCCCCTGACGACTGCGACACAAGTTGTCCAGCGACTCCGCCAATGCCAGGCGCTGGTCATGATACACATGCAGCAACTCGCTCGCGTTCGTAATATCCAGCGTCTCGCCGGTCTCACTGTCCACAAACCGCAGATCACCCTGCACCTCCGGACGAATCTCCGCCTCACTCAATATCTGCAGCCCCCACACCTCAAGCCCCGCACTGAACAGCAGATTCAGCGGGCGAGCCAGATTGCCGAACGTCAGGAAATCACTCAGGACCACCGCAATCCCGCGACCTCGATGAAACTTCAGCATCTGCTCAATCGCCTGCTCCACTGGCACACTGCCACCACCACCCACACCCTCCAGAAAATGCAGCAAAGCACGCATCCGGTTGCGACCGGTCCCCGGTGGCAGCATCCAGCGACTGTCCGACGAGCCCTGCACAGCATAAGCACTCACTCGCTCGCCACTCAGCAAACCCATAATCCCAAACGCCGCTGCCGCCTGCTTCGCCCGCTCCAGCTTGCCACCACTCAGCATCGATGCCGAAGCATCCACCAGCAGCACCACATGCAGCTCTTCCTCATGCTGAAACTGCTTGATGTACGGTCGCTGCAGCCGCGCAAAAATGTTCCAGTCCACATACCGCAGATCATCACCCGCCGCATAGTCCCGGAAATCCGCGAAGTCCGTACTGCTGCCACCCTTCCCCGACAAATGCTCGCCCCGCGCCCGATTCGTCAGTCGACGCTGCGGCCGCAAACGCATCCGCTCAATCTGATGCAGCACCGAATTGTCGAATAACGACGTAAATGCCGACTGCGTACCCTCAAGCACGGCCTCAGCCCTCCGTCGGAAGCTTCGCTATCACCTCATCAATCAGCTCACGCAGAGAAACATTCTCCGCCTGACCGTCATAGTTCAGCAACGCACGATGCTGCAGTACCTCCGCTGCAAAATACCGCACATCCTGAAATGACACATGCGCACGACCCTGACTCAATGCCCTCACTCGAGCCGCACGGATCAAAGCCTGAGCCGCTCTGGGACTCGCACCAAAACGCAGAAATCGCTTCACACGCTCCGTCGCAAATGCGGAATCCGGATGAGTCGCCAGGACCAGTCGACACGCATAATCCCGCATCGGATCACTCACCACCACACGCTCCAAAACACTGCGCAGGTGCAAAATCCGAGCACCATCCAGAACAGGCACGGCCTCGTAACGCTGCTTCAGAATCGTCCGAGTCACCACCTCGTTCAACTCATCCCGATTCAAAAACGGCACCACCACCTTAAACATAAATCGGTCCAGCTGCGCCTCAGGCAGAGGAAACGTGCCCTCCTGCTCAATCGGATTCTGAGTCGCCAGGACGAAAAAGGGCTGCTCCAGACGATACGTCGTACCACCCGTCGTTACCGTCCCCTCCTGCATCGTCTCCAACAAGGCAGACTGCGTCTTCGGAGTCGCACGGTTGATCTCATCCGCCAGCAGCAACTGAGTAAAAATCGGCCCCTGACGAAACTCAAAACGATACTTCCCCATGTCATCCGTCGTCATGATGTTCGTGCCAATCACGTCCGCCGGCATCAGGTCCGGAGTAAACTGGATGCGACGAAACTGCAGCTTCAGGACCCCAGCCAGAGCCTTCACAAGCTCCGTCTTGCCCAATCCCGGTACACCCTCCAGCAGCACGTTCCCACCACACAGCATCGCCGTCAGCACCGACTCAACCACACGCTGCTGACCCACGATCACCCGGCCCACAGCCTCCCGCACACGCTCGTACTCCGCACGAAACGCATCCGCCTCAGACTGCAACTCCGCCAATACCCCGTCTGCACTCATCACCCAATCCCCCAACTCGAACCCGTGCTCAAACCTGCCTCAAACACCACCGCCAAACTACTCTTTGCTCCGCTCCTGATCACGCCGCCGCTTCAATGCCAGCAAACGAGATGTCGTGCCGTCCTCTCCCGCCTCAGCTCCTCCACCACCCTCCGCCGATCGGCCCGCATCTCCCGCAGAGCCCGCACCAGCAACTCCAGCAACACCAGCAGCACTCTTCACACCACCAGCACCAGTCCCCGACCCTGACGCACCACCACCCGTCCGCACCGCCACCCCACCACGCGGCACCAGAGGACGACCCTCAGACAGCTCACCCGCTGACTCACCCCGATTGCCCAATGCCGTACGCACCTGAGTCGTTCGCTCCAGCAGAGTCCCCAAAGTCGCTGTCGACTCACGACGATCCCGACGCCACAGCCGCTGCAGCCAGCCCGCATCCAGCTGCACCCGACGTACTGCCACATCCAGCGGCAACAAACACGCCGCCAGAATCAAATACCACTCAAAGATCGGACGACTGCTGCGCTTCTGAGGCCGCTCGCCATACAACGTTCGCGCTGCCTCAACAGGGTCGCCGTCAATCTCCAGCTCCCGACCACCCGTCGACTCCGCCAACTCACGCAAAACCGCCGGATTCGCTCGAAATCGCAGATACTCCGGAGAATACGACACAATAAAACCCGCATACGCCGTCTCACGACGCGCTCCGTCCGTCGCACCCACCAGAACCTGATACCGCCCCTCACCCTTCAATGGCATCGATGTCTGATAACGCCGCGGTGCAATCTGGCGGACCGCCTGAGACTCCTCAAATCCATTCGGGCCCGTCACCGAAACATTCACGTCCAGTAACGTCTCCTCCGGATGAAAATCCTCCACCACCACCACACCCTCGTTGCCGTTGACATAGGTGTACACTCGCAGCGACTGCTCACGCTTCGTCCGGCTGATACGAGTCATCGTCTGAGACAACATCTGCTGAAACTGCTCCCACTTCACCCAGTCACGACCCCAGCGGTCCGTAAAGTCCGATGTCCACGCCGCTGTCACTCCCAGACCATAACGCCACACCGCCAGAATCGGATCCAGCTCCTCCTCACCCGCCGCCTTCTCACTCTCCGTCTGAGGCGCCGAAAGCACCACGACCGCACGAGGATCCTCCTTGCGAGACGCCAGCACATAACCATGCAGCTCCGGTGAATCCACAATGTCACGCAGGATCGGATCCACCCCCGTCACCACAGGGACGAAATCGCGAGTCTGTATCTGGGTGCGCCGCAACGTCTTCGCCTCCTTCACAAAAATCGAAGGCAACTCGTTCGGATCACTCGGAAAATAAAATCGCCCGCCCGTCGCACCCGCAATGTCCTGCAATGTCGAAGCATCACCGTTGTGCGGAAATACCGCCACCGTCGAAACCGACACCTGATTCGCGATGAACTTCTCAAGCAGCTCAGGAGTCGGTGCCTGAGCATCCCCGTCAGAGATGATGATCATATGACGAGACATCGCGTCCGATTTCAACAGCGATGCCAGCCCCAGCTGCATCGTTGTTCCAAACGTACCCATGTCGCCAATCGAAGCGTTGTTGATCTGAGTCGCCAGGGACTCGTATTCACTGGCCGGAGTCAAATCAAAGATCCACTCGTCACCGTTCATCGTCTGAGCCAGCACGCCAACCTCGTCCTGCGAATTCAGGACCTGAATCGCACGCTTCGTAATCCGCTTCGCCCAGGTGTTGCCCTGAGGAAACTCGCAGGTGTGCAGAATAATCGCCAGAGCCCCCTTCGGCAGCACCTTCTTGTTCGTGATCTCCATCGAAATCGGCAAGGCATCCTCCACCAGCGATCCCTGCCAGCCACCCGGACCAAAACTGTTCGGACCACCCACCATCAAAAAGCCAATCCCAAGGTTCCGAATCGCATCGTGCATCGCCTGAATCTGAGTCCCCAGGAAGGCGTCCGCCGGCACGTCCGCAAAAATCACCGCGTCATAGGGCATCAAACTCAGAGGATCCTGGGGAAACTCAAGTGATGTCACCACATCCAGCTGCCGCTCACCCACTCGCAGCGCCTGCTCCAGAAATCGAATCTCCTCCGGACGACCCGCCACGTCACGCACCAGCAAGACCCGCCCCGGACCGTCCAGGTACAGATAGTTCCGCACCTCGTTGTTTTCCTGACGATTGTCTGCATCCCGAGCCACCTCGATGCGCGCCGAATACTCGTAATAACCCGGCTGATCCACCCGGATCGGCACGGAATAACGAGTCTTCCCGGCAGGGAACTCAATCTCCCGACGCGAAATCTCACGGCCCGCCTCAGATAACACCAGAGTCCCCCGCGATGCCTTCAGCGAATTCAACACCACCGACGCCTCATACGTCTCACCCTGACGCACAAAACGCGGCAAATCCAGCCGCTCCAGCAACACCTCAGACTCATACACATAGTTCATCGGGACCACAGACACGGAAACACCCCGAGCCTGCAGGTCGTCCACCACGTCCTTCAACTGACCTACCGTCTCAGTGCCGTCACTCACCAGCACAATTCGCCCCACGTTCTCCTCAGGCAGCATCGCCGCACTCAATGCCAGCGACTGCTCAAGATTCGTCGCGTCCTGACCCACCTGCGAATTCACAAATCGCTCAAACGGAAACACCACCCGCGGAGGATACTCGACGGCAGGAGTCCTGCCAAAAACCACCAGACCCGCCTCGTCCGTCCCCGGCTTCTCCGCCGCTGTCGCCGCCACAAAATTCAAGGCCTCGGAACGCCACGGACTTACCGAATCCGATACATCCACGTTGTAAATCACCGAGACCGTGTCACTGGTGCGAACAGCACGAGGCTCAGCAAGGACGAAAATCAGCAACCCGCAAAGCACCAGCCGGATCAAACCAGCCCACGCTCCACGACGCTGCGGCAGACCTGCGTGACCCGCCGCCTGCATCCACCAGATCCATGGCACAAACAACAGCAGCAGAAATGCCCACGGACGCGAAAATTCCAGCTCCCGCACCAGCTCAAACTGAGGATAAGCCACGCCCCAGCGATACAAAAATCCCAAATCCAGCCAGCCCCGCTCAGTCCACCTTAATGGACTGCCACCACTGATCACCACCGTCGGCAGCACAGACAGATACGACAGCAAAAACAACAGCAAAAACACCAGCAGTGACAACGACGAAGTCCAGACCACCGGACGATGCGGCAACGGAAAAATGCGGCGAATCAATCTACGCAGCAGACTCACGGCGTCAGCTCCACTAAGCGATGGTTCCCGGTGTCAGCCACGAGTATACGTCCGTCGGTCAGGACTGTCAGGTCCCAGGGCTGGTAGAATTGATGGGAATTCCGACCGGGTGACCCATAACGCCCCAGCAATTCCCCCTCCAGTGTCATCACCGTCAGACGCGCCGCTCGGTTCTCAATCACATACACTCGACCGTCCGCAGTCACCCGCAAATCATAGGGATACGCCAGGGCCTCAAATTCGTCCGACAACTTCAGAATTCGCCGAAATTCACCCGCCTCACTGAAAACCTGAATCCGGTCGTTGAACGCATCCACCACAAACACCTCCCCACCACGCAGCGCCAGTCCGCTCGGACGCTGAAACTCACCAGGACCCGCACCATGCTTCCCAAACTGCAGCAGATAACGCCCGCTGCCGTCAAACTTCTGCACCCGCTGATGGTCCCCATACTCCCCAACATAAAGATTCCCCGCAGCATCCTCCAAAACCGCGACCGGAAACACAAACTGACCCGGCTCACGACCCTCACTCCCAAACGTAAAATCCACCTCGCCGTCCGGATGAAAAATCACAACCCGGTGATAATGAGTATCAGCGACCGCCACACGACCGTCCCGCAGCTTCCAAATACCCTCGGGATTCCCAATTCGACTATCCGGCATTTTCCACTGACGCTGCAGTAACCCCGTCCTGTCATACACCAGCACTCGCCCCGCATCGTCCAGCACATACACGTCATCACGCTCGTCCGAATACAACCCACGCGGAGCAGGCAAAAAGCGGTCAGCAGACGGAATCCGCCATGTCCGCTCACCCGCGATCGGCAACAAAATCTCACCATCACCACCGCGATCGGCTGCGCCACCACCGCAACCCGATACCCCCGGCAGCAACAGACACAGCAGCAGCAAACCCTGACACTGACACAGACACAGATACAGACACCGTCCGCGCGGCAGCCAACCCGAGTTCATGTTACGGCCCCCTCAGGCAGAGACACCTCAACATACACCGAACTCCCCACACCCACACCCAAACCCACACCGGGCACATGCAGCAAACGACACTCACGCCCACACACACCCACCACCACAGTCTCCGCCAGACCACCAGCAAGCCGCGACTCCAGCACCCGCACCACACCACCGCGAACCCACCGCCCGCCAGCCACACACCCCAAATCAGCACCCACGCCACCCTCAGCAGCACGCAACCGCAACCGCTCAGGTCGCACACACACTCCACCACGTCGATCAGCTTCCCCCAGCACCTCAGCACCCAAACCCAAAGCCACCGCCAATGCCCCGTCCAGCCAGTTCAATGGCCCCAGAAATTCACCCAGCTGGCGATCCGGAGCCCTCTCGTACAAGTCCCGCACCGCCGATTCATGCCACACACGCCCCGCCCGCAGACACACCACCCGCTCCGCATGCCGCAACACCACTCCCGGCTCATGACTCGAAAACACCAGCGAGGCCCCGGTCGCACGCAGCCGACAACTCAGCTCCTCCCAATACCCCGGCTTCCGCACCGGATCCACATGCGACAAAGGCTCGTCCATCAACAGCACCGCCGCACCCGCCGACAAAGCACGCACCACAGACAACCGCGAACGCTCACCCTGCGACAAATCCCCCGGACAGGCATCACGCCGCTCCCAAAGATCGAATGCAGGCAGAATTTCGTCTGCCGTTCCAGCAGACACCAGCTCCACATGACCGCGCACAGACACATGCGACCATAAACCGCCCGACTGAGGCACCCAGTAACAGGGCAGGGCAGCACCCGCACCCGGATCCGCCCGCTCCACACTCCCGCACGTCGGCTGCTCAAAACCCGCCAGCACGCTCAATAACGAACTCTTGCCGGCCCCGGAATACCCCAGTATCGCCGTCACACCCCCGGCAATACGCAGGCTCACGCCCCGCAGACGAACTCCCAGCTCCACATCCCGCAGGTCAAATAACACACAAACGCCCCCCCCGACACCCGACACCCGACACCCGCTACCCGCTACCCCGCACTCAAACGATCCAGCACCAGCAGTCGATACTGCAGCTGCTGAGGCCGCGATAATGGCCGCAATCGCTCGTCATACAACCGCACACGCCAGCCACGACCCTCAGCCGATCGCGCAAACACCTCCGCATGCTGCCGCCCCGCATCACCAATCCAGACCACGCCACCCGCCAGCAAAAGATGCTGCAGAGCATTCAGCAGGGGCTCATGACCCGCCCGGTCATACAACACGTCGCTCGCAAAAATAAAATCAAACCCCGGCACCGCTGGCACGTCGTCCCAGCCAAACACCAGACCGGCAGCACCCGCCAGACCGTTGCGCTCCGCATTCCCCAGTGATGCCGCAACCGCCGCACCCGACTGGTCGGAAAACGTCACCGATAACCCGGCCGCCAGTCCCGCCAAACCCACCAGCCCCACTCCACAACCCAGCTCCAGACACCGCTCCGCACGCGGGGCAGCCCGCAACAACAAACCAGCCGTCACAGGAGCCGCTGCCCATAACAAACCCCAGTAAGGGTCCCACCCGGAGACTCCCGCACTCTCCCCGACGACCGCCTCCTCCAGCAACGCAGCAGGCTCCGGAAGCTCCAGCTCAAAAATCCGACCAGATACCTCCACTCGCTCCAGCGGCACGCCACCACCCCCCCACCGCTCAAACCCAAACCACAACCGGTCAGAACTGAGCCAAAAACCGCAGATCGTTCTCGTAAAACCGACGTATGTCGTCCACTCCAAAATGCTTCATGCAAAAACGCTCGATCCCGAGGCCAAACGCAAACCCCGAATACTGCTCCGGATCATACCCCACCGACGCAAACACCGCCGGATCCACCATCCCCGCTCCGCCGATCTCCATCCACGAGCTCCCCCATTTCATATCCACCTCCACAGATGGCTCTGTGAACGGGAAAAATGACGGACGAAATCGAATCTCCACCTCGGGCCCCAGAAAACTGCGAGCAAACTGGCTGAGCACCGTCTTCAGCTGCGCCATCGTCACATGCCGGTCCACCAGCAACCCCTCCATCTGGTGAAACATGCACGAATGAGTCGCATCAATCGTGTCCGGACGATACACCCGACCCAGCGACACAATTCGCACCGGTGGCTGCACCGTCTCCATCGTCCGAATCTGCACCGTCGATGTCTGACTGCGCAACAGCATCGGACGACCCGCTGCCGCCTCCGCACACGCCAGATAGAAATTGTCCAGCGGATCCCGCGCCGGATGATCCTCCGGAATATTCAGCGCCTCAAAATTATGACGCTCATCCTCCAGCTCCGGACCATCCACCACCGTGAAACCAAACCGCCCCATCAGCTCCCGAAACTCAGACATCACCTGAGTAATCGGGTGCAGCTTCCCCAGCCGCGGCCTGTCACCCGGCAACGTCACGTCAAAATCGGAAACCGCCCGAGCCGCAGCGAGCTTCTGCAGGGACTCCTGACGCAACTCCAAAGCCGCTGTCACCGCCGTCCGCACCTCGTTGAATCGACGCCCCACCGCCGGCTTCTGCTCAGCTGTCGCAGCGCCCACCAGCTTCTGCAGTTCCCGAATCCGACCGTTCTTCTGGCCCATGTACTCCACACGTACACGCTCCAGCTCCGACGACTCAGACACCAGGCCGATCGCCGCCAATGCCCCGGACTCAAACTCGTCAAATGCAGCCAGAATATCCATCACCGCCACCCCCAAACAGTCATCCATCAGCCAGCAGCAGTCAGCCAGCAGCAAAAAAAAACGAGCCAACCCGCGGGCTGACTCGTCTGTTTTCCGTTCAGCCAGTTGCCCGACCAAACCTGTCCGCACACAGCAGACTCAGGTCGCAGACTTCGCAGCCTTTGCTGCTGCCACGACCTCTGCAAAGATCTCCGGATTACGCACTGCCAGTTCCGCCAGCTGCTTGCGATTCAAACCAATCTTCGCCAGCGCCAGACCATGCATGAAGTACGAGTAACTGATGCCCTGAGCACGCACGGCAGCCGTGATACGAGTAATCCACAGGGCGCGGAATTCACGCTTCCGCATGCGACGGTCTCGAGTCGCAAAGGCGCGGGAACGAACCAGCGTCTCCTTTACGGTTCGCAACAGCTTGCTGCGACCACCGAAGTTACCCCGAGCTTCCTTGAACAAACGCTTCTTTGAGCGATGACGCGCCTTACCGTAACGAACTCGCATCGAACCAGTTCTTTCAATTCATCAGGATCGGAAATTTTTCATGAACCAGCAGCAGTCTACGCCGCCACCAGTCCCCGGTCGATCTTCCACGACCAGCGCAGCATCCCCATGCTGCCCCCTGAAATTCTGACACACGCCCCAGCTGCTCACCCGGCACAAGGCCAGACAACAGCCGGTCACACACACGCACACATCAAGGTGCAGAGGACACCGATGTGTTCAGGCGTTAACGTCAGTCACAACAACTCAACTCAGCTGACACGCAACGCCCCGCACATCACATGCAGGGACGCAAAGCCTCAATAATCTTCTTCGCCTCCGCACCGTCAACCACGCCGTCCTGACGCAGACCACGCTTGCGCTTCGGACTCTTATGGCTGAGCAGATGCCCGCGATAAGCAGAACGGTGCTTCGCCTTGCCCGACGCCGTAACCTTGAAACGACGCTTAATTCCCTTATGAGTCTTCTGCTTAGGCATTTCACTCTCCGCGACTGACAGACTACAGAAACCGCCACACAACACAGCAGCCACTGCACCACAGCACGCTGATAAAACTCAACAAAAATTGCTCAGGAAAAACTCAGGACCATGGATGACCGCACCCCGCTGCATGAACGCCAACGCCAGAGACTTGTGTTCATTTGTGCAGGATTCGGGCCATCAGAGCCCACAAGTATAGAACGGGCCGGCACTGGTTGTAAAGCACTGAACCCCCAGGGCGGAAGGAAATTCCCAGAGGCATCCCCGGAAACCAACGCCACAACCCCCAAAAAGCTCGTGAATCGACCGTCTATCGACCACTCAACACCCAGTCAGATAACTTTTCAAACGGAAACAGCCCCGGAACTCGTCCGAGGCTGCCCCGAAATTCGGAAAACTCAATGCTCAGACACTGATCGCCTGACCATCTCCAACACCCGACAACGCCGCCAGCAGCTGCTCCGTCAACTCCTCCTGACCCGACTCGCCACTGTCCCAGCCACCCGCCAGCACCGCTGCAGGACGACCACCAGACAAAACCTCCAGCAGCTCCGCAGCACTCGCCGTCAACACCGGTGACGCATCCGCCGGTAAGCCACGCTCCACCGACAACACCCCGGCGCCCGACAGTCGTACCGTCGCCTGACATCCCCCCGGACCCGTCAGATTCAAACCCACCGACGCTGTCTCCGCCCCGCCAGCAGTCACTCGACTTCCCAAAAACTCCAGCAGCCAGCAACCAACCGCCTGAACATCAGGCTTGCGCTTGCCCCAGCGATCCTCATTCCCGTAGTCAATAAACCGATGGATCACCGTGCGATCCAGGTCCGGACACACGATGTCACCAGCAAACCGCTTCGTGTTCGTCATGTCGAAACAGTTGTCAGTGCTCTCGTAAGCCGCATAAGTCTCAGCATTGTCCTGAAACAATCGCTCAAACATCTTCTGATCTTCACTCAGGTTCGGATCGTCAGAACCCGGCTCAGAATCCCCTTCGTAAACCACTCCCGTCGAATTGAAATACTCGCTGCACAAATCAATCACCTGACGCGAAGTAATCGGGTTGTCAGGCGCCAGATGATAGGTCAGACCACGGGCCTCAGGAGTCTCATACAGGCGGCACATGACCGAAGACACCCAGTCCACAGGAATCAGATTGCGAGGCTCCCGGCCAGTGAAACGCACACGAATCGGAGTCTTTCGGCGACCGTCCTCACCCACCGGCAACGACGGAATCAACATCGCCATCAATCGCAGATACACAAACAATCCATGGTAGGTGTTCGTATAGCCAGTGCGGGAATCCCCAACAATCACCGCCGGGCGATAAACCGTGATGTGCTCAGCAAAATCCGCCGCACGCACCAGTTTCTCTGCCTCAAACTTGCTTTCCTCGTAGTCGTTCCGGAACGACTGACCAGCCTCCAGACTGCTCTCCATCACCCGCCCGGACTGCATCCCCGCCACGTAGGCCGTTGAAACGTAGTGGATGTCACGAATCTCCAGTTCACGACACAGCTGCAGCATATGGCGAGTCCCGTCGAGGTTCGTGCGCCAGGGCTCTCCCGCACGGTCCTTTCCGAAAAACTCCAGTATCGCAGCACTGTGAATAATGCTGTTGCAGTGCTTCCTCAGCCACTCGCGGTCGTCGTCACCCAGACCAAAACCAGGCTTCGAAATGTCTCCGCTCAGCACGACAGGGCGAGGAAAAGCACGCTGATGCTCTTTCTCCCAGTACTGCAGAACCTGCTCAATTCTGTCCCGCGCGTCGTTGCGACGAGACCCCCGGACAACGACCGCCAGCTGATGGCCATTCAGCAGCATGTCGCGCAACAGATAACGACCAACAAGTCCGGTTGCTCCAGTGATCAACGTATACATAACACTCCCAGTCTCATCCAGAATCCCGGAACGGCACACCGCACCAACAGACCGGCACCAGCCACTCGCCGCTAAGCCACCCGCGAACAGACTGCTGCTGAACCTCAGCCCGATGGACACCCCCCGGAATTCGTTCCGCTGCATTCCCCCGCTCATGCTGCCATGAGCCCCTGAATTGAGACACTATTCAATTCAGCCCCGGAATTCGCAACGCTTTTCAGGCACCATTTCCAAATCCACACGGCAACTGCGAAAAGCAGCTGCCAGACACTATGCAAATTACTGAAACATCGCAAACCCCGCAAACACCACACCCGTCGAATCCTGATCACCGTGAAAATTCCCATGGGGCAACACAGGAAACTTAAGGACAGTCCGGAAGATTTCCCCCGGCAGGCCCGAGCCATACCCACAAACGTTTTTTCAGCCACATTTTCCCTACACCTGCCCCGATCGTCACGCCCCGCGCCGGCCTTCCAAACTCCCCGCCTGCCCCACAAATCACCGTCCGCAGGGTTTTCCGACACAGAAAATTCTGGCGTCGCCCCCCAGCCTGCGCATACTGTCCCCCGTGCAGCCACGCAAAGCCCGAATCCAACGCCCAAACACAAGCCGACACACCAGACCGGCGACGCCAGAAGGACCACCCGATGATCACTTTCTCAGGTGTGATTCCCCCCGTCGTAACACCGCTCCTCGCACACGATCAGCTTGATACACCCGCCGTCGATCGCATCGTTCAGCACCTGATCGACGGCAAAGTCTCCGGGATCTTCACCCTCGGCACCACCGGGGAAGGCCCCTCCCTGCCATACCGCGTACGCTACGAAATGGTCGAACGCACCTGCGATGCCGCCCACGGACAGGTGCCCGTGCTCGTCGGTGTCACTGATACCTCCCTCGCCGAATCACTCGCGCTGGCCGAACACGCCCGGTCCAGCGGCGCTGCAGCCATTGTTGCTGCAGCGCCTTTTTACTTCGATGCCTCGCAACAGGCACTCCAGGACTGGTTCTCCAGACTGGCTGACGAATCCCCGCTGCCACTTATGCTCTACAACATGCCGTCCTGTGTCGGCACCACCCTCTCCATTGATCTCGTCGCCGCACTCGCCGATCACCCCAATGTCGCCGGCATCAAGGACAGTGGCGGCGACCTCAGATACTTCCGACAGCTGTGCGTCGAATTCCGCAAACCCGGACGCTTCTCCGTGTTTATGGGCCCCGAAGAACTGCTGGCTGATGCCGTCAACTTCGGGGCCGACGGAGGCGTCTGTGGCGGTGCCAATCTGCTGCCCCTCGTCTACACCGACCTCTACGCCGCCGCCGTCCGCAGCGACTCCCTCGAAATCCCAAGACTCCACAGCATCATCCACGACCTGTTCGCATCCGTCTACCGCGACGAAAACGGACGCATGAAACTCATCCCCGGGCTCAAACACGCCATGGCACAGGCCGGTTTGTGCTCACCCGTCACCGCACCACCCCTGCAGCCACTCAGCGTGGAACACGCCACCCGCATCGAAGTCGCCTTCGAAAGACTGGCCACCGCCGGAAAACTGCCACTGCACGCCAGCAACCGCTGATCCTCAGTCAAAAAAACCCTGCAGGTACCAGCGCCCCGTCTGCAGATCACGGTACAGCCACAGCCGACCGCCACCACGCACCCGCACCACATAATAGTCACGCTGACAGGGACGATCCGTCCACCAGCCCGTCTGCAACCGCTCCGCTCCGGACCACCACTCCACCTCCCACCGCTGACCCTCGGCCACCACCAGCGGCACACGCCGCAGCTGCTCACGCCACTGCAGCGGAGACCGACTGCCCACAGGCTCCTCACCCTCCCGCAACAATCCCACCGTCACATCCACCGCCGGCTCCAGCAAACGCAGCGGACGCGGCAACACACCCGCCAGGTCCCCCACCAGCTCCGCACCCGCCACAACAGCTCCACGCCCCGACTTCACACCGCCCACTCCCCCAATTCCCACACCACTCACACCACCGGACAGACCCGCCAGATTCCACAACGTACGCTCCGCCGCTCCCGCACCTCCCGCCTGCACCGCATCCGGCAATGGCTCCACACGCACCGAATACTCCGGACGCACATCCGCCCGCTCACCCACTCGCAACACACGCTCCCGACCCAAACGTCCCGTCAATCGACTCACCAGCGCCGCCAATTGCTCCACCGGCTCACTCACATCCTGCAACTCCCCAAACAAATTCCGCTGCCGCGCCGGAGGCAACTGCGCTGCCAATGCACGCATCCGCACCAGCACCACCGGCTCCACCACCAAACGCAGAAATCCACCCGCTCCCGCTGCAGCTGCAGTTCCCTCGACTCCCCCAACCGCAGACGCCCCAACCGCAGAAGACAAACCACCCACTGCGATCCGCCGCTGCTCATCCGACAACAAATACTCCAAACGCAAACAAATCACCTCACCCAATAACCCGGCATCCTGAGTCGGACGGACAAGTCCAGCACCAAACTGCAGCCACTCGCCACTCCCCAGCTTCACCTCACACTCCAACCCGCCACACATCTGCCGACGCCGCACCAGCTCCCCCGATAAAACACCCGATAACCGCCCCAAAACCCAGTGCAGATCCCCCAACCCACTCGCCGGCTGCTCCTCCGACCACTCCGACTCTATCGGATTCGCCTCCGGCAGATTCACCAAATGCTCTGACAACACCCCCTGCAGCTGCTGCACCCGCTCCACCGCCACAACACTCAGTCGCGCCGGCAAATCCTCCCGCGGCAAATTCAACAGCCGCCCCAGTTGCACCACCCCCAGATCCCGCAGAATTTCAATATCCGACAACGGCAGTCGCCCCGCCGTGATCGGCAACATGTCCAGCCACGGCCGGTCCTCGCCACACGGCAATCTTCGCACCCGCCAGCTCGCTGCCCCCAACACCTTCCCCCCACTCGCACCCCCACTCGCACCACCACTCGCACCACCACTCGCACCACCTGACACACCCAGCCGCTCACGCAGCCCCGACTGTCCCAGAAATCCCCGCAACTCCGCATCTGTCGGATCCCAATGAGCCATCGCCCACGCGGAACTCAACTTCCCCCCAATCCCCGCCACAGCACGCAAACCAGACCCCCACACCTCCCCCAATAACTCCTCCGCCAACTCCAGCTCACCGCCAAACAAATGCTCACAACCCGTAATGTCCAGCAGCAGACTGTCAGGTAAAGGCA
>VFQT010000619.1_pt1 | contig 50433 bp, 53 predicted proteins | sample 3512381 | NCBI WGS metagenome assembly VFQT01 (sample SAMN10412376, study PRJNA504923) | tailings metagenome | isolation source: Relicate 2 Philex TSF3 active mining site | place: Philippines: Tuba, Benguet | collected 2017-08-29 | reverse complement strand
AGGATGGCCCCGAACATCACCGCGCTGGCGGCGATGCCCGGCGCGATGAACACCACGTACGACACGCCGTCGATGGACGTGAGGTATGCGCCGAGCCCCAGCCCCATGATGGCCAGGTAGGCGATGGCCTCCACGAACCGGGGGCCGAGGGTGGTGAGCACGGTCTTGCGCCCGACCGTGGCGTTGCGGGCCCAGAAGCGGGTGGCCCCGCGCATGGTGAGCCGCTGGGAGGCGGCGCTCAGGTAAGGGCCTCCATGGCCTGCTGGAAGTCGTCGGCCAGGCCGTTGTGGCCGTGCTTCAGCGCGGCGTCGATGCCGGCCAGGTAGGCGTCTGCGGCGGCATCGGGCTGCCCCAGCGCGGCCAGGCATTCGGCAAGGTGGCCGTAGGCCGCGCCCTCGTCGGTGGCCAGGTCGAGGTAGGCGCGGTACTGATCGGCCGCCTCGCTCCAGCGCTCGGCCTGGCGCAAGGCGACGGCCAGGCCGTAGCGCGCACGGGGCTCGTCGGGTGCCTCGGCCACCAGGTCCGAGAAGTAGGCGATGCGGTCGATGGCCACGTCAGGCAGCGAGAGAGCCGGGGAAGGTCAGCTCCACGGCCTGATCGGGCGCGCGGAGGGCGGCGTCGCGCGCCGCCAGCACGCGCTCGCGCGGGATGTTGCAGGCCTCCGCGGCCGCGCTCAGCTCATCGTCGGACGTCCTGTCGGCCGCCAGGACCTCGATGCCGACGGGCCGTCCGTGGGCGTCGCGGTGGACGAACACGAAGTCGCTGATGTCATCCACGGGCGCAGGGTCCCACTCCCCTTCGACGACGGAGATGAAGAGCGCGCGGGCCCGGCTGTCGTACTCGGCCCTCATGTGGCGTCCCCCCTCCTCTCGTGGATCGTGATGACGAACCGGGGGTCGTCGGCGGCGATGATGATGCGCATGGAGCGCCCGCGAATGACCCCGTGAACGCGAATGTTGCCGTCGGCGTCGCGGGATATCCAGCCCTCTTCCCCGACGATGAGGTGGATCACGTCCGCGGCGGTGAGCCCCCACTTGCGCATGTTCCGTCGGGCATGGCGGCTGAAGCGCACGCGTCGATGCTGGTCGGCGGGATCTCACGTGACCGCCACGCAACGCGCCGGCTCACGCACCGGTGCGCAACAGCATGTGCGGCGAGGCCTTGTGCGCTTTCGTCACGAGAATGTCACAAATGGCACTTGGGAGACCCCTGAGATCCCGCTTCCCATGAGGCAATCCGCACTATGGTGCGCTTGTGCCCGACCGTTGTTAGGGTGACTTCTCCCCGCTCGGTGGTACTACGTGATCGAGCACTGCGGCAACGTGAAAGAGGCCGGTCCGGTTGGACCTGTACACCTGGCTTCCACTCTTCATCTACATCGTCATCGGCGCCGGCTTGGCCGTGGCGCTGTTCTCGTTGTCGCTGGTGGGGCGCAAGCGCCCCAACCCGGTCAAGGCCCTGCCGTTCGAGAGCGGCATCCTCACGGTGCAGCCCACCCGGCAGCGCTTCTCGATCGACTTCTACCTGACCGCCATGCTCTTCATCGTGTTCGACGTGGAGCTGACGTTCATGTACCCCATCGCCACCGTGCTGCGCGATGAAGGCGCCCTCGCCGTGTGGGCCTTCATGGTGTTCAGCCTGATCCTGGTGGCCGTGATCTTCTACGAGTGGCGGAAGAAGGCACTGGAATGGCGCTGATCCCACCGCCCGGCGCGCCCATTCGTCGCGCGCCCCGCACCGACGAGGCCATCGACTGGGACCTCCGCGACCCCATCGCCGCCGAGGTGAGCAAGGGCCTGCTGCTCACCACCGTGGACAAGGCCATCGCCTGGACCCAGACCAGCGCGATCTGGCCCGCCACCTTCGGCCTGGCCTGCTGCTCGATCGAGATGATGCACACGCTCAGCCCCCGCCTGGACATGGGCCGGTTCGGCGCCGAGTACTTCCGCGGCACGCCGCGCCAGAGCGACCTGATGATCGTGGCCGGCAGGCTCACCCAGAAGATGGCCCCCGTGGTGCGCCACATCTACGACCAGATGCTGGAGCCCAAGTGGGTGATCAGCATGGGCGCCTGCGCCAGCACCGGCGGCGTGTTCAACAACTACGCCGTGGTGCAGGGCTGCGACAAGATCATCCCGGTCGACGTGTACGTGCCCGGCTGCCCGCCACGCCCCGAGGGGCTGATGGAGGGCATCGACGTGCTGCGCAAGAAGATCGGCGCCAACGGCCAGGAGCCCTCGTCGGAGCTCATCGCCCGCCGCCGCGCCGAGCGCGCGGAGTGGGAGCGCGAGCACGCCCAGGAACTCGCCGAGCTCGAGCAGGTGGCCGAGGCCGAGGTGGCCGCGGGCGAGGAGGGGCCGGCGTGAGTGATGTCTCCGCGCAGATCGAGGCCGTGTCGCCCGGCGCCGTGGTGGGCGAGTGGGAGCACGTGGGCGAGCTCACCGTGGAGGTGCAGAAGGAGCGCATCGTGGAGGCCTGCCGCGCGCTGCGCGATGGCCCCACGCAGTACCTGCTGCTCTCCGACGTGACCTGCGCCGACTTCCCCGACGAGCCCGGCCGGTTCCGCATGGCCTACCACCTGACCGCCATCCCGTCGGGTGCCCGCGTGCGCCTGCGCGCATGGGCCGGTGCGCTGGACCCCGAGGTCGAGTCGGTCACCTCGGTGTGGCCCGGGGCCAACTGGATGGAGCGCGAGGTGTACGACCAGTTCGGCGTGAGGTTCGCCGGCCACCCCGACCTGTGCCGCATCCTCAACCCGCTCGACTGGGACGGCCACCCGCTGCGCCGCGACTACCCCATCGGCGGCGAAGACGTGCAGTTCTCGGACGCGGTGTGATGCGGAGGAGCGCCTGATGAGCACCACCGATCCCGGCACCCAGAACTTCCCGCTTGCCGCCGAGGGCCGTGAGGCGCTGGAGGCCGCCGCGCGCGAGCAGCGGGCGCTCACCCCCACCGAGCGGGTCATCGCCAGCGTGGAGGCCTACACCGCGGAGGAGGCCGCCGAGCGCACCCTGGCCAACGAGATGCTGGCCGACACCCGACCGGGCGTGCGCCAGCCGCTGCTGCTGAACCTGGGCCCCAACCACCCCAGCACCCACGGCGTGCTGCGGCTCATCGTGGAGCTGGACGGCGAGGTGGTGCGCGAGGTGACCCCGGTGATCGGGTACCTGCACACCGGCATCGAGAAGCAGTGCGAGAACAAGACCTGGTGGCAGGCCATCACCCTGGTCACGCGCATGGACTACCTGGCGCCGTTCGCCAACATCAAGGCCTACACCATGTCGGTGGAGAAGCTGCTCGACATGGAGGTGCCCGCGCGCGCCGAGTGGATCCGCGTGCTGCTGGCCGAGATGAACCGCATCGCGAGCCACCTGGTGTGGCTGGGCACGTCGGGCCTGGAACTGGGCGCCATGAGCGTGTTCTTCTACTGCTACCGCGAGCGCGACGAGCTGCTGGACCTCTTCGAGATGGTGTCGGGCGAGCGCATGAACCACCGCTACTTCCAGGTGGGCGGCTGCAGCGACGACCTGCCCCCGGGGTTCGTGGAGCGGGTGCGGAAGTTCGCGAAGGAGATGCCGGGGCGCATCGACGAGTACGAGGCGCTGCTCACCGGCAACCCCATCTGGAAGGACCGCATGGAGGGCGTGGGCGTGCTGCCCGCCGAGGAGCTCCTGGCCCTGGGCGTGACCGGCCCCACCCTGCGCGCCGCAGGCATCCCGCACGACCTGCGCAAGGTGGCCCCCTACAGCGGGTACGAGCACTTCCAGTTCGACGTGCCCACCTCCACCAAGGGCGACAGCTTCGCCCGGTACCTGGTGCGCGTGCAGGAGATGCGCGAGAGCCTGCGGATCATCGAGCAGGTGCTGGATGGCCTGCCCGAGGGCCCGGTGATCAGCGACGACCGCAAGGTGGTGCTGCCCCCGCGCGAGGAGCTGGCGTACTCCATGGAGGCGCTCATCCACCACTTCAAGCTGGTGAGCGAGGGCTTCAAGGTGCCGGCCGGCGAGGCCTACGCCGCCATCGAGAGCCCGCGCGGCGAGATGGGCTGCTACACCGTGAGCGACGGCGGGCCCAAGCCCCACCGCGTGCACATGCGCGACCCCTCGTTCGTCAACCTGCAGGCCACCGCGCCCCTGTGCCGGGGCGGGTACCTGGCCGACCTCATCGCCATCGTGGCCACCATCGACCCCGTGATGGGGGGCGTGGACCGATGACCGTGCACGAGCTCGACGAGTTCCTGGCCCCGCTGCGCCCGCAGTACGCCGACCCCCGGTCGCTCATCCTGCCGGCGCTCAAGCACGTGCAGGAGGAGACCGGCTGGCTGCCGCCCGAGGCCATGGCCACCGTGGCCGAGGCCACCGGGTTCTCGCAGGCCTACATCGAGAGCATCGCCACCTTCTACGACCGGCTGTACGTGGAGCCGGTGGGCCGCCGGGTGATCAACGTGTGCGTCACGCTCTCGTGCATGCTGCGCGGGTCGGACGAGATCTTCGAGCACATCGCCGATTACCTGGGGCTCGACGGCGAGGGCACCACCGAGGACGGCATGTTCACCCTCCACAAGGTGCAGTGCATCGGCGCGTGCGACCGCGCGCCGTGCCTTCAGGTGGATGCCGGCGAGCAGATCGGCCCGCTGGAGCCGGCCGACGCCACCTGCCTCATCGACGACCTGCGCGACGAGCCCGCGCCCGCGAGGTACTGCCGCTAATGCCCGTGCTCAACGCCGTCTACCGTCACCGCGAGTTCGGTGACACCCTCACCACGCTGGCCGAGTACGAGCGCGCGGGCGGCTACCTGGGCCTGCAGGACGCCCTGGCCATGACGCCCGACGACGCCCTGTACGCCTTCCACCGCTCCGGGCTGCGCGGCCGCGGCGGCGCCGGGTTCCCCATGGGCCGCAAGGCGTCGTTCCTGCCCAAGGACACCGGCAAGCCCACCTACATCGTGGTGAACGCCGACGAGAGCGAGCCCGGCACCTTCAAGGACCGGGAGATCATCGAGCACAACCCGTTCCAGTTGATCGAGGGCATCACCATCGCGGCGCACGCGGTGGGCTGCGAGCGCGCCTACATCTACATCCGCGGCGAGTACGAGCACCAGGCCCGGGTGCTGGACAGCGCGCTGGAGCAGGCGCGCGCGGCCGGCCGCCTGGGTCCCGATGCGCTGGGTCCGGGCCGTCCGTTCGACATCACCGTGTACCGCGGGGCGGGCGCCTACATCTGCGGCGAGGAGACCGCGCTGCTGGAGAGCCTGGAGGGCAAGCGCGGCCAGCCGCGGCTGAAGCCCCCGTTCCCCGCCGTGGCCGGGCTCTACGGCTGCCCCACGCTCATCAACAACGTGGAGACCCTGGCGGCGCTCCCGCCCATCATGCACCGGGGCGCCGACTGGTACGCCGCCATGGGCAACGAGAAGAGCCCGGGCACCAAGCTGTTCTCGGTGTCGGGGCACGTGATGAACCCGGGCAACTTCGAGATCGTGCTGGGCCAGACCACCCTGCGGGAGCTCATCTACGACCTGGCGGGCGGGCTGCGCCCCGGGCGCGAGGTGAAGGCCGTGTGGCCGGGCGGGTCGTCGGTGCCGGTGATCGGTGCCGACTCGCTGGACGTGCCCCTGGACTACGAGGCCCTGAACGGCGTGGGCACGTTCCTCGGCAGCGGCGGGTGCATCGTGATGGATGACTCGGGCTGCATCGTGCGCGCGTCGTGGCGCCTGGCGCAGTTCTACCGCCACGAGAGCTGCGGCAAGTGCACGCCGTGCCGCGAGGGCACCGGCTGGCTGGCCAAGATCCTGGGCCGCATGGTGCACGGCGAGGGCCGTGGCGAGGAGGACATCCGCATGCTCGAGAGCCTGTTCGGGCGCATCTCGGGCCGCACCCTGTGCCCGCTGGCGGACGGCGCCGTGATGCCCGTGCAGAGCGCGCTCGAGCTGTTCCGCGATGAGTTCGTGCGCGTGGCCGAGCAGGGCTCGCCCCGCCCGGTGCCCATGATGGAGGCCCCGGTTGGCTGACCAGGGACAGTCCCCGGACATGGTCACCTTCACGGTGAACGGCCGCCAGGTGAGCGCACCCAAGGGCACCATGCTGGTGGACGCCGCCAAGGCCGCGGGAATCGAGATCCCCATCTTCTGCTACGAGCCGCGGCTGGGGCCGCCGGTGGGCGCGTGCCGCATGTGCCTGGTGGAGATCGAGGGCATGCGCGGCCTGCAGACCGCCTGCTCCACCCCCGTGGCCGACGACATGGTGGTGCAGACCGAGAGCGAGGTGGCCAAGGACGCCCAGGACGGCGTGCTGGAGCTGCTGCTGGCCAACCACCCGCTGGACTGCCCGGTGTGCGACAAGGGCGGCGAGTGCCCGCTGCAGGACCGCACCTTCCGGTTCGGCCCCGGCGAGACGCGCACGCTGGAGCCCAAGCTGCACTTCCCCAAGCCGCTCGACCTCTCGCCGCTGGTGGCGCTGGACCGCGAGCGCTGCATCGCCTGCTACCGCTGCGTGCGGTTCAGCCAGGACGTGGCCGAGGACGGCCAGCTGACCTTCCAGGAGCGCGGCGACCACACCGAGATCGCCACCTTCAGCGGCGACCCCTACGAGGGCCGGTTCACGGGCAACACCATCGATCTGTGCCCGGTGGGGGCGCTGACCAGCAACCCCTACCGGTTCGTCAGCCGCCCCTGGGACATCAAGAACACCCCGTCGGTGTGCGCCGGCTGCTCCATGGGCTGCAACCTGGAGATCACCGAGCGCGACAACGAGGTGAAGCGCCTCACCGGGCGCCCCGACCCCAACATGGCCGTGGAGGAGGGCTGGATCTGCGACCGCGGGCGCTGGGGCTACCCGGCGCTGCGCAGCGCCGACCGCATCCCGCACGCCGTGCTGGTGGACCAGGTGGGCCGCCGCGGCGTGCTGCTGGAGCGCGCCCTGGCCGAGGTGGCCGGCATGCTCATCAACCGCGACCTTCGCATCGGCGTGCTGCTGGGCGACCCCGTCACCGTGGAGACCGGGTTCCTGGCCCAGGAGCTGGCCGGGCGCGTGGGTGATGGCGCCGCCATGGTGCGGCGGTCGGGAATCCCCGGCCACGGCCTTGGCGCCCTGCGCGCTCTGCCCGGTGCGCAGATGGACGACCTGGACGCCGCCGACGTGGTGCTGGTGGTGGGCGGCGACCCCGCGGCCCAGCAGCCGGTGGCCGAGCTTCGCATCCGCAAGGCGCGCCGCCTGGGCGCCCGCGTGAGCGTGGTGGGCCCGCGGCCCTCGGGGCTGGACGACGCCTGCGAGGTGCTGCGCACCGTGCCGGGCCGGCTGGCGGATGCCATCGAGGTGATGCGCGACCGGCTGCTGGGCAGCTCGCGCGCGGTGGTGCTGTGGGACGAGGCCGACCTGGCCGCCGAGCCCGCCGCGGCCGCGGCGCTGGCCGAGCTGGTGGCCGCCACGCCGGGAGCACGGGTGCTGGAGATGTGCGCCGACGTGAGCGGGCCCGGCCTGCGTGCGCTGGGCATCCCCGCGGCGGGCGACCTGCTGCAGGCCATCGAGGCCGGCCACATCGACGTGCTGGTGACCATCGCCTGCGACCCCACGATGGGCCCGGAGGGCGCGCGGTGGGCCACGGCGCTGGACTCCGTGGGCACCATCATCGAGATGGGCGCCTACGTGAGCGGGGTCACCGATCGCGCCGCCGTGGTGCTGCCGCTGCTCACGCCACTCGAGGAGGAGGGCGTGCTGGTGAGCATGGCCGGCCGTGCCCAGCGGCTTCGCCCGGGCGCCCGCGAGTGCGAGGGCGCCGCCGCCGCATGGGAGCTGCTGGTGGCGCTCACCCACCGCCTGGGCCGCGCCGTGCCCGACCGCACCCCCGCCCAGGCCTTTGCCCGGCTGGCCCAGCAGCACGCCGCCTTCGCCGGGCTGGACTACCGGGCGCTCGGCACCGAGGGCGCGGTCATCGCGCCCATCGCAGGCGCCGACGCCGGCGCCGCCCCGGCCGAGCCCGCGGGCGACGGCCTTCTGGTGGTGCCGTGCCGTCCGGTGTTCGGTGACGCGGACGCCTTCCGCTCCGACGCCCTGGAGCCCGTGCGCGAGCCCGCCCGGGTGTGCCTGGCGCCCGCCGAGGCCGAGCGCCTTGGCGTGCGCACCGACGCCCGCGTGCACGTGCGCACCCCGCACGGCGAGATGGTGCTGCCGCTGGAGGTGGACTCGCGCTACCACGAGGGCGCGGCCTACCTGGTGATGGGCGACCCGGCCGCGGCGGCCGAGCGACTGCTGCCCATGGATGGTGGCGCCGTGCGCGCCGTGGTGGGCGTGGCCGCCCGCCAGGAGGTGAGCGCCTGATGCCCCAGGAGGCGGTGCTCACCATCATCATCCAGGCCGCCGTGGTGGTGGGCGTGGTGTTCTCGTGCTTCGCGGGCCTCACCGTGCTCGAGCGCAAGCTCATCGGCCGCTTCCAGGCGCGCCGCGGCCCCAACCGCGCGGGCCCGTTCGGCCTGCTGCAGCCCCTGGCCGACATCGGCAAGCTCACCTTCAAGGAGGACTTCGTCCCCTCCGGTGCCAACCCGTGGGTGTTCCGCCTGGCGCCGATGATCCCGGTCATCGCCGCGGTGGCCGCGCTGTCGCTCATCCCCTTCGGCGGGGTGCACGAGTGGTTCGGCCACACCATCACCTTCTACGGCACCGACCTGGGCGTGGGCGTGCTGGTGCTGCTGGCGCTCAGCAGCCTGGGGGCCTACGGCCTCATCCTGGGCGGGTGGGCCAGCGGCAACAAGTACTCCCTGCTGGGCGCGGCGCGCAACGCCGCGCAGCTGGTGTCGTACGAGGTGGCGCTGGGGCTGTCGATCGTGGGCGTGGTGATGATCAGCGGCAGCCTGTCGCTGGTGGACATCGCCAACGCCCAGTCCGGGGGCCTGTGGTACATCCTGCTGCAGCCCGTGGCGTTCGTGGTGTTCATGATCGCCGCATTCGCCGAGACCAATCGCACGCCGTTCGACCTGGGCGAGGCCGAGAGCGAGCTGATCGCCGGCTACAACCTGGAGTACGGCTCGGTGAAGTTCGCCATGTTCATGGCGGCCGAGTACGTGGCCATGATCGTCATCTCGGCGTTCGCCGCCACGCTGTTCCTGGGCGGTCCCAATGGGCCGTTCCTGCCGGGCTTCGTCTGGCTGGGCATCAAGATCGCCGTGCTGCTGTTCATCTTCATCTGGGTGCGCGCCACGCTGCCGCGCTTCCGGTATGACCGCCTCATGAAGTTCGGGTGGAAGGTGCTCATCCCCGTGGCCATGGCCAACGTGATGGTCACCGCCGCGGTCGTGGGACTGGGGTTCGCCAACTGATGGGCGTGCTCGATCCACTCAAGGGCTTCGGCGTCACGTTCAAGAACCTGCTGCACAAGCCGGTGACCATCGGCTACCCCGAGCACAAGACGCCGGTGTACCCGCGGTTCCGCGGTCGCCACCGCCTGTGGAAGTTCGAGGACGGCCTGGAGAAGTGCGTGGGCTGCTCGCTGTGCGCGGCCGCGTGCCCGGCCGACTGCATCCGCGTGGTGGCCGAGGAGAACACGCCGGAGAACCGCGTGTCGGCCGGCGAGCGCTACGCCCGCATCTACGAGATCAACATGGCGCGCTGCATCTTCTGCGGCTACTGCGAGACCGCGTGCCCGTTCGACGCCATCACGCTGGAGCACTCGTACGAGCTGAGCGAGTACACCCGCGAGGCGCTGATCTACGACAAGGAGACCCTGCTCGAGCCCGCGCCCAAGCAGCCCCCGCTCCATCCCAACGTGCCGGGCTCGCCCCCTCCGGTGGTCCCCTCGTAGTGCCGGTCCACACGCTCACGCCGGGCCGGCCCATGTTGTTCATGGGCGAGGGCTTCACGGTGCACGCCACCTCGCAGACCACGGGCGGGGGATTCCTGATCGCCGAGATCGCCTCGCGCCCCGGCGGCGGGCCCGTGCACATGCACGCCCACGAGGCCGCCGAGCAGTACATGTGCCTCGACGGCCGCATCACGGTGATGACCGAGGAGGGCACCACCGAGCTGGGGCCGCTGGAGAGCACCACCATCGCCCCCTGGCTCCCGCACACCTACCGCAACCTGGGCGATGCCCCGGCGCGCCTCCTGTGCACGCTGTCGCCCCCGCACGAGATGGAGGCGTTCCTGCGCGAGGTGTGCGAGCCGCGTGACGATGCCTCGGCGCCGCTGCCCCAGGTCACGCGCGAGCAGAGCGACCTGGCCATGGAGGCCGCCGAGCGACACGGGATGAAGGTGTTCCGTGGGTGAGAAGATCACGTTCGCGGTGGCGGCCATCGGCGCCCTGGGCTTCGGCGCGGGCGTGGTGTTCTTCCGTGATGCCTTCCGCGCGGCCGTGAGCCTGATCGGCGCGCTGCTGGCCGTGGCCCTGCTGTTCATCGCGCTGCTGGCGCCGTTCGCCGCCGCGGTGCAGGTGATCGTGTACGCCGGCGCCATCGTGGTGATGTTCCTGTTCGTCATCGCCTACCTGGGCGAGCGCGGGGAGATCACCTCGTTCGACCGGCTGGACCGCTGGCAGGTGGTGGGCTGGCTGGGCGTGCTGGGCCTCGGCGGCCTGGGCGCGGTGGCCGTGCTGGCGTCCGACTTCGGGCCCGACTCCCCGGCCCCGGCCACCACGGGCGTGGGGTCGCCCCAGGCCATCGGCGAGGCCATGCTGGCCAACCACATCGTGGCCCTTCAGGCCATCGCGGTGATCATGCTCATCGCCACCGTGGGCGCCGTGATCCTGGCCAAGAGCGCGGTGCAGGGGGAGGGCGGCCGGTGAACGTGCCCATCGAGGCATACCTCATGCTGTCGCTGGGGCTCCTGGTGCTGGGGCTCATCGGCGTGATGCGCCGCCGCAACCCGCTCATGCTGCTGCTCAGCGTGGAGCTCATGCTCAACGCCGGCAACGTGTCGCTCATCGGCTTCTCGCGCCTGTGGGATGACCCCTCGGGCCAGGTGTTCGCGCTGGTGGTGATGGTGGTGGCCGCGGCCGAAGTGGTGATCGGCCTGGGCCTGGTGGTGGCCATCTTCCGCTCGCGGAGCAACCTCGACGTGGACGAGCTGTCGTCCATGAAGGGCTAGCGCGTGGCCACCGCCCTCGCATGGATCGTGCTGGTGCTGCCGCTGGTGAGCGGCGTGGTGCTGGCCGGCTGGCCCACGGAGCCGCCGCATGCCATCACCCGCCTGCTGGGCATCGGCAGCATCCTGGTGGCGTTCGGCCTGAGCGTGGCCGTGTTCGTGGGGATGCTGGGCAATCCGGCCGACGACCGCGTGTTCACGTCCAGCGCCTTCGAGTGGATCGCCATCGGCGGCGTGAGCGTGGACCTCTCGATCCTGGTCGACCCCCTGAGCGTGATGATGATGCTCATCATCACCGGCATCGGGTTCCTCATCCACCTGTACTCGGCCGAGTACATGGAGCACGACCGCGACTACCGCCGGTTCTTCGCCAGCATGAACCTGTTCGTGTTCTCCATGTTGCTGCTGGTGCTGGCGGGCAACTTCTTCTTCCTCATCGTGGGCTGGGCGTTCGTGGGCCTGGCCTCGTACCTGCTGATCGGGTTCTGGTACGAGCGGCCGAGCGCCGTGGCCGCCGCCAAGAAGGCCTTCGTCATCAACGTGATCGGCGACGTGGGCCTGGTGCTGGCGGCGTTCCTGATCCTGCGCGAGCTGGGCACCCTGGACTACGGCCAGGCGTTCGCCGAGGCGGGCACGCTTGGCGCCGACTCCGGCACGGTGCTGGCCATCTGCCTGCTGCTGTTCGTGGGCGCCGCCGCCAAGAGCGCGCAGGTGCCGCTGCACACCTGGCTGCCCGACGCCATGGAGGGCCCCACCCCGGTGAGCGCGCTCATCCACGCCGCCACCATGGTCACCGCGGGCGTGTACCTGGTGGTGCGCACCCACGTGTTCTTCGATCTGTCGTGGCTCGCCGGCGACATCGTGGCCATCGTGGGGGCCATCACCCTGCTGATGGCCGCCACCGTGGCGCTGCAGCAGGTGGACATCAAGCGCGTGCTGGCCTGGAGCACCGTGAGCCAGGTGGGGTACATGATCATGGCCGTGGGCCTGGGGGCCTACGCCAGCGGCATGTTCATGCTGATGGCCCACGCCTTCTACAAGGCGGCGCTCTTCCTGGCGGCGGGCATCATCATCCACGCCCTGCACGACGAGCAGAGCCTCGATCGCATGGGCGGCTTGAAGAAGTACCTGCGCGTGGCGCTGTTCGGCATGGGCACGGGCGCGCTGGCCATGGCCGGCATCCCCGGCTTCTCGGGCTTCTTCGCCAAGGACGACGTGCTGGCCGCCGCGCTGAACGGCGACACCATCGGGGTGATCTGCTGGGTCATCGGCATGGTGGGCGCGTTCCTCACGGCGCTCTACATGTTCCGCCTGCTCTTCCGCGCCTTCTTCGGCCCCGAGCCCGCGGGCGGCTACCAGCCCGCGCCCCACCCGTCGCGCTGGTGGATGTCGGTCCCGGTGGTGATCCTGGGCGTGCTCAGCATCGTGGGCGGCTGGCTGCAGATCCCGTTCGGCTGGACCGGCATGAGCGAGTGGCTGGAGCCCGTGATCGGCCAGAGCACCGGGCTGCTCGAGCCCACGCACGGCACCGAGATCGTCACCATCGCCGTGGCGCTGGTGATGGCGCTGGCCGGCATCGGCCTGGCCTGGTGGCTTTTCGGCGCCGACCCCGACAGGCGCATCCGCCTGGCGCAGAAGGCCGCGGGTCCGCGTCGCGTGATGCGGGAGGGCTGGGAGTTCGACCGCGCGTATGACGACCTGTTCGTGGACCCCTCCCGCGAGGTAGCCGACGTGATGGCCACCCGGGTGGAGCCCGCGGGCCCGCAGGGCATCATCACCGGCACCACCGCGCTGGTGCGCGGCGCCGCGCGCGTGGTGAGCGCCTCGCAGAGCGGCATGGTGCGCGCGTATGCCTTCTGGATGGTGCTGGGCGTGAGCCTGGCCGGCATCGTGATCGCCCTCATCGTGGCGGGGGGCAGCTGATGCCCTGGGTCAGCATCACCATCCTCATCCCGCTGGTGGCATCGGTGGCGCTCATGCTGCTGCCGGGTGCCGAGCGCCGCACGGCGCGCGCCGTGGCGCTCATCGGCTCGCTGCTCACGCTGGCGTCGTCCATCGTGGTGCTGGTGCTGTTCGACCGCCAGGTGGCGGCGCTGCAGCAGGTGGACCACCTGGACTGGATCCCGGCCGCCGGCATGTCGTGGGACGTGGGCGTGGACGGCATCTCCATCTGGCTGGTCATGCTGACCACCGTCATCTTCCTGCTGGGCACCATCGCCGCGTGCCAGCACCTGCCCGATCAGCGCGGGCCGGCGTTCCTGGGGCTCATCATGCTGGCCCAGGCGGGCCTGCTCGGGCTGTTCACGGCCGGCGACCTGGTGCTGTTCTACGTGTTCTGGGAGTTCATGCTCATCCCGTTCGCGCTGCTCATCTGGAACTGGGGCGGCAGCGACCGCCGCGGCGCCGGCATGATCTTCGTGGTCTACACCATGGTGGGATCGCTGCTGATGCTGGTGGCCATCCTGGCCACGGGCATCCTGGCCATGGACGCCACCGGGCAGCTGAGCTTCCTCATCCGTGACCTGCAGGGCGTGGCGTTCGGCGAGGCCACCGCCACCGTGCTGCTGGCCGGGTTCCTGCTGGCCTTCGCCATCAAGATCCCCCTGTGGCCCTTCCACGGCTGGCTGCCCCGGGCCTACTCGCAGGCGCCCATCGTGGTCACCATCCTGCTGGCGGCGGTCATGAGCAAGGCGGGCGTGTACGGGCTGCTGCGCGTGGGCCTGCCGGTGTTCCCCGAGGGGGTGGGCAACCTCATCATGCCGGTGGCCATCCTGGCGCTCATCGGCATCCTCTACGGGTCGCTGCTGGCATGGCGCGCCCCCACCATGCGCCTGCTGGTGGGCTACTCCAGCCTGGCCCACCTGGGCTTCATCGTGCTGGGCATCATCGTGATCGACCGCATGGCCGCGCAGGGCGCCGTGCTGCAGATGATCAACCACGGCATCGTGGTGGCCGCGGCGTTCGCGGTGGTCATGCTCATCGCCCGCGGCACGGGCACCGAGGACATGGACCGGCTGGGCGGGCTTGCCAAGGGCGCTCCGCGCCTGGCCGTGGCGTTCCTGTTCATCACCATGGCCGCCCTGGCCCTGCCCGGCAGCAATGCCTTCGTGGGCGAGTTCTTCATCCTGGGCGGCGTGTTCCAGCAGTACGCCTGGATGGCGGTCATCGCCATGCTGGGGGTGGTGTACGCCGCCGTGTACATGCTGCGCATGTACCAGTCCACGATGAACGGCCCGGTGCGCGGCGTGCGCGATGATGGCCGCGCCGCCGAGATGCGCGGGCGCGACGCCATCATCCTGGTGCCGCTCATCCTCATGATGCTGTGGATCGCCGTGTGGCCGGGCAGCCTGGTGGACTACACCACGGCCAGCACCGACGCCGCGGTGGCGCCCGCGCAGATCGCCGAGGCACGTCCCGTGGAGCAGATCGGGGTGACCAGGTGAACGCCGGCGCAGCGCTGACCCTCTACGTGATGGGCGCCGTGACGGTGCTGGTGTTCCTGCTGGCGGTCACGCCGCTGCGCGGGCGCTGGCGCCGCCTGCCGGAGCTGGTGGGCCTGGCCGGGCTGGCCGCCACGGCGGGAGTCGCCGTGGCCCAGTGGGGCGAGCGGCAGGTGGCGTTCGCGGGCGAGATCCACATCGATCGCTTCAGCCTGCTCATGACCTGGATCGTCCTGGTCGCCGCTGCGGCCAGCATCCTGCTGGCCTGGGGCGAGCCCGCCGCGGCCGGCCGCCGGCCCGAGTTCACCGGGCTGGTGCTCGCAGCGGCCACCGGGATGATGCTCACGGTGATGAGCGGCAACCTCATCATCCTGTTCATCGGCATCGAGCTGCTGTCGGTGTCGCTGTACATCCTGTGCGCCATCGAGGTGACGCGCGAGGGGTCGCTGGAGAGCGGCATCAAGTACCTGATCACCGGCTCCATCGGCACGGCCATCCTCATCTACGGCTTCTCGCTGCTGTACGGGGTGACCGGCACCACGTCGCTGGCCGGAATCGCCGAGCAGCTGGGCACGGTGGACGGCCTGCTGGGCGAGCCGCTGCTGGTGGCCGCCATCGCGCTGATCGTGGTGGCGCTGGGGTTCAAGGCCAGCGCCGTGCCGTTCCACATGTGGACGCCCGACGTGTACCAGGGCGCCCCCACCCCGGTCACGGCCCTCATGAGCACGGGCACCAAGGCGGCCGCCATGGGCGCGTTCCTGCTGCTGTTCACGGGCGCCACCCAGCAGGCATCGGGTGACTGGCGCGGGCTCATCGGCGCCCTGGCCGTGGCCACCATGGTGGTGGGCAACGTGGGCGCCCTGCTGCAGGACAACGTCAAGCGCATGCTCGCGTGGTCCAGCGTGGCGCAGGCGGGGTACCTGCTGATCGGCGTGGCCGTGGGCACCCTGGCCGGGGCCGAGAGCCTCATCTACTACCTGTTCGCCTACGTGGCCATGACGCTGGCGTCGTTCGCCATCGTCATCCTGCGCGAGCGCGAGGTGGAGGACGGCGACCGGCTGGTGGCGTTCACCGGCTACGGGCGCGCGCGCCCGTGGGCCGGCGTGGTGATGACCCTGGCGCTGCTGTCGCTGGCCGGGTTCCCGCCGCTCGCCGGGTTCGTGGGCAAGTTCCTGCTGTTCGGATCGGCCGTGGACGCCGACATGGCCTGGCTGGCCATCGTGGGGGCCGTGGCCAGCGCGGTGAGCGTGGTGTACTACCTGCGCGTGGTCATCACCATGTGGGCGCCGCAGCCGGATGGCGCGGCGCAGGCCCGGCGCCTGCAGGTGCCCGCCAGCGTTGCCGCCGTGGCGGTGGCCGGGGCGGTGGCCGTGGTGGGGCTGGCCCTCTGGGCGCAGCCCCTCCTCGACCTGTGCGCGGGCGCGGCCCGCGCGCTGCTCATCCCCTAGGGGGAGACTCCCTGCAGGAACATGGCCACCATCGCGGTGGCCTGCTTGGGGGCGACCTTCTTCCCGCGCAGCACGCTGGTGAACATGAGCGGCCCGAAGAAGCTGTCGGAGGCAAGGCGGGCGTCGATGCCCGGGCGCAACTCGCCGCGGGCCTCCGCGCGCGACAGCGCGTCGGCGAGGGCCCGGTCCCAGGGGCGCACCGCCAACTCGTCGTAGAGCGAGCGCAGGCCGTCGTTGGCGCCGAGCTCGCCCAGCAGCGACTTGAACAGCGCACCCGGCGTGCTGTTCATGCCCTCCGCGGCGCCGCGCATTATCGCGTCGAGGTCACCCTTGAGGGTTCCGGTGTCGGGGGCGTCGGCGGGCTCCCAGGCCTCGCGCAGGGCCGCGATGACCAGGGCCTCCTTGTCGGGCCACCTGAGGTAGATGGTGCCCTTGCCCACGCCGGCCTGCTCGGCCACCGCGGCGATGGTGAGGCCGCCGAAGCCCTTGCCAAGCAGCAGGTCGCGCGTGGCGCCCAGCACCACGCCCTCCACGCGGGGATCACGGGGACGACCCCTGGGGCGTCGGACCGGAGGCGCGTCGTTCTGGGCGGTCGTGGCCATTCTTCTTCCACCTATGGTTCGCTTATAACGGGGGGTAGTCGGAAAAGTACACCCGGCAGGTCGCTCCCGCACCCGGTCGGTCGCCGTGCGGGGGGTTTCCCCCACGTGCAGTGCGGAAATGGCGCGCAACCGGCCCCGTGTTAGCGTCGCCGCCAGTGGACGTACCCTTGGAGCAGATGCGGCGCCACCCGCAGGCCACCGCGGTGCTTTTCGACATCGACGGCGTGCTGGCACCCATCGTGCCCCACGCCGCCGACGCGCGGGTGCCGCGCGCGGCCCTTGACCTGCTGGCCCGATTGCGCGATCGCTACCTGCTGGCGGGCGTCATAAGCGGCCGCGGAATGGCGGACGTGGACCGCATGGTGCCCGTGCCCGGACTCGCGCGGGGGGGCAACCACGGGCTGGAGATGGCCGAGCCGGGCGCCGGCGCCCACCTGGTGCCCGAGGCAGCGGAGCCCGTGCGGGTTCTCCGGGCGTTCGTGGAGGAGCTGTCCCCCGACCAGCTGGCGGCGCACGGGGCGTGGATGGAGGACAAGGGCGCATCGGTGAGCCTGCACTACCGCCAGGCGCCGGACCCCGCCGCCACGGGCGCGTGGCTGCGCGACACGGTGCTGCCCCAGGCGATTGACGCGGGGCTGCGCACCCGCGACGGCAAGATGATCCTGGAGCTCATCCCGCACGTGGACGTGGACAAGGGCACCGCCCTGCACGCCCTGGTGCAGGGCGCCGGGGCACGGCACGTGCTGTACGTGGGAGACGACCACACCGATGCCGATGCATGGCGCCGCATGCGGGCCATGCGGGACGCCGGCCAGGTGGACCTGGCGCACTGCGTGCTGGCCGACGGGCCCGAGGTGGACCCCGCCGTGCGGGCCCAGGCCGACGCCACGGTGGACGGCACCGACGGGGTGCTGGGCCTCATGCAGATGCTGTCCCAATAGGGGGTTCCGCGGCGGAACATTTCGGCGTTTCGCAGGCGGGGCGTGCTGGTATGGTGCGGCGCGGCTGAGGGGCAACGGGGGGCATGCGGGTACTGGGCACACGGAGCGGTCTGATCACGGTGATCGTCACGGGAATCGTGGCGGTGGGCCTGGTCGCCGCCTTCCTCGTGGTGGAGTGGACCACGCGCCCCGTGGTGGACCCGCTGCAGCCGGTGGCCGGCGGCTACATCAACCCCTCCAAGGACCCCATCGTGGTGGGCACCACCTCGGGCGCCATGGGCGACCTGAAGGTCACCCTCGACGGCACCGACGTCACGGCCAACGTGAGCGGGGCCGGCGACGGCATCGTCATCAACGCCCCCAACCTGGCCGACGGCGTGCACCGCATGGCGGTGTCGTACAGCGCCAGCAACCTCTTCTCGCGCGGGGCATCCGGCGAGTGGCAGTTCACGGTGGACACCACGCCCCCGGCGCTCAAGGTGAAAGTGCCGGTGGGGGGCGGCGTGAACACCCGGCAGGTGCGGTTTGCCGGCACCACCCAGCCCGGCAGCAGCGTGCGCGCCACATGGAAGGGCGGGGCCGTTGCCACGCAGGCCACCGCCGACGGTGCCTGGGACATGACCGGCCGCCTCCCGGAGGGCCGCACCAAGGTCACCTTCACGGCCACCGACCCGGCGGGCAACGTCACCAGGAAGGGCCGCGCGCTGGTGGTGGACACCACCGTGCCCACGCTCACGCTGAACGGCGTGAACAAGCTGATCAAGCTCACCACCACGGCCGATCCCGTAATCTATGGCCGCGTGGGCGGTGACCGACCACGCGACCTGCTGTTCGGGGCCAAGATCAACGGCCAGCAGATCCCGGTGCTGAAGGGCGCCGACGCCGTGGGCGGCAAGGTGGCCACGTCCGACCAGAAGGCCGCGGGCGACGATGCCCCCGGACCCACGCTCACGGTCAACGGGCGCCGGTTCGCCCTGGCCCCCGGCAAGCTGGCCGAGGGCAAGAACGAGATCGTGGTGTGGGTGCGCGACCCGGGCGGCAACGTGGCGCGCCAGAAGTTCACGTCGTTCGTGGACACCTCATCCGAGTTCGGTGCATCCCAGCTCATGGAGGGAGCGGTGGGCGCCGACGTGCGCCAGCTGCAGGAGCGCCTTGGCCAAGCCGGCGTGTGGAAGGGCGGATCCACCGGCAAGTACGACGCCAAGACCATCAAGGCCGTGCAGAGGTACCAGCGCAAGCACAAGCTGAAGGTGAACGGCAAGGTGGACGCCCGCACGCTGCGTGCCCTGGTGGGCAAGGTGCAGGTGAGCCTGTCCAACCGCACGCTCACGCTGTACCGCGACGGCAAGAAGGTGAAGACCTACCGGGTGGCCATCGGCACCGCCGAGTACCCAACCCCCACCGGCACGTACAAGATCATCACCAAGCAGAAGAACCCCACGTGGAACCCGCCCGACTCGCCGTGGGCCGAGGGCCTGGGGCCCATCCCGCCCGGTCCCGGCAACCCGCTGGGCACCCGGTGGATCGGCACCTCTGCGCCGGCCATCGGCATCCACGGCACCTATGCCGACTACTCCATCGGCACCGCGGCCAGCCACGGGTGCCTGCGCATGCACATCCCCGAGGTGGAGGAGCTGTACGAGAAGGTAGCCGTGGGGATGCCCGTGGAGATCACGCCCTGACCCAGGCCCCCGGGGTGCCGGCCGTCACCGACGCCGACTTCGCGGACGTGGTGGAGGGCGCGGCGAGCGGGCTGGTGCTGGTGGACTTCTGGGCGCCCTGGTGCGTGCCCTGCGAGAAACTCACCCCCGTGGTGACGGCGCTGGCGGCCGAGCACGCGGGCACGCTGACCGTGGTGGCCATGGACGTGGACGCCAACCCGGTGGCCTCGGCGCGCCACGCCGTGCTGTCGCTGCCCACGCTCATCCTGTTCCGCGGTGGCCAGGAGGCCACGCGCATCACGGGCACCGCATCGGAGAAGAAGGTGCGAAAGGCGCTGTCACCGCACCTGCAATAGGTAGCCTTCATCCCATGACCGACAAGCCCATGCCGCCGATGTACTTCAGCCTCCGCACGGTGCAGCCGTTCGCGAAGATGTCGCTGCAGCCCGTGGAGGGCGAGGACGGCGTGGAGCTGACCATCGCCGACGGCGAGGTGGTGGGCATGCTGCTGCCCGACGTGCGCATGCTCAAGCGCCTGGAGGAGATCTGCGAGAAGGCAGGCGTGGACCCCTACGAGTGCTGGCGCCGCGTGCGCGGCGACGTGGACCTGTCCATCAAGATCCGCGAGAAGGCCGGCTGATCCTTCCCGCGGCAGGCGCCTAGCCCAGGGCGCCCACCAGCTCGGCGGCCTCGGGGGCGCCGATGCGGCCGGTCTTCACCATGCCCACCTCGCCGGAGGGCTCGATGATGATCCCGGCGGGAACGCTCCAGATGGGCAGCGCGCCGGCCTCGGGGTGCTCGTCAAGGTCCACGTCCACCACGGGGCGGCTGCCGGCGGCGGCAAGGATGGCCTGCTTGGCGGCCGGGCAGCGCGGGCAGTTGGGGGCCGTGACCACCAGCAGCCACGGGCCCGCACCCTGCAGGCCGAAGGCGCTCTTGAGGTCGTGGGCCGACCCGGCTCGGCGGGCGATCTGCTTCCAGGCGATGCAGCCGATGCAGATGCCGCTGATGGCCGAGAACAGGGCCACCGCGGCCACCATGCCGGTGACGATCCAGCCCGCCAGCTCGAGACCGGTGTACAGCAGCACGATCGCCACGGCCAGCATGACCAGGGCGATCCACTGGGCGAACCGCACGGGGCGCGAGGGCTCCATCTCGGCGGGCTTCACCGGCAGCAGCGCGAACAGGTAGGCCACCGGCGACCACCGCGGGCCGATGAGCGCCAGGGTGATGAGCACCGCGGCCACGATGACCACCGGCGCGGTCTGGAACAGCACGGCCTCCAGGCACAGCAGGCCGGTGATGGCCTGCGCGAACCGCGGGGCCCAGGGGTGCACGGCCGCGGGGGTGCGGGCCGGGAGGGCGAAGGTGCTCATCGGGGCGTCCTCATGGGACAGGGATTCTTATGCCAGCGATAAGGAGATTGCAACCGGCTCGGCGTCGATCTCGCCATCCTCCCGGTGCAGGGGGGTGAATGGCACCCCGTGGCCCACGGTGAGATCGGTGGCCAGCACCTCGCCGGCGATCCACGCGCGATGGGCATCGATGGCCTCGCGGATGCGCGCCGATCCATCGAGGTGCAGCACGATGCGGTCCTCCACCTTCAGGTCGGCGGCGCGGCGCGCGGTCTGGATGGCGCGCACCAGGTCGCGGGCCAGGCCCTCCATCTCGAGCTCGGGCGTGAGCTCCGTGGCAAGGCCCACGGCCAGCGCACCGCCCTCGGCCACGGCGTAACCCTCCGACGGTCGCACCTCGCGCAGGAAGTCGTCGTCGTGCAGCACCTCGTCCACGCCGTTCACGCTCACGGTGATGGGCTCCCCGGCATCGAGCGCCTGCACGGTGGCGGTGGGGTCGAGCGCCGCCACGGCCTGGGCCATGGCCGGCATGTCGGGCCCCATGCGGGGCCCCAGCGTGCGGTAGTTGGGCTTGAGGCTCACCTGCACCAGGCCACCGGCATCGGTGACGAACCTGACCTCGCGCACGTTGAGCTCCTCGGCCACGATGCCGCTGAGGCCCTCCAGCACGCGCGCCGTGGCGGGCGGGCAGGCGATGACCGCCTCGCGCAGCGGCTGGCGCACCTTGAGCTTGGCGTCCTTGCGGGCAGAGCGGCCGAGCGTGGTGGCCTCCATGGCGGCGGCCATGGCCTGCTCCAGCGCGGCGTCGTGGCGGCCGCCCGGGGCGGGCCAGTCGGCCAGGTGCACGCTGGGCGGGGCCGAGGGGTCGTGCACGGCCACCAGGTTGTCCCACATCTCATCCGCCACGAACGGGCAGAAGGGCGCCACCAGCAGCGAGATGGTGGTGAGGCATTCGTGCAGGGTGGCGAAGGCCGCCGCGGTGTCGGCGGGGTCGTCGCTCCTCCAGAACCGGCGGCGCGAGGTGCGCACGTACCAGTTGGAGAGGTCATCAACGAGGTCCTCGAGGGCGCGGCCGGCCGCCGTGGGGTCGTAGTCGGCCAGGCGGGCCGTCACGTGCTCCACCGTGGCGTCCAGGCGCGACAGCGCCCAGCGGTCCATGGCCGGGCGCTCCTCCACCGGCGGCGCGGGGTCGCCGGGCGACCAGCCGTCGGGCAGCGCCGCGTAGGTGACCAGGAAGGCGTAGGTGTTCCAGAGCGTGAACAGGAACCTGCGGCGGGTCTCGTCCACCACGTCCAGGCTGAACCGGAACGACTCCCAGGGGCTCTGGGCGGTGAACAGGTACCAGCGAAAGGCGTCGGCGCCGGCGTGGTCGATGACCGTCCAGGGCTCCACCACGTTGCCCTTGGACTTGCTCATCTTCTGGCCCTCGCCATCGAGGATGAGCCCCAGGCACACCACGTTGCGGTAGGGCGACTCGTCGAACAGCAGCGTGCCCTCGGCCAGCAGCGAGTAGAACCACCCGCGGGTCTGGTCCAGCGCCTCGCACACGAAGTCGGCGGGGAAGCGCCCCGAGAGGTCGTCCGGGCCCTCGAAGGGATGATGGTGCTGGGCGAACGGCATGGCGCCCGAGTCGAACCACACGTCCGCCACCTCGGGCACCCGGTGGGCGGTGCCCCCGCACTGGCAGCGCACGGGGATGTCGTCCACGTACGGCCGGTGGGGGTCGAGGTCGTCGGGCACATCGATGGCCGCGCGCTCGCGCAACTCGGCGAACGACCCGATGGCGGTCACCTGCTCGCAATCGTCGCAGCGCCAGAAGGGCAGCGGCGTTCCCCAGTAGCGCTCGCGGCTGATGGCCCAGTCCACGTTGCCCTCCAGCCAGCGCCCGAACCGGCCGTCGCGCACGTGCTCGGGGTGCCACCCCACCGATGCGTTGAGCTCCAGCATGCGGTCGCGCACGTCGGTGGTGCGGATGTACCACGAGGGCTTGGCGTAGTAGAGGAGGGGCGTGCTGCACCGCCAGCAGTGCGGGTAGGAGTGCTCATATGGCTTCTCGCGGTGCACGCGGTGACGCGCCTCGAGGTCCTGGATCAGCGCCCGGTCCGCGTCCTTCACGAACTGCCCCTGGGCCAGCGGCACCTTGGCGGTGAACAGGCCCTGGCGGTCCACCGGGTTGGGGGCGTCCAGGCCGTGCTCGCGCGCAGCGCGCATGTCGTCCTCGCCGAAGGCCGGCGCGATGTGCACGATTCCCGTGCCGTCGTCGGTGGTGACGAAGTCGCTCAGCACCACCTGGTGCTTGCCGGGGATCAGGTCGAACGGCGGGTCGTACGCGCGCCCGGCCAGCTCGGTGGCGGGCATGACCGACTCCACCACGGCGTCCTCGCCCATCACCGCCGGCACCAGCGCCTGGGCCATGACCAGCCGCTCATCGCCCTCCACCACCACGGCGTAGTCCACGTCGGGGTTGATGGCCGCGGCCTGGTTGGCGGGGAGCGTCCAGGGCGTGGTGGTCCACACGAGCAGGGACAGGCCGTCCTGCATGGGGAACTTCACGTAGATGCTCGGGTCGACGACGTCCTTGTAGCCCTGCGCCACCTCGTGGCTGCTCAGCGCCGTGCCGCAGCGGGGGCAGTAGGGCACCACCTTGTCGCTCTCGTACACCAGGCCCTTCTGGTGGAGGGTGGCGAGGCTCCACCACACGCTCTCCACGTAGTCGGTGTCCATGGTGCGGTAGGCATCGGCGGTGTCCACCCAGAACCCGATGCGCTCGGTGAGGCGCTCCCACTCGTCCAGGTACTGGCTCACCGACTCACGGCACTTCGCGTTGAACTCCGCGATGCCATAGGCCTCGATCTCGGGCTTGCCGCTGATGCCCAGCTGCTTTTCCACCTCGAGCTCCACGGGCAGGCCGTGGCAGTCCCAGCCGGCCTTGCGCTCCACGTAGCGCCCGCGCATGGTGTGGAACCGGGGGAAGATGTCCTTGAACACGCGCGACAGCACGTGGTGCGACCCCGGGCGGCCGTTGGCCGTGGGCGGGCCCTCGTAGAACACGTAGGGGTCGGCGCCCCGGCGCATCTCCACGCTTCGCCGGAACACGTCGCCGTCGCGCCAGCGCGCCAGCACGCGGTCCTCCATCGACGTCCACTCCGACGCCGGGCCCACGGGCTTCCAGCGGCTCATGCGGCCACCTGCTCCCCGCGCTGGAACGCGCGCACGCCCTCGATCACCTGGTGGAAGTCGTCGAACGGCACGTAGGCGTCGCCGCGCTCGTCGAGCCAGTCGGCCAGGTACGACCGCGCGAAGACCAGGTCGGCCATGCCCGACACGCAGCGGTCGCTGATGCCGTCGCCCACGAACACGATGGGCTCGCCCTGGTGCCGCACCGACAGCGCGTGGCGCTTGCAGCGACGGTCGCACAGGGTGCACACCTCGCCGCGGTCGTCCGAGAACACCAGCGTGCAGCCATCCTCGCTGAAGAGGGCCTCGTTGGACACCACCTCGAGGTGGTCCAGCCCCAGGTCGCCCAGCACCTGGTCGATGACCGACCGGAACCCCGCCGACATGATGACCAGCCGGTGGCCCTCGGACTCCGCGAACTCCACCAGGTCGAGGATGCCGTCGCGCACGCCCGCGCGCTCGCGCACCAGCGCGAAGATCTCGTCGGGGCTGGCCTTCACCTCGGAGAACTGCCGCGACATGGCCTGCTCGATGGTGATGCGGCCCGCGCGGAGATCGGGCTCCAGCTCGTCCCACACGCCGGCGCGCCCGTGCTCGTCGACGATGACGTGCAGGGTATCGCGCATGGTGATGGTGCCGTCGAAATCCACGGCGAGGAGGAGCGGAGCCACGGCCGGTGAGGCTACCAACGACGTCGCTACCATGATCGGCGTGCAGGAGGTGACCCCATAGACGCTCCCCGCCCCGTGTTCATCCACGGCGCAGGCCGCACCCCCGCATCATGGGGCCCCCAGCTGGCCCGGTTCGAGGGCGCGCTGGCCGTGGCCCTGCCGGGGCACCCGGACGGCACCCCCCTGGTGGGCACCGACGCCATGGCCCGGTGGGTGATGGACGAGATGGACCAGGTGCCCGGTCCCCTGGTGCTGGTGGGCCACTCGCTGGGCGGCGCGGTGGCCCTGGAGGTGGCGCTGGCACGCCCCGACATGGTGGCCGGGCTGGTGCTGGTGAGCACCGGCGCGCGCCTGCCGGTGCCCCCCGACGCCATCGCACGCATCGACAGCGACTTCGAGGGCGAGTGCGCCCGGCTGGTGGAGGAGTCGTGGCTGCACCACGACCCCGACCTCATCCGCCGGGGCACCAACTCGGTCATCTCCATGGGTCCCGAGAGCCTGCGGGCCGACTACCTGTCGGCGCAGGGACACGACGTGCGCGGCAAGCTGGGCGCGCTCGACGTGCCCTCCCTGGTGGTGAGCGGCGAGGCCGACCCGCTGGTGCCCACCTGGCTGTCGGAGGAGCTGGCCGATGAGCTGCCCGACGCGCAGGTGGCGATCATCGCCGAGACCGCCCACGTGCCGCAGCTGGAACGGCCGGACATCCTCGACCTGCTCATCGCCGCATTCCTGGCGCGCCTCGAGCTGTCGCTCGCGGGAGACGGATGACCGGACCCCGCCCGTCGGCGGACCATCCGATCGCGATCCTGGTGAACCCGCGGTCCACGGCCGCCCAGCCCGGACTCACCGAGTACGCCGAGTCACGGCTGGCGCCGTTCGGCGTGCGAGCCGTGCTGGCCACCCAGGAGCGGGGGCACGCGGCTGAACTGGCGCGCCTCGCCACCCAGGAGCATGCCGCGCTCACCGTGGTGACCCTGGGCGGGGACGGCACGGCCGCCGAGGCCGCGGGCGCCCTGGTGGGCACCGGTGCGGCGCTGGCCCCCATGCCCACGGGCAGCACCAACGTGTTCGCGCGGGCCATCGGGTGGCCCATGCAGCCGCGCCTGGCCATCGACCGCCTGGTGCAGGCCCTGGAGCAGGGCCAGCAGGCCGCTCCCGTGACCATCGGCCACGTGGCGGCCGATGGCATGGAGCGGTACTTCATCGTGAACGCCGGGGTGGGGATCGACGCCGAGGCCGCCGACATGGTGGAACGCCACCCCCAGTGGAAGAAGCGCGTGGGCCAGGCGTGGTTCGCCAGCGCCACCTTCGCCGCCGCCGCCCGCCAGTGGCGTCGTCCCCTCATGCGGGTGAGCATCGACGGGGGCACGCCCTTTCCCCTGGCCTCCATGAGCGTGGCCTGCGCCCGCCCCTACGCCTACTTCCGGCAGCGCGAGTTCGACCTGATCCCCGATGCCGGCCACCACCTGGGCTCGCTGGGCTGGCTGGGGTCGGTGTCGCGCGGCATGGCGGGCCCGGCCATCGCCGCCACCGGTGCCTTCACCGGCGGGTGGCACCTGAACAGCCACCGCGTGGCCCACGGCACGGCGGATGAGTCGATCGTGATGGAGTCACCCGACCGCATGGCGCTGCAGGCCGACGGCGAGCCGCTGGGGCGGCACCGGCGCATCGTCATCACCCCTGCCACCGGCCTGCTGGTGCTCAGGGGCGACTAGATGTCCTGACCGGTCACCAGGTCATCGAGATGGGCGTCGATCCGGCGGCCCAGCATGGCCAGGGCCCGGGTGCTGCCGGGGCCGCCGTGACGTGCCGACAGGCACAGGGTGGCGCGCAGGTCGCGCATGGCCGCCGCCGCACCGGCCGGCAGGCTGCTGCCGTCCGATGGCCCGGATGGCGGCCACTCGGCGGGACGGCCGTGCACCAGGGGCGCGATGACCCTGCGGGTGGCGCGCACCACCTGGTCGAACTCGGCGTCGGGCAGGCCGGCCCGGGCGTCGTCGAGGATGTCGCGCACCTGCGGCCAGGGGTCCGACGGCTCGCCGTCGGCCACCGCGCGCGCCAGCTCGAGGGGGTCGTCGATGGGCACCAGGCGGGCGGCGTCCATGCGGCGCTCGCCGGGGTCGTCCTCCGACGGCACGGTCAGCCGGGGGGCGGGGTCTCGCGGCCGGCGGCCATGCCCATGCCGCCCTCGGGGTCGCGCAGCGGCCCCAGCTTGCGGAACCGCTCGCGGCGCGCGCGCCGGCGATCGGCGGCGGGGATGGACGACAGCTCGGTGAGCGCGCGGTACAGGTACTGGTCCAGGATCTCGGCGGCCTGCTCGTGGTCGGTGTGGGCACCGCCCTCGGGCTCGGGCACCACGGCGTCCACCACGCCCCAGCGGTAGCAGTTGGCCGCGGTGGGCTTGAACGCCTGCGCGGCCTGGCGCGCCTTGCTGGCGTCGCGCCACAGGATGGCCGATGCGCCCTCGGGGCTGATGACCGAATAGGTGCTGTTCTCGAGCATGAGCACCCGGTCCGCCACGCCCAGGCCCAGCGCGCCGCCCGACGACCCCTCGCCAATGACCACCGCCACCGTGGGCACGTCGAGGCGCCACATCATCTGGATGCTGCGGCTGATGGCGCCGCCCTGCCCGCGCTCCTCCGCGCTGGCGCCGGGGAACGCGCCCGGGGTGTCGATGAGCGTGACCACCGGGATGCCCAGGCGGTTGGCGATCTCCATCACGCGCATGGCCTTGCGGTAGCCCTCGGGCCCGGCCATGCCGAAGTTGCGGTAGGTGCGCTCGTTGGTGTCGCGGCCCTTCTGCTGCCCGATGAACGCCACCGGGCGATCATGGAACCGGCCGAAGCCCGCCACCAGCGCGGCGTCGTCGCCGTACAGCCGGTCGCCGTGCATCTCCTCGAACTCGGTGCACAGGCGGTTGATGTAGTCGAGCGTGTAGGGGCGCTCGGCATGCCGCGCCAGCTGCACGCTCTCCCACAGGTCGTCCTCGGGCGCCTCGGGCGCGCGCCGCACCTTGTCGGCCACCTTGCGCACGAAGCGCCCGCCGCTCTTGCGATCGCTCATCCGGCGTCCTCGCCGTCGGTGGAGCCCGGTCGGATGCGGCCCACCATGGACTTGACCTTCTGGGCACCGCCCTGCGCCCACTGCAGGGCCTGGGGGGCCGTGCTGCCGTTGCCCTCCATCTCGGGACGGCGCAGGATGTGCAGCACCTTGCCGATGCGCTCGGCCAGCTCGCGGCGGTCCACCACGTCGTCCACCTGGCCATTGCGCAGCTGGGCCTCGGCGCGGCCGAAGTCGTCGGGCAGCACCTCGCGCGTGGTCTCCTCGATCACGCGCGGGCCGCTGAAGGCGATGAGGGCGCCGGGCTCGGCGTAGGTCACATCCCCCAGGGACGCGAACGACGCCCACACGCCGCCGGTGGTGGGGTGCGCCAGCACCACCACCACGGGCACGCGGGCCTCGGCCAGGGCGTCGAGCGCGATGACGGTCTTGGCCATCTGCATGAGCGCCAGGGTGCCCTCCTGCATGCGGGCGCCGCCCGACGCCGCCACCACGATGAGCGGCAGGCCCTTCTGCGCGGCGTAGTCGCAGGCGCGCGCGAACTTCTCGCCCACCACCGCGCCCATGCTCCCGCCCATGAACGTGAAGTCCATCACGGCGGCCACGGCCGGCTGGTGGCGCACCTCCAGCTCGGCGCACACGATTGCCTCGCCCATCCCCGTGGACTTCTCGGCGTCGGCGATGCGCTCCGTGTAGGGCTTGAGATCGGTGAACTGCAGGGGGTCGGCGGCGCGCAGCTCGGGCCACAGCTCCACGTAGCCGCCGGGCTCGCCCAACTGCTCCATGCGCTCGCGCGCGGTCACCGGGAAGTGGTGGCCGCAGGCCGGGCACACGCGCAGGTTGCGCTGCATCTCGTCGGCCGAGTAGTGGCTGTCGCACTTGGGGCACGTGCCGGCATCGGCCTTGATCTTGCGCGGGCGCGCGTCGCGGTGCGCCAGTTGGCGCAGGCGATCGACCGACACGTGGATGTTCCTGCCGACTCGGCTCACGACACTCCCATCATCGCATGGCCCCGGGGTCACCCTCGTGAATCGGCGCGGCGCCCGTGGCCAGCCAGTCCTCCACGGCCTTGCGGTAGGTGGGGACCAGCCGGGCCTCGTGGCGGTGGGTGAGGAGGTCGCGGGCCGCCACCTCGGGCGACCGGCCGCGCAGGCGCAGCACGGCGTAGGCCACGAACAGCGACCGGCGGCGCCCGCGCTGGCAGTGGATGAGCACCTTGGCGTGGGGGTCGTCGTCGAGCCACCCAGCTGCGATCTCGGCTGCCTGGGCCCACTTCTCGGGCGGCTGGTGGCGCCCGTGGTCCCACATGGGGGCCACCGCCACGTTACGGTCGCCGAACACCGCGCGCTCGGCCGACAGGTCCTGGCTGAAGTGCGTCTGCAGGCGGGCCCGGCAGTTGACCACGTGGGTCACGCCCTCGCGGGCGAGGTCCTGCAGGCTCTCGGGCGTGGGCACGCTGCCGATGGCGATGCGCTCATCGCCGATCCACGTCCACGGCCGCGTCTTGGTCCCCGGTCCGTACACCTTGGTGGCCAGCCGGAACCAGGCATCGCGGATGGGCGTGAGGGCGACCCTCAGCCTGCCGGGGAAGTGGCCGCCCGCGTGCCCCGCCCGGGCCATCAGTCCTCCAGGCGCCGGAAGGCGAGGGTGGCGTTGTGCCCGCCGAAGCCGAACACGTTCGAGAGCGCCACGCGCACGTCGGCCTGGCGGGCCTCGCCCAGCACGTGGTCCACGCCGGCGCACTCCGGGTCGAGGTCGGTCACGTTGATGGTGGGGGGCACCACGCCGTCGCGCACCGCCAGGGCGGTGAGGGCGGCCTCCAGGCCACCGGCGGCGCCGAGCGTGTGGCCGTGCATCGACTTGGTGCTGCTCACCATGGTGCGCGCGGCCTTGTCGTCGCCCAGGGCCCGCTTGATCACGCGGATCTCGGAGGGGTCACCCACCGGGGTGGACGTGCCGTGGGCGTTCACGTAGTCCACCTCCGACGCCTCGATGCCGGCATCGGCCAGCGCCATGGTCATGGCCAGGGCCGGGCCCACCGCCGTGGGGTCGGGCTCGGTGATGTGGTGGGCGTCGCCCGACAGGCCATAGCCCGCCAGCTCGCAGATGATGTCCGCGCCGCGGTCCAGGGCATGGCCCATCTCCTCGAGCACGATCACGGCGCCGGCCTCGCCCATCACGAACCCGTCGCGGCCGGTGTCGAAGGGACGGCTGGCCGTGGCCGGGTCGTCGTTGCGCGTGGACAGGGCCTTCATGGCGTTGAAGCCGGCGATGCCCACCAGCGCCACGGCGCCCTCGGTGCCGCCGGCGATCATGGCATCGGCGCGGCCCAGGCGGATGTGGTCGAAGGCGTCGCCGATGGCGTGGTTGGCCGACGCGCAGGCGGTGGTGCTGCACGACAGCGGGCCCTGGAGGCCCAACTCCATCGACGACTGCGCGGCGCCCATGTTGGCGATGATGGTGGGGATGAACAGCGGGCTCACCCGCGTGGGGCCCAGGTCGCGCAACCGCACCGTCTGGTCGTGCCAGGTCTGGATGCCGCCGATGCCGGACCCGATGATCACGCCCATGCGGTCGGGCGCCACCGTCCCCTTGATCCCGGAGTCCTCGTAGCCCAGCATGGCCGCGGCCACGCCCAGGTGCGAGAAGCGGTCCATGCGACGCGCCGTCTTGCGGTCGAGGAACTGCTCGATGTCGAACGCCTCGGGCACTTCGCAGGCGAAGTGCGTGTCGCAGTCGGACGGGTCGAACTGCCGGATGGGCGCGGCCGTGGACGTGCCCGCCTTCGCGGCCTCCCAGGCCTCGTCGCGGCCCAGGCCGAGCGGCGACACCAGCCCGATGCCCGTGATCACCACGCGGCGCAGGCCGTTTGCGTCTATCAGGGTGCTTGCCATCGCGTCTCCCGCCTACATCCCCAGGCCGCCGTCAACCGGGATGACCGTCCCGGTGATGAATGCGGAGGCGTCCGAGCACAGGAACGCCACGAGTCCCGCGACGTCGTCCGGCGTGCCCAGTCGCCCCAGGGGGGTGTGGCCGATCAACTGCTCCTTGATGTCGTCCGACAGCACGTCGGTCATGTCCGTCGAGATGTACCCCGGGGCGATGGCGTTGGCCCTCACCCCGCGCGCGCCGGCCTCCTTGGCCAGTGACTTGGTCATGCCGATGAGGCCCGCCTTGGCGGCAGCGTAATTCACCTGCCCCGCATTGCCCATGAGTCCCACCACCGACGACACCGCCACGATCGACCCGGCGCGCCGCTTCATCATGCCGCGAAGCGCGGCGCGCGCGCAGTAGAAGGAACCGGAGAGGTTGGTGTCGATGACCGACTGCCAGTCGTCGTCGCTCATGCGCATCATCAGGCCGTCGCGCGTGATGCCGGCGTTCAGCACCAGGGCATCGAGCGGCCCCAGGGCCTCCTCGGCACCGCCCACCACCGCCTCGGCGGCCGCCGGGTCGGAGATGTCGCCCTGCACCACGGCGGCCTGGCGGCCCGCAGCGCGCACGGCATCCGCCGTGGCGTTGGCCCCGGCCTCGTCCGCCACGTAGCCCACGGCCACGTCGAAGCCCGCCTGCGCCAGCGCCACGGCGCAGGCCGCGCCGATGCCCCGGCTGGCGCCCGTGACCAGCGCCACGCTCATGCGAGGACCTCGGCCAGGCCATCGAGGCCCTCCGGCCCGGACACCTGGTGCAGCACGGCGTCGCGCTTGATGCGCTTGACCAGCCCCGACAGCACGCGGCCGGGGCCGAGCTCCACGAAGCTGTGCGCGCCCATGGCCACCGCGGTCTCCACCGCGTGGCCGAACCGCACAGGGGAGGTGAGCTGGTCCAGCAGCACGGGGCGCATGCGTCCCTCGGGCTCCACCTGCGCGGTGGTGGTGCTGAGGAACTGCGGCGAGGGCGGCTGGGGGTCCCAGGCCTCCAGCGCCGGCGCCAGGCGCGCGGCGGCGGGCTGCATGAGCGGACTGTGGAACGCGCCGCCCACCTTGAGCTGCGTGGCCTTTATCCCGCGCTCGGCCGTGATGGCCAGCAGGCGATCGATGCCCTCCACGCTGCCCGACGCCACCACCTGGCCGGGGCAGTTGTAGTTGGCGGGCCACACGTCGCCCGCCTCGGCGCACAGGGCCTCGGCGTCGCCGTCGGCCAGGCCCAGGATGGCGGCCATGGTGCCGGGGCGCTCCTCGCCCGCGGCCTGCATGGCCGCGCCACGCTCCCCCACCAGGCGGATGGCCTCGGCGAACCCGATGGACCCGCACGCCACCAGCGCCGAGAACTCGCCCAGCGAGTGGCCCATGGCCAGGTCGCCGCCCAGGCCGTGGTCGCGGGCCACCCGCAGGCAGGCCACGCTCATGGCCAGGATCGCCGGCTGGCACACGTCGGTGCGCACCAGGTCCTCCTCCGGGCCCTCGAAGATGATCCTGGTGATGTCATAGCCCAGGGCGTCGTTGGCCTGGGCGAAGGTGTCGGCGGCCACCGGGAAGGCGTCGGCCAGGTCGCGACCCATGCCCACCTGCTGGGCCCCCTGGCCCGGGAAGAGCAGCGCGATCATGCGCGCGGCTCCCAGCGCACCAGCACGCTGCCCCACGTGAGCCCCGCGCCGAACCCGACCATCATCACCAGCGCCCCCTCCTCCAGCATTCCGCGATCGCGGGCATCGGCCAGCGCAAGGGGGATGCTGGCCGATGAGGTGTTGCCCACCCGGTCCAGGTTCATCACCACCTTCTCGCGCGGGATGCCCATGCGCTCCGACGCGTGGTCCAGGATGCGCTCGTTGGCCTGATGGGCCACCAGCAGGTCCACGTCGTCCATCGTGAGCCCGGCCTCGTCCAGCAGTCGCTGCGAGCTCTCCACCAGGATGCGCGTGGCGAACCGGAACACCTCGCGGCCGTTCATCTGGATGCAGGTGTCGGGGCGCGGCGTGCTGTCGGTGCGCGGCGTGCGGGTGCCCCCGGCGGGCACCCACAGGTCGGACGGGCTGCTGCCGTCGGACCCGAGCTCCACGCCCATCACGCCGCTTCCCTGCTCGCCCTCGTCCGCCTCCAGCATCACCGCGCCGGCGCCGTCGGCGAACAGCACGCAGGTGGCGCGGTCGTCCCAGTCGATGATGCGCGAGAGGGTCTCTGCCCCCACCACCACCGCGCGGCGCGCGATGCCGCTCTCGATCATGCCGGTGGCCTGGGCGATGCCGTACATGAAGCCCGAGCACACCGCGTTGGTGTCGTAGGCCGCCACGAAGTCCATGCCCGCCTTGGTGCCCACCAGGGGCGCGCACGGGGGGAACACGTAGTCGGGGGTGGTGGTGGCCACCACCAGCAGGTCCACGTCAACGGGGTCGGTGCCCGTGCGCTCGAGCAGGTCGAGCACGGCCTCGGCCGCCAGGTCGGTGGTGGCCTGGTCGTCCGCCGCGATGTGGCGCTCGCGGATGCCGGTGCGCGAGACGATCCACTCGTCGCTGGTCTCGACCATCTCCTCCAGCTCGGCGTTGGTGAGCACGCGCTCGGGCACGTACGTGCCCACGCCGGTGAGCCGGGCGCGGGGGCGGGTGCGGCCCGTGGCCGCCACCAGGCTCACTGCCCCTCCAACTGGTCGCGATCGACGATGGCGAACTTGAGGATGGCCTGGCACGCCACCTCGTCACCCACCCTCGCCACGGCCTCGGCCTCGCCGATGGGGCCGCGCACGCGGGTGACCCGGGTCTCGAACTCCAGGGTGTCGCCGGGGCGCACGGGGCGCTTGAACCGGCACTTGTCCACGCCGGCGAACAGGGCCAGCTTGCCCTTGCCGTCGTCCGTGGAGAGCGCCGCCAGGGCCCCGGTCTGCGCCAGGGCCTCCACGATGATGACCCCGGGCATGATGGGCTCGCCGGGGAAGTGCCCCTCGAGGAAGGGGGTGTCCGGGCGCAGCGTCCAGCGGGCGCGCGCCGACTCGCCGGGCACGAGCTCGAGGATCTCGTCGACGAAGATGAACGGCTCCCTGTGCGGGAGGATCTCCTTGGGGTCCGGGAGCGGCGTCACGTTCCGGCAAGGCTACTTGTTTCGGGGCCGTATCCTCCCGCGCGTGCCGGGCTCCCTCGCCACCCACCCCTCCGCATGCCCCATCTGCGGGTCCACCGGCGGGCGGCAGGTGCTGAGCGCCCGTGATCACCGCCGGGGCATGCCCGGGGAGTTCCGCGTGGTGGAGTGCCCGGCCTGCCGGCTGTGCCGCACCGACCCATGGCCGGACGACCCCGCGGCCTGGTACCCGGACGAGTACCCGCAGCACGGGGGAGGCGAGTCGGTCACCGCGCGGGCATCGCGCCTGGCGCTGCAGCGCGCGGGCACGGCCCCCGCGCCGGTGGCCCGTGCGCTGGGGGTGGCCATCCCCGAGGCCGAGACCGGCGGGCCGATGCGCCACGGGATGCGGGTGCTCGACGTGGGCGCGGGCACCGGGGGCGCGGTGATGGCCTTCCGCGACGCCGGGCACGAGGCGTGGGGGGTGGAGCCGTCACCCCGGGCCGTGGAGGCTGCCCGTGCCCGCGGGAACCGCTGGGTGCTGAACGGCTCGCTTGATGCCCTGCTGCACGAGGGCGACCTGCCCGACGGCCCCTGGGACCTCATCCGCATGTCGCAGGTGCTGGAGCACGTGCCGGATCCGCTGGCCACCCTGCGCAGCATCCGCGGCCTGCTGGCCCCCGGGGGACGGCTGGTGGTGGGCGTGCCCAACATCCGCTCGCTGGCCGCGCGCGCCACGCGCGGATCGTGGGACGGGCTGGAGATGCCGCGGCACCTGGTGCACTACGACCGCGACTCCCTGCGGTGGGTGCTGGCGCTCGCGGGGTTCCGCGTGGCATCGCTGCGCACCACCCCGCTGATGGGCGTGCTCCCGGGGTCGGTGGATGCGCGCACCGCGGGCGGGGATCGCCAGCGCGGCTGGGGGGATGCCCTGCCCGTGAGGCTGCTGGCCTACCCCGTGGAGTGGGGCCTTGGCCTCATCGGGCAGGGCGACGGACTGCTGGCGGTGGCCCGCCCCGCCTAGGAGTCCTCCGGGGCCTCCTCCACCACGTCGGCAGCCGCAGCCGGCGCGTCCCCGCCGGCGCCGTCACCGTCGACCACGTCGTCGTCCACCGGCTCCTGCTCGTCGACCGGGGCGCACGTGGCCACCCGGTCCTCGTCGCCCACGTCCATGAGGCGCACGCCCTCGGTGCTGCGACCCATGCGCTTGACGCCGTCCACCTCGATGCGGATGACCTGTCCCATCACCGACACCAGGAGCAGCTGCTGGCCCGGGCGCACGATGCGCGCGGTGATGAGCTCGCCCTTCTTGTCGCTGACCTTGATGGTGCGAACGCCCTTGGTGGGGCGCCCCTTGCGCGGGTACTCGGTGAGCGCCGTGCGCTTGCCGTAGCCGTTGCCCGTGACCACCAGCAGGTCGGCCTCGTCGTCGGCCACCGCCACCGCCAGCACGCGGTCGTCCTTGTCCAGGTTCATGGCCCGCACGCCCTGCGTGCCGCGGCCGGTGGCGCGCACCTGGTCCTCGCTGAAGCGCGCCGCCTGCCCGCGTGCCGACACGATGAGGAGGTCGGCCTCGCCGTCGGTGAGCTGCACGCCCACCAGCTCGTCGTCGTCCGCCAGGCGGATGGCGATGATGCCGGCCTCCTTGAGCACCGTGTTGTAGGCGGCGAACTCGGTCTTCTTCACCATGCCGCCCTTGGTGGCCAGCACCAGGTACCTGCCCTCGGCGTAGTCGCGCGTGTTGAACACCTGGCGGATCTCCTCATCGGGGAGGAGCGCCAGCACGTTGGCGATGTGCCGCCCCCGTGCGTCGCGCGCGGCCTGCGGGATCTCGTGCACCTTCTGGCGGTACACGCGGCCCTGGTTGGTGAAGAACAGCAGGAAGTCGTGCGTGGACGCGATGAACAGGTGGTCCACGCGGTCCTCGTCCTTGAGCTTGGCTCCGCGCAGGCCCTTGCCGCCGCGTCGCTGCGCCCGGTACGTGGTGACCGGCAGGCGCTTGATGTACCCGCCCGCCGTGATGGAGATGACCATCTCCTCCTCGGCGATGAGGTCCTCGAGGTCGATCTCGCCCTCGGCGGGGATGACCTCGGTGCGGCGCTCGTCGGAGTACTTGCCGCGCACCTCGGTGAGCTCGTCGCGGATGACCTGGTACACCCGGGCCTCGTCGCCCAGGATGGCCCGGAGCTCGGCGATCTCGGCCTGCAGCTCGGCGTACTCGGCCTCGATCTTCCCGGCCTCCAGCTGCGTGAGCCGCTGCAGGCGCAGGTCGAGGATGGCGCGGGCCTGGAGCTCGCTGAGGTCGAAGGTGCTCATGAGGCCCGCGCGGGCCTCGTCGGGGTCGGCCGCGGCGCGGATGAGCGCGATGACCGCGTCGATGTCCTTGAGGGCGATGAGCAGGCCCTCCAGCACGTGGGCCCGGGTCTCGGCGCGATCCAGGCGGAACCGCGACCGGCGGCGGATGACGTCGCGCTGGTGGTCGAGGTAGTGGCGGATCATGTCGCGCAGCGAGAGCGTGCGCGGCACGCCGTCCACCAGCGCGATGGCGTTGACGCCGAACGTGGTCTGCGCCTGGGTGTGCTTGTAGAGCTTGTTCAGCACCACCTTGGGCACGGCGTCGCGGCGCAGCTCGATGACCACGCGGATGCCGTCACGGCCGCTCTCGTCGCGGAGGTCGGCGATCTCCTTGAGCACGCCGTCATTGGCCAGCTCGGCCATCTTGCGCAGCATCTCGGACTTGTTCACCTGGTACGGCAGCTCGGTGAACACGATGGCGTTGCGCCCGTGCTTGAGCGGCTCGTTGTGCGCGAGTCCGCGCACCACCACGCGCCCGCGGCCCGTGCGGTAGGCATCGCGCACGCCCGACAGGCCCACGATCTGGCCGGCCGTGGGGAAGTCTGGCGCCTTGACGAACTGCATGAGCCCATCGGAGTCGATGGACGGGTCGTCGATCATGGCGATGCAGGCGTCCACCACCTCGCCCAGGTTGTGCGGCGGGATGTTGGTGGCCATGCCCACCGCGATGCCGGCCGAGCCGTTGACCAGCAGGTTGGGCACCCGTGACGGCAGCACCGTGGGCTCGCGCCGGCGGTCGTCGTAGGTGGCGATGGTGTCGACGGTGTCCTCGTCGATGTCCCGCAGCATCTCGGTGGCGTAGCGGGACAGGCGGGCCTCGGTGTAGCGCATGGCCGCCGCCGCGAACTCCTGCGACCCGAAGTTGCCCTGGCCGTCCACCGTGGGGTAGCGGCTGTTGAAGTCCTGCGCCAGGCGCACGAGGGCGTCGTAGATGGCCGAGTCGCCATGCGGGTGGTACTCGCCCATGACCGTGCCCACGATGTTGGCGCTCTTCACGTAGCCACGGTCGGGCTGGAGGCCGCGGTCGTGCATGGCGAACAGCACGCGCCGGTGCACCGGCTTGAGGCCGTCGCGCACGTCGGGCAGCGCACGGCCCACGATGACGCTCATGGCATAGTCGAGGTACGAGGAGCGCATCTCCTCGGCCAGCTCGCGGGGCTCGATCCTGCCGTGTCGGTCGATGGCCATGTCAGACGTCCAGGAACTCGACGGAGCGGGCATTGCGCTCGATGAAGTCGCGGCGCGGCTCCACCTTGTCGCCCATCAGCATGCTGAAGAGCAGGTCGGCCGCAGCGGCGTCGTCCATGGTGACGCGCTGCAGGATGCGGCGCTCGGGGTCCATCGTCGTCTCCCACAGTTGCTCGGCATTCATCTCGCCCAGGCCCTTGAACCGGCTGAGGGAGATGCCCTCGCGCGTGAGGTCGAGGATGGCCCCGCGCAGGGCGTCGTAGGTGGCGGCCTCCCGGCGACGGGCGCCGCGGGTGACCGTGAAGGGCGCCTCGCCCATGAGCTCGCGCAGCTTGGCGCGCGCCGTGCGGAACGACGCCAGCTCGGGGGCCTCGTACAGCGCCAGCGGGATGGTGACCGTTCGGGCCTCCCCGGTGCGCGACTCCACCGAGCGCGCCTGCACCGTGCGGGCCGACGCATCGGAGCCCAGCACCGTGAGCTCGGCGGCGTCGGACGATGCGGAGACCACGGCCTTCTCGAGGGCCTTCAGGTCACGCGGCTCGGCCTCCACCAGGCCGTGCACCTGGATGAACTCCACCAGTTCGTTGCCGTAGGTGGCGCGCAGGGACGACGACCATCCGTCGTGCTCGCGGAGGGCGCGCGTGTAGCGCTGGAACCGGGCCTTGGTGAGCGGCGATTCCTCGCCGCCGCCGGTGACGAGGGTCATGTCGCCGATGTTGCGGTCGAGCAGCCACTCCTCGAGGTCGGACTCCTTCTCGATGTACTGCTCGGTGCTGCCCTGCTTCACCTTGTAGAGCGGCGGCTGGGCGATGTACACGTAGCCCTGGTCCACGATCTCGGGCATGTGCCGGAACAGGAACGTGAGGATGAGCGTGCGGATGTGCGCGCCGTCCACGTCGGCGTCGGTCATGATGATGAGCTTGTGGTACCGGGCCTTGGTGATGTCGAAGTCGGCCCCGATGCCCGTGCCCATGGCGGTGATCATCGCCTGGATCTCGGTGTTGCTGAGCACCTTGTCGATGCGGGCCTTCTCGACGTTGATGATCTTGCCGCGCAGCGGCAGGATGGCCTGGAACGACGACTGCCGCGCGCGCACCGCCGACCCGCCGGCGGAGTCACCCTCCACCAGGAAGATCTCGGTGTTCTCGGGGTCGCGGTCGGAGCAGTCGGCCAGCTTGCCGGGCAGGCTGGTGGAGTCCATCACGCCCTTGCGGCGGGCCAGGTCACGCGCCTTGCGGGCGGCCAGGCGGGCCTGGGCGGCGTTGGCGGCCTTCTGGCAGATGGCCTTGGCCGTCTGGGGGTTCTCCTCCAGGAACTCGGCCAGCTTCTGGCCGGCCACGGTGGCCGTGAACCCGGCGAACTCGCTGTTGCCCAGCTTGGTCTTGGTCTGGCCCTCGAACTGCGGCTCGCGCAGCTTCACCGACACGATCGCCGTGAGCCCCTCGCGGGTGTCGTTGCCCTCGAGGTTGTCGTCCTTCTCCTTGAGCAGCCCCTTGGCGCGCGCGTAGTCGTTGATGCAGCGCGTGAGCGCGGTGCGGAAGCCCGTGAGGTGCGTGCCGCCTTCGTGGGTGTTGATGTTGTTGGCGAACGTGAACACCGACTCGGTGAACCCGTTGGTCCACTGCATGGCGATGTCCACCTGCCCCTCCTCGCCCTCGGCCGAGATGGAGATGACGTCGCCGTGCAGGGGGTCCTTGGTGGCGTTGAGGTGCTTGACGAAGTCCACCAGGCCGCCCTCGTAGTGGAAGGAGTCCTCGCGGCGCTCGGCGCGCTCGTCGGTGAGGGTGATGCGCAGGCCCGGGGTGAGGAACGCGGTCTCGCGGAAGCGCGTGGCCAGCGTGTCGTAGTCGAAGTGGGTCTCCTCGAAGATCTCCGGGTCGGGCGTGAAGCGGATGGTGGTGCCCGTGGCGTCGGCCGCGCCGGCGTCCGCGATGGGCCCCTCGGGCACCCCGCGCCGGTAGCGCTGCACCCACAGGTGGCCGTCGCGGCGCACCTCGGCGGTGAGGAACTCCGACAGCGCGTTGACCACCGACACGCCCACGCCGTGCAGGCCGCCCGACACCTTGTAGCCCTCGCCGCCGAACTTGCCGCCGGCATGGAGCACGGTGAGCACCACCTCGAGGGCGCTCTTGCCGTCCTGGTCCTCCATGGCGGCCACGGGGATGCCGCGGCCGTCGTCGGTGACCGAGCAGGATCCGTCGGGGTGGAGCACCACGTCCACGCGGGTGCAGTGGCCCGCCATGGCCTCGTCCACGGAGTTGTCCACCACCTCGTAGACCAGGTGGTGCAGGCCGCGTGGGCCGGTGGATCCGATGTACATGCCCGGCCTCTTGCGGACGGCCTCGAGGCCCTCCAGGACGGTGATGGCCGACGAGTCATACGTGGCAGCATCGGTGGTGGCGTCGAAACCCGGTTCGGTCACCTGTCTCCTCTGTTTCGGCCGACCCATGACGCCCCTCATCAGGGGCCGCTCCGGGGCAGCGCGGCGCTGGGGTTTTGCAGGGAGAAACCTACCAGCGGCCTCCACGGAAACCGCTGGCGGGGGGCCTGTCAGGACCCGTTGTCACGCTCCAGCGCGCGTGCCGCGGCACGCGTGACGATCTCGCGCAGTTCCGGGTCGTCGATGGCGCGCGTGGCCTCGCGGGCGCGGGCCATGGTGGCCGCGTCGGGGGGAGGGAGCGGCGGCGGCGCGCGGAACTCCTCCACCACCTGGGGGATCGCGTGGTCGGCCACCACGAACCGCAGCCCCTGCACCGCATCGGGGTCACCCACGATGGCCGCGAGGCGGTCGGTGATCTCGTCGGCCCGCATGCCCAGCTCCTGCGCCCACACCGCGTCGGAGCAGGCCACGGTCACCACCCCCGCGCGGCTGCGGCGGATGGGGTAGGCGTGGTTCACGGTGCCGGGGCCGGTGGCATCGGGCCAGGCCGCGCGCACGGAGGTGAGCACCGAGTCACCCGCGCGGGCGAATGACCGGGTGGCCCGCCGCAGGAGGTCGGACATGGGCGCGGGATCGCGCCTGCGCCTACGCCGCAAGGAGGCCCTCCCTCACCGCCATCACCCGTGCCCCCCGGTCGGCCGCGGCCTGCGCGGCCGCCGGGTCGGCCGTGGTGAGGATGCACTGGCCGTCGCCCACGGCGGCGTCCAGCAGCAGCCCCCGGCGCGATGGGTCCAGCTCCGACAGCACGTCGTCGAGCACCAGGATGGGCAGGCCCGACCGCTCGCCCAGGTGCGCGCGGTGCGCCATGAGGAGGGCCAGCACCGCGGTGCGCTGCTCCCCCTGGCTCCCGGTGCGCCGCAGGTCGCTCAGCGCCCCGTCGCGCTCCTGGCCCACCAGCACGTCGTCCCGATGCGGGCCGGCGAGGGTCATGCCCGCGGCCACCTCGCGCGGGCGGGCGTCCTCGAGGCGGGAGGCGAGGGCATCGTGCACATCCGCATCGGCCACGCCGGACAGCCCCGATGGAGAGGGCTCCAGGGCGATCACGCCGCCTTCGCCGCCGCCCAGGTCGCGCAGCCAGCGGGCGAATGGCTCCTGCAGCGCGCGCATGGCCTGCCTGCGCGCCACCACGATGGCAGCGCCGTGCTCGGCCAGGGCCACCTCCCATGGCAGCACGGCATCCACGCCGGCGCGGCCGGCCCGGGCGTGGCGCAGCGCCGCGTTGCGCTGGGCGAGCGCCGACCCGTACGCGGCGAGGTGATCGCCGTAGCCCGGCTCCGCTGCCTCCAGCAGGCGATCCAGGTGGCGCCGGCGCGCCGCGGGCGGACCCTTCACGGCGCGGAGCTCCTCCGGGAGGAACACCAGCACGCTGCCGTCCGCGCGCCAGTCGCCCAGCGACCGCATGGGCTGACCATCCAGCGACAGGCGCCGACCCTGCCCCTGCGCATACCCCACCTCGCGACGGTGCGGCCCATCCGGGCCGCGGAGGTCCAGCCCCACGTGCAGGGCCGGGGCTCCGGTGCGCACCACCTCGGCGTCGCGCGTGGTCCTGCACGACACCCCGAGGCAGGCCATGACCAGGGCTTCCACCAGCGACGTCTTGCCGGCGCCGTTGGGTCCCGACAACACGATGCCGCCGGGCGGGAGGTCCACCGACACCCGGGTCCACGACCGGACGTCGCTCACGTCCAGGTGGGTGGCCGTCCATGCGCCGGCCATCACATGCCTACCCGGGGAGCCGGATGGGCATGAGGAGGTAGCGGTGATCCTCCCCCTCCCCGCGCAGCAGGCCGGGGCGCAGCGGGCTGATGAGGCCCAGTCGCACCTCGTCGCCGTCGATCCCCTCCACGCCCTCCCGCAGGAAGTCAGCGTTGAAGCCGATCTCCAGCGCCTCGCCCTGGTAGGGAACGGGCATCGACTCGCGCCCCTCGCCCACCTGGTCGCTGGCGGTGGCCACGGTGAGCTGGCCCGGCTCGAACGACAGGCGAAGCGGCGATGTGCGCTGCGCCAGCACGCCGATGCGGGTGAGCACGGCCAGGAACTCGGCGCGATCCAGGCGCACGTCATGGTCGAACTCCGCGGGGATGAGCTGGCGGTAGTCGGGGAACTGGCCGTCGATGAGGCGGGTGGTGAGGCTGATCCCGCCCACGCGCAGCACCCCCTGGGACTCACCCAGCACGATGTCCACGTCGCCGGTGCCGGCCTGCCCCGCCAGGCGCGCGGCCTCCCCCACTGCTCGAGCCGGGAGGATCGCCTCGCGCACGTCTGTCGGCGGGGAGTCCAGGGGCACGGTGCGCACGGCCAGGCGATAGCTGTCGGTGGCCGCCATGGTGAGCCCATCAGGGCCGATGCGCACCAGCACGCCGGTCAGCACCGGGCGGGTCTCATCGCGCGATGCCGCCCGCACCACGCGTTCCGCGCAGGCCACGAACCTGTCGGCCGGCACCGCGATGCCCACGCCGGAGTCGGAGGGGAGCTCCGGGTACTCGCCGGCCTGGTGGCAGTTGAGGCTGAACGACGACCCGCCGCCGGACACCTGCACCTGGCCCTCGTTCTCGTTGTGCGTGAGCGACACCGGACCCGGGGCCATGCTCCTCACGAGGTCGGCGGCGAGCCGCGGAAGCACCACCGAGCCGTGCTCCTCCACGCCGGCGTCCTCCAGCGGCACGCGCAGCGATACCTCCATGTCGGTGGCGGCGAGCTCCACCACGCCCTCCTCCGCGCGCAGCAGCACATTGGCCAGCACGGGGATGGTCCCCTTGCTCGACGCCGCGCGGGACGCCAGGGCCAGGCGGGTGGCCAGTTCATCGCGGGGACAGGTCAGACGCACGGCGGCAGCGTACCCGGCTCCGGCCCGGCCCTGCCCGCACCCCTGACAGGGCATGTCATACGTTGATGTAAATGAATGGAATAGAAGATGGTGGTAGAAGCAATAGGTCCTGTGGATGCCGGGGATAAGGGTGCGTTACCGCTGCGTAACACCCTCTTTTGACCCTGTGGATTACCTGTGGGGAAATCCTGAAAACCCCTGCTTTTACCCACAGGCATCCACAGTGAAAACCCCGTAGCGATGCGACATTGTGGGGAGTGGGGACAGACGAGGGGGTTTCCCCCCGGTTCTCCACAGGCCGTCCACAGGGGAACCCCGGGTACCCCACAGGGCGGCACCCGGAGAGGTACCTGCACCGAGCGGGATTTTCGCGCGGGTCAGGCCTGGGAGGAGGTGCCCGCGCGCCCTGTGAGGGACTGCGTGAGGAGCTGCACGGCCTCGTAGACCTCGCCCTCCTCGGACATCTGCTTGGTCACCTTCTGCACCGCGTAGATGACCGTGGTGTGATCGCGACCACCGAAGGCCCGGCCGATGGCCGGCAGGGACGCGTCGGTGAGCTCCCGGCACAGGAACATGGCCACCTGGCGGGGCACCACCACGCGCTTGGTGCGCTTCTCGCCCACCAGTTCGTCGAGGGAGACGCCGTAATGGCGAGCCGCGGCCTCCTGGATGACATCGATGCGCACCTCCCCCTCCCCGGTGGGGAAGAGGTCGGACAGCACTTCCTGCGCCAGGTCAACGGTGACCGGCCGTCCCGAGATGGACGAGTGGGCGATCACGCGGATGAGGGCGCCCTCGAGTTGGCGCACGTTGGTGGACACCCGCGCCGCGATGAACGAGAGCACCTCGGGGTCGCGTATCTGGTACCCGTCGGTCTGCACCCTCTTGCGCAGGATGGCGATGCGCAGCTCCAGGTCGGGCGGCTGCACGTCGGTGATGAGCCCCATCTCGAACCGCGACCTGAGGCGATCCTCCAGGGTCTTGATGGCACTCGGCGGCCGGTCGCTGGAGATGACGATCTGCTTGCCGTGGTCGTGCAGGGCGTTGAAGGTGTGGAAGAACTCCTCCTGCGTCTGCTCGCGGCCCTCCAGCATCTGGATGTCGTCGATGAGGAGGATGTCCGTGCTGCGGTAGCGGTCCTTGAACGAGCGGATGCCGCCATCGCGCAGGGCGTTGATGAACTCGTTGGTGAATGTCTCCACCGACACGTATCGCACCGACAGGCCGGGGTGGTTCTCGGCCGCGTAGTGGCCGATGGCGTGGAGGAGGTGGGTCTTGCCCAACCCCACCCCGCCGTAGATGAACAGGGGGTTGTAGGCACGTGCCGGCGTCTCGGCCACCGCCAGGGCCGCCGCGTGCGCGAAGCGGTTGCTGGGCCCGATGACGAAGGCGTCGAACGTGAAGCGACCCTGCAGGCGCGCGGCCACCTCGTTGCCCGCGGGGGGCGCGATCGGGGCCGGTGGCGCCACGGGCCGCGTGGGCGCGGCCGGCTGGGGAGCGGGGCCATCGCCCTCGGGAGCCGGGGCGGGGGGCACCACCTCCACGGTCACCGCCACGTCGTTGCCAAGCACCTCGAAGAGCGCGTCACGCACCAGGGAGTCGTAGCGCTGGACGATCCATCCGCGCGCGAATTCCGTCTCCACGCCGATGCGGAAGCGACCGTCGTCGAACCCCAGTGCCCGCGCCCGTTCGAAGGTGAGGCTGTAGGTGGCGCCATTGAGGGCACCCCGTAGGCGCTCGAGCACCTGCTGCCATACGGCGTCGAGCCGGCCCTGGTCCTGGATGAGAGGTACGCCTGCGCCCATGGCCTAGAAGAGGGTCGCCACGATCGCCGCCCCGCGCTCGGTGAGCACGCGCCCGCCGTCGGCGAAGCGGGCCACCAGGCCGCGATGCTCCAGGAGGACCAGCTCGCGACCCACCACGCCGAGTGGCAGGTCGAGCTCGCGGGCCATGGTCTCGGGATGCGCCGGCGCCATCTCCAGGAGCAGGGCCAGCAGTCGCCTCTGGGCGTCGCTGGGCTGCGAGGGGTCGCCCGCGCCGTCCGGGGCGGGGGGCGCATCCACGGTGATGGTGACCACCGTGCCGCCGCCCAGGTTGTCCTCCACCTCGAGCAGGCCACCCTCGGCGGCCACCAGGCCCGACGCCAGCGCCAGGCCGGACCCCGCGCCGCGCACCACGGCGCGCACCGCCTCGTCGGCCGTGGTGTAGCCGGGCTCCATCGCCCTGCGCGGGTCCTGGATGCCGGGCCCGCGGTCGGACACGCGCACGGTGCGGCCGCCATCCAGCACCGTCACGAGCCCATCGCGGAAGTCCGCGTGGATGAGGTTCTCGATCACCTCGCGCAGGGCGAGGGGCGGCACGGACGACACCTGCGCCACGGCGGAGAACACCGACTCGATCACGGCAGCCGGCGCGATGTCGCGGATCTCGGTGATGGCCGGGGGCTCCAGGGCGGCGCGGTGCACGGCTACGCGCACCACGTAGGTGGTGCCGTGAATCTGCACGTCGTCGATGCTGTCGGGAAGTTCGGTGCTCATCCGGGCGCGGCACGCTACCAATGCGAAATGACCGGATCGGCCCATGGGGCCCCCTGTGGATGACGTACCCCCGTGTATGCGGGAAAAACAGATACCGACGGGGAGGACAGGAGAAAACACGTGTACCCGCAACGACCCCTGAGCAGGGAAGAACAAGGTTATCCACAGCCAAATCCACAGATGTGGAGGATTTGGGGAAAACTCACGGGGCCTCAGCGTCCCCGTCGGACGGGCGCGCCGCGCCCCCGCCTTTGGTAACGTTCCCTCGTCGTGAGCCGGATTGCCCCGGCGACCAGCCCCGAAGCCGTGTCCCAAGGAGCAACAGGCGAGTGAAGCGCACCTATCAGCCGAACACGCGGAAGCGCAGCAAGACGCATGGCTTTCGCAAGCGCATGTCCACTCGCGCAGGGCGGGCCATCATCAAGCGGCGTCGCGCGAAGGGCCGCGCCCGGCTCTCCGCCTAGGCCGCTGCATTCGTGGCGGACGGCGCCGCTCCGCGAGGCAGGCGCGCCCGGGTCACGCGATCCGGTGACTTCGATGCCGTGTACCGCCGTGGGAAGTCCGCGGCCGGCCGCCACCTGGTGGTGTACGCCTTCAACCGAGGCGAGGGCGATGCCCCGCGCCTGGGCCTGTCGGTGGGAAAGCGCGTGGGCGGCGCCGTGGAGCGCAACCGCGTGAAGCGCGTGCTGCGCGAGGAATTTGCGCGTGTGCAGGGAAAACTTGCGCCGGGCGTGGACTACGTGGTCATCGCCCGCCCCGGCGCTGCCGAGTACATCGAGGAGCGGGGCTCCCAGGCCCTGGGGGAGCGGCTCGAGGAGCTCGCCGAGCGCGCCACGCGCGGAGCCGCCGCATGAGGGCCGCCCTCATCTGGCTGGTGCGGGGCTACCAGCGCACGATCTCGCCCCTGTTCCCGCGGCGCTGCAAGTACTACCCCACATGCTCCGACTACGCGGTGCAGTCCATACAGATGTTCGGTGTGAGCAGGGGATTCGTGCTGGCGGCGTGGCGCCTCCTGCGCTGTAACCCCTGGAGCCGCGGCGGCGTGGACTACCCGGCCCAGCAGACCCTCTTCCGGGTGCAATGAACCCACTCGACCTGATCGAGGCGCCACTCCGCGCGGTCCTGGAGTTCTTCCATGCCATCGGGTTCACCTGGGGCTGGGCGATCGTCATGCTCACCCTGCTGGTGCGCCTGATCCTGCTGCCCCTTTTCGTGAAGCAGTACAAGTCGGCGCGCCGCATGCAGGAAGTGGCCCCGCAGATGAAGGAACTGCAGCGGAAGTACAAGGGGAACAAGCAGAAGCTGCAGGAAGAGATGATGAAGTTCTACAAGGAGAACGACGTCAATCCGTTCGGCTCCTGCCTCCCCCTGCTGCTGCAGGCGCCGGTCTTCATCGCCCTCTACTTCACCCTGCGCGACGCCAACTTCGCGGACGGCACCGACCAGTCGTTCATGGGCGCCATCCCCGATATCTCCCTGCTGCTCACGGAGATCGGCTGGGCGGTGATCCCGCTGGTGGCCATCTACGCGGTGTCCCAGCTCATCTCCACCGAGCTGTCGGCCATGCCCACCATGAGCAAGAACCAGCGCTGGCTCATGCGCCTGCTGCCCATCGGCATCGTGTTCTTCATCTTCCAGTTCCCGGTGCCCGCCGGCCTGGTGATCTACTGGGCCACCACCAACCTGTGGACGGCCGGCCAGCAGTTGGTGCTCAAGCGCCGCATCGAGGCCGAGATCGAGGCGAAGGGCGGGTCGCTCATCGAGAAGCGCGAGCCGGTGCCCGAGGGTGCCGCGGCCCTGGTGGACGAGGCCGACGCGGCTGGCGATGAGGGCACCGAGGTCGCGTCTGCGGGTACCGAGCCGGCCTCCACTGAGGACGTGCAGGTGCGCGGCAAGGGCGTTCCCCGCAGGCGCCGAAAGGGCGCTGCCAAGGGGGATTCGGCCACGAATGGCGCCTCCACCGGTGCGGCCGCCGCTGCCCCGGGCGCGGTGGATGAGGCCCCGCCGGCAGATGTCCCGGAGCCTGCGGAACCCGCCCAGCCGGTGGAGCCCGCCGGAGAGGCCGGGCAGCAGAAGGGCAAGAAGAAGCGCAAGCCGCCGGCCAAGAAGGTGTCGGGCGGCCCATCGCGTCCCGCAAGCCGCAAGCCACCCAAGAGGCGCAAGTGAGCGATAACGACCCCGGCCGGCAGGCCCTGCAGGAGATCGTGGAGGCCGCGCTCGAGGGCCTGGGCATCGACGGCGCCACCGTGGCCGTGTCGGACGGTGATGAGGGCGGCCTGGTTGCCACCATCGAAGGGGACGGCCTGGACCCCATCATCGGGCGCGATGGCGAGGTCCTGGACGCCGTGCAGTTGCTGGCCGCGCAGGCCGTGCGTCGGCAGCCCGGTGGCCAGCGCCGCGGCGTGCTGGTGGACGCCGATGGCTATCGGGCACGCCGGGCCGAGCTGCTGGCGCGCCTGGCGGTGAAGGCCGCCGATGAGGCCGTGGAGTTCTCCGAGGAGATCGAGCTGGAGCCCATGAGCGCGCTGGACCGCCGCACCGTGCACATGGCCCTGGCAGAGCGGACCGACATCGAGACCCGCAGCGAGGGCGAGGAGCCCCGCCGCCGGATCATCGTGGCCCCCGCCGCCGACCAGTAGCCCGTTTCACGTGAAACACCCTGCCGAGCTCATCGTGGAGCGGGCCGGGGAGATGGGCGTGCAGGTCCCCCCGGCGGTGGCCGACCGGTTGGCCGACGTCGTGCGGGCCATGCTGGATGAGCCACAGAACCTGTCGTCGGTGCGGGACGTGGACACCGCGGTGTGGGTGCACGTGATCGACTCCCTCAGCGGCCTGCTGGTTCCGCAGGTGGCGCAGGCGCAGGGGCTGGTGGACCTGGGGAGCGGAGGGGGCTTCCCCGGCCTCGCGCTGGCCGCCATGCGGCCCGACGTGCCCGTGACGCTGGTGGAGAGCGAGGGGCGCAAGGCCGACTGGCTGCGTCGTGCCTCGGCTCCATTCCCTAATGTGCGCGTGGTGGCGGATCGCAGTGAGACCCTCGCCCTCGCGGAGCGCGAGGAGCACCCCCTTGTCACCGCCCGGGCCCTGGGGTCCCTGCCCGTGGTGATGGAGCTGGCGGCGCCGCTGCTGGTGGACGGTGGGTGGCTGGTGGCCTGGCGGGGCCGGCGGGACGCGGACGAGGCACGTGCCGCGGAGGTGGCGGGCCACGAACTGGGCCTGGAGGGGACCCCTGACATCGATGTCACACCGATTCCCGGTGTGAGCAGGTATTTCTCGGTGTGGCGCAAGGCGGCCGCCACGCCCCCCAAGTACCCCCGACGGCCCGGTATGGCGGCCAAGAGGCCCATCGCGTGATCTACGCCGTGGCCAACCAGAAGGGTGGCGTGGGCAAGACCACGTCCACGGTGAACATCGCGGCCGCGCTGGCCCTCAGCGGCCACCGCGTGCTGCTGGTGGATGCCGACCCGCAGGCCAACGCCACCAGCGGCGTGCTGGGCGGGGAGCGCCCCGCCGCGGGCGCCCGCACCATGGCGGACGTGCTCCTGGACGGGGTGCCGGTGGCCTCCGTGCGCATGCCCACCACCGTGCCCGGCATGGACCTGGTGCCGGCCTCCGGTGACCTCGCCGGCGCCGCCGTGGAGCTGGTGGACCGCGAGGGGCGCGAGGGGCTGATGCGCGCGGCGCTGGCGGCCCCTGCCGCCGAGTACGGGTTCGTGTTCGTGGACTGCCCGCCGTCCCTCGACCTCGTGACCATCAACGCGCTGGTGGCGGCCCACAGGCTGATCGTGCCGGTGCAGTGCGAGTACTACGCCCTGGAGGGCCTGTCGCGGCTGATGGAGACCATCGGCGAGGTGCGGGCCCGCCTCAACCCGGCCCTGGGGATCAGCGGGCTGCTGATGACCATGCACGACCCGCGCACGCGCATCAGCGGCGAGGTGGTGGCGGAGGTGCGCACGCACTTCCCCGGGCTGGTGTTCGAGGCCGTGGTTCCCCGCAACGTGCGGGTGACGGAGAGCCCGTCGTACGGCGAGCCCGTGGTGCGGTACGACCCGCAGTGCGCGGCGGCGGCGGCATACATGCAGGTGGCCCGGGAGGTCGTGGAGCGTGGCTGAGAAGAAGTCGTCGGCGCGGCTGGGCCGCGGACTGTCCACATTGCTGGGCGACGCGCCCGTGGTGGCCGTGCCCGCCCCCGGGGGCGGGCCCGATGCGACCCCGTCGGGCGAGGGCCTGCGCACGCTGGATATCGCTCGAATCCGACCGAACGCCGCGCAGCCGCGCAGGCGCATCGACCCCGAGGCGCTGGCGGCCCTGGCCGAGAGCATCGCCACCACGGGGCTCATCCAGCCGGTGGTGGTGCGGGAACTCGGCGGCGGTGACTACGAGCTGATCGCCGGCGAGCGCCGGTGGCGGGCGGCGCAGGAGGCCGGCCTGCAGCAGCTGCCGGCCGTGGTGCGCGATGCCGACGAGCGCCAGCGCCTCGAGGTGGGCCTGGTGGAGAACCTGGTGCGCCAGGACCTGGACCCGGTGGAGACCGCGCAGGCGCTGGCCGCACTGGTGGAGGACTTCGGCCAGTCGCAGGCCGACGTGGCGCGCAGCGTGGGTCGCAGCAGGTCGTCCGTGGCCAACCTCATCCGCCTGCTGGAGCTGCCCGACGACGTGCAGGAGCTGCTGGTGGAGGGCCGGCTCACCGAGGGGCACGGCCGGGCCATCCTCATGGCCGATGGGGCCAAGCGCCGTCGCGCCGTGGCGCGACAGGCCGTGGAGCGCGGCCTGTCGGTGCGCGCCACCGAGGAGCTGGCACGCGCCAACGCCGACGAGCCCTCCACGGGTGGACGTCCGCGGCGCCCGGCGCCGGCCATCGCCGACGAGGCCATCGACGCCTTCGCCGGTGCGTTCGAGGCCCCCGTGCGCGTGAAGCCGGGACCCAAGGGCCGGGTGGTGGTGGAGATCGTGTTCGACGACGAGGCCGCCGTGGCGCGGGCCCTGGACGGGCTCTCCGCGGGGAATGGATAGTGGGCGATCCAGGACTCGAACCTGGGACCTCATCCTTATCAGGGATGCGCTCTAACCACCTGAGCTAATCGCCCGCGGCGCGGGACCATAGCACCGGAGCCATGCCGCGACCGCGTCTATCATCGGCGGCATGCAGGAGATGGTCATCTACGGCGTGAGCTTCGACATGGTGGGCAAGCAGCCCATCGTGCTGCTCAAGACGGTCGACGGCAACCGGTTCCTCCCAATCTGGATCGGCCATGCCGAGGCCGCGGCCATCCTCATGAAGCTGCAGGGAACCGAGTCGCCCCGCCCCATGACCCACGACCTCATCACCGAGATGATCGATGGCCTGCAGGCCGAGGTGGCGCGCGTGACGGTCACCGAGATGCGCGACAACACCTTCTACGCCCTCATCCAGCTGAGCACCCCCGGCCCGGACGTGGAGGTGGACGCCCGCCCCAGCGACGCCATCGCCGTGGCGGTGCGCACCGGCGCGCCCATCTTCGCCGCGGATGACCTGCTGGAGGAGAACGCCATCGAGTTCGAGCACGAGCCCGAGGACGACGAGGACATGGTCGAGAAATTCAAGGAGTTCCTCGACCAGGTGACCCCGGAGGACTTCGCCGACTAGTTGTCCTACCCACGCACGTTGTGAACGCGGCTGATCGGCGGCCGGTTCCCGAGCGA